>ODAI011535667.1_pt1 | contig 33884 bp, 33 predicted proteins | sample 1539321 | NCBI WGS metagenome assembly ODAI01 (sample SAMN02144231, study PRJEB22623) | gut metagenome | biome: sheep rumen | host: Ovis aries | place: New Zealand
CAACCACGTTGGCAACTACGAAATTGCAGATGTCTATATCACCAAAGACTTCTCCATCATCAACGACAACAACTTCAAGTTGCTTGACAAGGTGTTCAACCTCACCAAGTCGAAAAGAGGCAGAAAGCCCAAGAAACAGGAAGTAGCATAGCACGAGCCCCCTACTCTATAGGAAACCAAATCCCCACACTTTAATACTTGGTGTGGGGATTGGACAGTTGTGCAAATATACTAAATTTAAGATCGTTTATAATGATTGACGTATTTTATAGCACTTCCACTTGGCTTGTGAATAAGAAAATAGTAAAGTTATCTTCTTGATTACTTTTAAAAACATATTGGGATATTTGAGTAATAGTTATAATTTTCAAAAAGTACTTTTGTATACATGTTTACCAAATTGTGCTAATAGGTATATATGGGTATGAAGATAGTAAAAAGAATGTTTTTGATAGTAATGCTCATTGCAATAGCTGCTTTGGGGTATGTGGGATGGATTCTGTTCGGTAGCTCAAGAAGCAATCCCAACAATTATCAGACAATCGGAGAGATTCCTACTCCATGGGGTTATGAAAGAATCAATGGTGATGATCCTGCATATAGCCAGTTCCTTCGGTCTCTATCACTGAAAGGTAAGGGCTCTGAAGTGATGCTCTATACTGGAGGCATATCTCGTTTCCAGTCCCTTAACTACGCCGTTGTGGATATGCCTCTATTGTCAAATGCAGAACAATGCGCAGATGTATGCATGAGATTGAGAGCCGAATACTTGTTTTGTACTAAGCAATATAATCGTATTCGATTTCAAGACGTAAACGGCAAAAAAATAGCGTACAGTGGTGGTAATTCTCGAAAAAGCTTCGAACGATATTTGCGTAATCTGTATTGCGTAGCCAGCACCTTTTCTTTAAGTCGTGAAATGAATACAAGACGATTAGCGGAAATGCAGCCTGGGGATGTATTCGTCTATCCGGCCCGTTATGGTCAGAAATACGGCCATGCCGTTATGGTGGTAGACGTGGCAATTAACAAAAGTGGGAAAAAGGCTTTTCTGTTAGCAGAAGGTAATACTCCTGCCCGCAATATACACATTATTCGTAATTTTGAGAACCTTTTCCGCTCTCCTTGGTTTGTTCTGGATCCTGATGCGAGCAATTTATTATTGTCTGTCTTCCATTACAAAGCTACAGATTTGAAACACTTTTAGTACAATCAAGATTAACTAATTCATACTATAAAAGATGGAGATATTAACAGTTTTAATTATGGTAGTGGTAGTTGGCTTCTTTGTCAACAACTATATGAAAGGTCGTGAACAAGATCTAAGTGCTGTAACAACAGATGTTAACGCAGACCTATATGATCGTGCTATAGAAGAAATGAAATCAGAGAGTAATAATATGGAAAATAAAAATTTGGAAGAAAGAAAGGGTACGAGGGATTTATTCCTGGAAACATTAACCAAAATCGGCTGTCAGTACGAAATAGGTGAAGGCGAAGATGGCGATATTAACTTTGGTTATCAAGGAGAGTATTTTGTGGTTAGAGCAAGTAACAACAATCGCTTCATTCATATATATGACACTCACTGGGGACATGTAGAACTATATGATATCGATGAGTTTGCAAGACTGAAAAAGGCCATTAACGAGTCAAATCTCAGAAATAGCGTCACAACCGTTTATACCATTGACGAGGCGGGAAGCAATGTTGATGTCCACTGTAAATCAGTCATTCTTTTCACTCAGGAGATTCCAGAAATAGTAGATTATCTACGTCTGGAACTAAGTGAATACTTTAGGGTACACGAGACAATCAATATGGAGATGGCAAAACAAAGAGAATTGGAAGTCAACAAATAATTCATACATTATACTCAATCAACAAAAGAGTTGGATAATGAAACATCTTGTTTTTTCTTTGATGATTATGCTCATGAGCATGATGGCATCAACGCCCGTTAGTGCGAAATCTAACAAAAAGAATATTGCTGACCAGGTTCCGACAAACATCGTTGTGAAACAGACGACGATTTTCAACGATGGCCGTACTTTAACAATCTACTACAAGAAGAGTGGTATGCAGTGTGAAGTGTATTCTCCTTGCAATGCCAACGACTACAGCGTGGACGATGCTTCTAAGATTAAGTCAACGAACTTTGAGGTAGTGAATAAAGTGGAAGGTAAACTTTACAAAAAGGCGTCTGTTGGTGAGGTTGCCAGATTGATTAAGCGACTAGTCAATCAGTATCTCTGATAGTGGTTTATATTAAAATCATGCTGCTGTGTGTGTCCATTGTGATACTCATAGCAGCCTCAAACGACAAGGAGTCATGAAGCGTAGCAAGAAATGGGGCTGTGCCCTTAGCATACTGGCTATAGTAGTTGTTGTTGTTTTATTCGGACTTTACTGGGCCTGGAAATACTATGGCCTGCCTGAGTGGCCAGACAATAGGGAGTACAAGACTATTGAAGAACGAGCTGAGAAGGCTCTGACTTTTGCCAAACGTCACAATATGAATGAGCAATATGTGTTGTTTTTGGACTATGGCATTCCCTCAGGTACCCCTCGCCTATTTGTATGGGATTTCAATCAGAAGAAAATCGTAGCAAGTACTTACGTAATGCATGGGCCAGGATGTGGATCAACAGATGAGAATCCAAAGTTCAGTAATAAACCTGGAAGTGAATGCTCATCTTTGGGACGTTTTTTAGTAACTAAAGAACATGGGTATAGCCTAAAACGTAGCTTTCGACTTAAAGGATTGGATATTGATAATCAGACTGCCTATGCACGTGGAATTATGATTCATAGTTCGTATTGGGTAGATAAATGGTGTTGGAAAAAGTATATTCCCCTCCATCGCGCTAGCTGTAAAGGTTGTGTCACGGTCTCTTCAAGGGGAATGAATTATCTGTGGCCGCTAATTAATGGAGAGAAGAAGGCAATATTGTTGTGGTCTTTTGAAAGCAAACTGAAAGAGTTATGAGTTTAGTTGTTATTCTAGGATTCGTTTTTGGCACGTTATTTCCAATTTTGGTAATATCGTGGTTGGTAAGTATTGTTATTGCCGTATGCTGTTTGGCAAAAGAGGAGTGGAATTATAAAGCCAAATGGTATCTCTGTTGGGCTTTGTTCCCATTTCCCCTAATTTTCAAGCCCAAAAGATTTGGCTTCATAAAGAGTTGGCTTCTTTTTCTGGTGTCTCCGTGCATGGTATCTGTATATTATGGTGCTTTGCTGTCTTTTGCACTCTTCCTTTCACTGGGCTATACAAGTTATGGAGTTCCATCCTCTATTCCTTATCATAACGCCGAAGACCTGAGGAGAGTTACTGGGATAGAATTCCCTAATATAATTCCTGTTGATTCTAGCTATGAAGATGGCTATGCTCTTACTGAGACTGTTATCAAATTCGTTCCAAAGAAGCCTTTGTCAGTCAAATTTTTCCGGAGTTTGGATAAGGCATGCAAAGATGATTCCTGTTGTTGGAGTAAGGATAATAAAGGTTACTATTACAACATCTATCCAGAACGGCCTATAGATAGGACTAAAGGTACGCATATACGTCAAGTAGAGGTCGATGGGGAAATGAGAAATGACTGGGATGGTGACTTTATCTCAGTTCGTATACCATTAAAAGGTGATACTATTTATGTAAGTGAAGGTTGGTGTATGTAAACTAAGTTAAAAATGACACTATACAAGCATTACTATCAATAATTATTCTTATATTTGCAGAATAAAAAGCATTAGCTCATGAGTTTATGGCTGGCATTATTTAATTGTTATAAGAAACGACATATGTTCAAAATTCGTATCGTTTTTATTACATTGACTCTTTTGTTATGTTGCTTTTGGGCACATGCTCAAAAAAAACGTGCGCTGCTAGTGGGGATATCTCAATATGGAGTGAATACAGGTTGGAAAGGAATTCATGGTGCAAATGATGTAGATCTAATGAAATCGGTCTTAAAGAGCTTTTCGATTAGAGAACTTAAGAACTCTAACGCGACATATGATAATATAATAAAGGAATTAAATTATCTCAAGCAAAAATCAAAGGAGGGGGATCTTGTATATATTCATTTCTCTGGACATGGACAGCCATATGAAGATACTGATGGGGATGAACTAGATGGTTGGGACGAATCTTTTGTACCATATGATGCTCATTTATATTATGAAAAAAATGTGTATTCAGGAAGTAAACATTTGACTGACGACATCCTCAACACGTATCTTGTTAATATACGCAAGAAATTAGGAGAATCTGGTTTCTTGTATGTAACGATTGATGCCTGTCATGCAGGAAATTCATATAGAGAATCCGATGAGGATATTTATAGAGGCACAGGTAAAGGTTTCTCTAAGAACAATAAACTATATAAGGTTCCAAAAGTTCAAAAGCAACATTTTAAAATTGATAACATTAGTGGGCATGCACCTATTGTAATGCTAGAAGCTTGTCAATCGCACCAAAGAAACACAGAAATAAATGTGAATGGTGCGTATTATGGGCCATTATCCTATGCTATTTATATGACGTTACAAGCTAATACTATTGATAAACAAGGCATCTGGATTGGAGAAGTTCCTATTACAATGAAGAAATTGATGCCCTCATGGAATCGCCAGAAGATGGTTGTTGAAAGTAGCATAAACTTCAAACAAGTGCAATAATATGAAAAGATTCCTTTGCTTCTTTATATACATCTGCATTTGTCTAAGCCCAGTGTTTTCTCAAACATCCAAGACAGACAGCATTTTGGAGATTGTAAAGGATGCTATAGGTAATGGAGAATATAAGAAAGCATGGCGTTTTCTGCATGCGAACAAAATATCTTTCATACAATCTGAAAAATTACTTGATTATAATATCCTTTTGTCAGACATATATAAAGGGACATATCAATATCTCGATGATGACACACTAAAAAATGATAATAAAGAAGCATTAGAATATATTGCTGAAGAACTCTTCAACGGGAAACAACAGGAAATAGAGCTTGCTTATGGCAGTATGTGGGAAAGGCTTGTTTGGCTTTCGCGTATTTACCATAGCAACCACGATATGGGATATCGTTTTTTTATAGAGAGATGTCATAATCTATACAAGACCAGCATCTATAAAAAGGACCCATATTATATTACACTTATAATCACTTATATTAACTATGCCATCCTAACCAATGAAGATTGGTCGTATGTTCTATTTTATACACCAATTAGTGAGATTAAGGAAATAGACTCCCATTCGATTATTGATATAGCTGTTTTCTCACATCAAATCGGAATTGCGCATTTACAAAAAGAGATATCAAACAGAAAGTACCATGAGCATAATTCGTTTGATGAGTATTCAAATATCTTAGTAGAAGTAGGGAAGTCATATCTAGATACGGCAGATAGTTTATATAAGAAATGTAAACCGACAGATGTAACATTGCTACGTAAGCAATTACAATCTGATTACAGGCTGTATGAATGGTTAGTCCGCAATCAAGGAAATAGTATTCCAAGCGAACATGATGTGTTTGCAAAGCCTATATGTTTATTTCAAATAAACCCAATGGATATGTATTCATCAATAGGTACAGAACTGAATTCTATACAGGCTGAGAACTTTGAAGCTTTCAAGCAATCTCTATTATTGTTGAATGAAGGAAAATACAGAGAATCTGTTAACTCGATAAAAGCAATAGCTCCTTCCTTAATCGTACCTCATGACATTATGCTTGTCTACTTTAATCTGATTTCCAGCCTGGCAATGTATGATGGTGAACAAGCCTCTATGTATCTCCATCAATATTATGATCGTGTCAAACATATTATTCTTCCAAGGATTTATAAAAAATCAACTGAGTTTGAAAATCAAAGATTATGGAAAGCAGTAACACTTACTTTAGGGCAAGCTTGCATGAAAACAGCTCTAAATTATCCAAATACGGACGCTTCCATATTGGCGTATGATATATTTCAAATGATTAAGAATTTTGAGCTTGAAGTTAATAAATCTATTCGATATTCCAAAAAGAATCATTTGTTTGATGAGTTCACAGAGAACAGCATTAAATATTATAACCAAAAAAGGGATAGTTTGTATTTTAGTGAAACCCAGGGGAAGAACTATTTGGGAAATCTTGAACAACTTGAACTTAACAAGATGCTAATTAACGAAAAGATAGCTATAGATAAGGTTCTGAATAACATTTATACACACAAGGAAATTTCAAAATTACTTAATCGCAAGGCCTCATTAATAGAATACTTCATCTATGTTGACTTAGAAGGAAAAAGAAGATATGGCGCATTTGTTGTGAATACCGAAAAGGAGACACCTGCGGTTATAGATATTTGTTCAGTGGATGACGCATCAAGTAATCTTGTAAAAGATAGCACATCTGTCAATATCAGTTATTCCTCGAATAAACTATATTCTACTTTTTTTCAGAAAATCGAGCCTTTTATTTTGCATGACACTCTAGTTGTTTGTCCTGTTGGCGTTTTAGAAATGGTTAACTTTGATGCCATCAAAAACAATAAATCTCGATTGATGGATAGATACCAAATATTTCGAGCATATTCAGGTCATAGTTTTATTAATGGTGCACGATGTCACCGTTATAGTCCTAGAACTGCTGCTCTTTTTGGAGGAATTGCATATTCAAAAGAGCAAAAGCAAGAAGCTGAGATAGCATCCAGGCATTTCCGATTATCTAGAGGAACTCATTCATACAGAGGATCACTTCAATATTTACAGTATTCCGCTGAAGAAATTGCAGCGATACGAGATGTTCTAGTCAATAACAAATTCAAATGTAACATTTATAGTGGTCTAGACGCAACCGAATCATCATTCAAGAAGTTAGATGACACTGCACCCTCCCTAATACATATTGCAACCCATGGTTTCTTTATGCGAAATGATAGTGACTTAATTGATCACTCTTTCTTTAATAACTTAGAACTGTATCAAGATTACAAATTACTTCGTTCCGGGCTATTTTTATCAAATTCTAATCGTTCATGGAGAGGCATATTACCAAAATCAGGAAATGATGATGGTATAATTACTGCCTACGAAATATCAAAGATGGATCTTTCTAACGTGAAATTAGCCGTTTTATCAGCATGTGAAACAGCTGAGGGCTTTGTTGATAATATTGAAAACACTCAAGGACTCCAGTATGCATTCCGTTTGGCTGGAGCAGGATCCATGATACTAAATCTGTGGAAGGTTGATGATTCCATATCTTTCCTTTTTATGAAACAGTTCTACTCTTCACTTTTTTCCAAACATGATTTATTGACTGCATATCATGATGCATTGAATAAAATACAAGAAGATTATCCTGATCCCTATGACTGGGCCGGTTTTATATTGGTTTTCAATTAAACATCAATAGTTTATGTGGTTATATTAATATGCCACAATTCTTCTTTCCAATAATTCCTTCTTTTGAGAGAATCCATGTATACACGTCCTATTTTAGAACAAAAAACAAGATAATACCCAATAACGCCATTAATGATCCCACTATTCTTTGAACTTTTATTTCTGCAAAAGTAGGAATATCATTCATCATGTTATATAAAGGATAAAGGAGCAATCTTAATAAAAAGGCCAGTATTTTTGCAAGTATGATACCTCCAACAAAGACAGCCAGGTACCACCAATGCTCTGTGAAGGTCAAATAACCCACCATTCCTAAAACAAATAATGCCCCTAGAATATTTGAAAGGCCATAAAACATGCGTAACAAGGGACTATGGGTCCACCAACGTTCATTAAACTCAGCTTCAAACCTGCCATTTGGATTCTCAGGAATACATAGTTGCAGGCCAACTAAAGACAAAAATGAAGTCCATAAAATTAACGACACTTCCATAATTAATTATCTATTATGATATTATACTAATTTATCCCTACCGAATAATGATATCAAGTTCTGAGGGTTGTTGACTATTTTGTCCAATTCGTCTTCTGTGTATCCAATAGAGGTAAACATGCGCAAGAACAGTTTTTCCGATATTTCTTTGCAGTCCATACCTGTTTGTCTATCTCTACCACACGCTTTTTCAACGAAGGTCGAGCATCTATAAATCAAGAAGTCGGATATATTTTTATTTTTGTTCTTTAGTTCATGTAATATGCTCATTGAATGCGTTATCCCACGATCCATGCCCTCTGCCCCAAAAAAGGAATCTGCGTCTTTAACCGTAACTCCCAATGCTTTAGATTCGAATTCTATTTGGTGATGAGCTATTGCTAAATTATGCACACTTGTACGAATGTTCTTCATAAATATATCAAAAACGAAAACAAAAGCATACCTCTCAGACAGGCTTAATGGCTCATACATCTTTCTGGATATCTGTAAGGCATCATCCTCATTCAGTTTCCACTGTTTGGTAAACTTTCGTCTAGCTATGACCAACTTAACGATAAACAAAACCACTAATGCCAATACAATAAACAAAATCGTCTTCATCATAGGTGTCCGTATTGAATGAAAATATCTGTTGCTATATATATATCCTGAGATAGCATAACTCTGCGCCTTCCTCCAAATCGTATAAGCATGAAATTATGCCAATAGCCCATTTTATGATTTTTTAATTTCCCTGACCAAGGTAGCGGCTTTTTGCAAAATTCCATGTTGCCCATAATGTCTGATGAGTTAGGTGTGTTACGATACTTATTCAGAACTGATGCAAATATAGAATAAGCATCAGCATATCGTTGAACTTCCATGTAAGCGCTAGCAAGCTCAAGAGCACTCTGTTCTGTTTTGAACTTTTCATCACGGTGCTCCGCAACAATGACCATTTTCTTAAAGCACTTACGTTTCCCAGTGAAGCGCCAGTAATTGTATAACCAAAACAAGAATAGAAGAAATAACAGTAATCTCATATGCTCATAAAGAATTAGTGAAGTAATACAAATCCTCCCCAGTCTCTCACACCGTATAATGGTTTCGTGCTTTCTTTCATGCTCTTTTGAGCATTATTGAATGCATTATCTATATTGGAATCTATAAGTAGGTTCTCATAGAAACGTTTCATCAACTCCTCTGTTGCAGCATCGGGAACAGACCATAAACTCATCAATATGCATCTAGCTCCTGCAAGTTTAAATGCTCTCTGTAAACCAAATACACCCTCATCACCTTTTATTTCACCTAAGCCTGTTTCACAAGCTGAAAGCACAACCAGCTTACAAGATGCAAGGTCTTGTGTCTCTATTTCATCGGCTCTTAAAATGCCGTCTTCATATCCTTTATAAAAATATTCTGGTTTATAATTATCCTTCCATGCCGCGTTGGCATTTGCAAAGAATAATCCTGAGTTATGCATCGCATTATTGAGTTCGTGTGCTTGGTCTTCATGGAAAAAACCATGAGTGGATATATGAATAATGTCTGCCCCAGAAGCTTTCTGCTTAAAGGAACTCTCAGTCGCACCATTACCTGTAAAATGGACTGCAGACAGGACCTTTCCATCTAGCATCCGATAAATATTATCAACTTCATTCAAAGAACCTGGTAAATATACTAATGATTCACCACGTGTCACAGATCGGGTCTTGATAAAATTTTCATCTTTAGTATCTGACGTTCCATAATCAATACCACCCCAAAGTGCGATTTTCATCTTATCAATCGCAAAGTTCTGCGTATTGTCTTGATAGTATAAATCAATAGGATTTGCCAAAGCACTCAATTTGTACTTATCGCCAATGGTTAGATCATTATCTATATACAATGCCTTTAATGGGATTCGATGTACAATACCTGCAGGAGAATACAGGATAGTTCCTTCATCAGTAATCTTTTTATCTATTTTCTCAAATAAAAGATGATATGCCATATTATCGACACACAATTTTAGAATGTCATTTTGGGCAATCTCTTCTAAGGAAATCAACTCTTCTGATGAGCACATTGAGATATACTGAAGTCCGTTTTCCTTATTTAACACAAAAGCGCCCAATGATGTTCCATGCTTATGAGGAATTTCAACATATGTAATCAAACTTTCATTACTTGAAAGCGAAGACTTGATATCTTTCACCCGTATGTCTGAGTAGTTACTTCTAGCGAATTCTGAGCTACCTACAGAAAGCTGCTTTTCAAGTTTTGCTATTTCTTGTTTAAGATACATTCTTCTTGCAAAATTACCAGGACCGACAACCTCATCACGCGCTATCAATTCTCGTTTATAGCCAATAAATTGCTCATAATCCTTTATAAGAGAAGAATCACCAGAACTTAACAATGCTTGCCTAAGTAATGCGTCGGTTCTCATCAGCAATCCTCGATTAAAGACTTCGTTTTCAAAACAAAGTTCTGCTAAGTCTTCATTATTTGGCTGTTCTTCCAATAGTTCAAGAGCATAGGAAAACGGTTCTTTCAATTTTTGTGCGAAGTAATCCTGCTGACTAGAAGTCATTCCGGCAAAATTATTTGATATCTGTTCTCGAAGTCCTCTGCAACAATGCTTTAAGGCATCAATTTTGTCCGATGTATTATCATTTTGATATTTTACGAACCTGACTTCTGCTAACAAATATTCCATATCATCTTTGCTATAATGCTTGTCCATAAAGCGCATATAGATATTCATAAAGCGTCTGGCATTCTTATAGTCATGGAGAATATAACAATATTCGGCAAAATCGCCAAGAGGATCTAAGTCTTTTTCATCGCAAATAGTCTGTACGATATAGATACCATTTAAAAGCATCTGCTGTGCTTGAAATATGTCGTTTTTCTCGAGATACCATGATATCAATCGATTGACAAATTCTAATTTTAAAGAAGATTTGAATTGGGGGATTTGCCAAACTTCATTAAGATAATTCTTTAAAGAATCAATTGCAGCATCGGGATTTTCAAAATAAGAACCACATATTATATCGTATTTTAAATTGTGAGAAATCGTAAATATATCAGAATGTTCTTCATCAATTACAGGTACCTTATAACCCTTTCCTGCCAGCATTTTGTTTACTTTATGTATGGAACTGTTACCATATATACTTTTTAATTCTTTATACATTTCCACTTGTTTATCCCTATCTCCCATTTTCTCGTAAAGACGGAATAAATCTCTGGCTGCAACAGCATGGAATACGTCTAAACTTATTTTTGATAGTTCCTTTTCGTCATTTGGTACATTAGACAGATCGGGATTAAGCCCCAAAAAATCTCTTCCTATTTTTTCGGCTTTACTATACTCGCCAATATGTATATAACAATCCCTGAGCATAGTCTTGTTGGGGATATTCTTTATTTGATCATTCACATATGAAGTGTCGCCCTCGGCAATAAAAATGGCTGCACGGTAATGATGGTTTGAGTAGAGTTCTTTGAAAGTTTTGTCTGTAAGAGCATAATTTAGAATATGCACATCCTTGGGGAACATCCACTCTAACAAAAATAGAAATATTGCCAAACCAATTCCTGCACCGATTATTGAAAGTATCAGCCAGGTATACATGTACAGGAAATAGTATATACCCTCAAATATACCACTTGTAAATATTCTCCTAAATATATTTTTTTTCGGTATGCTCATACGATTATTAATGTATTATTTGGTATACAACATAAATAGCTGCAATAAATAATGCAAACCAAGTTATAGGCGAAAATAGCACCAAAATCACATAATGAACGTTGTTAAGGAAAGCCGCTTTAAAAGACTCTCCTTTAGAATAATGTGACCTGAGTACCAGAAAAAGGTACAAACAAGCCAATAATGATAATAATTCCCTTATAACGTCTTCTATTGTAATCATTATCTTACAAATTGTGTTAAGTCAAAAACAACAGAATTAAGAAATGACAATACATCGCTCATTTCTTTTTGCTCTTTGAGGTTGCTTCCATACACTGAATATGCACAGAATTTATGAGAACGAGAATCAAACCTGACAGAGAATGTCCATAGATGAGAAATAGAATCCCTTTCATACAGATATTGATCAATAAAATATTGGTCTTTATTGATAATAGTGTCACATGTCATAACCTCCCCTATAAAAAACTTCTGTTCATCAGGAAGATGTTGCAGAAGAATAGCCATAAAATCTGAATGACGTCTTTTGGGAGAGATTCCCGAGATTATGTGTTTGGTAATTGAATCGTCATTCAATACCCACGCCGTAATTTTATGGGGATTATTATCAAAATCTACGTATTGTTCTTCTGATTGAGACCATTTTGATTCCGAATGGAATAAGACACGGCCATCGGAATAACATCCCTGAGGTAATAATAAGGAGCTATTGTCTATTGTTTGGCTTCTCTTTTCCTCATCATAGTTTGTATAGAAAATGAAAGAAAAAAAGCAAAGACATACTATAAAGAAAGACAGCCATACCCATCCGCCTGGAGAATATCTGCGTTCAGAAATCGGATATAGTTGTTTTATAGAGCTAGACTTCACTAAATATATTAAGAAAATAATCGTCAAAAGAAGCAGAGCTACAGGAAGAATTGCATACGACCAGTGGCATGTGATTGCTTTCCCTAATGATTTAACGAAGAATTCATAAAGAAGAACTAGGAAATTGATGCTCAAAGCCCAACGAATACAAGTAATACAATCAGGTTTCCCTTTCAACAAGCGAATAATGCTCCAAAACGACAGATTTAGCATTATAATGTCTAGGAATGCTAAAAAGCAATTAACCAATACTGGTTCATCTTCTGCTATAGCTGCATCCAACATGTCGTTATACATTAATGGGATATCTTGGCATACAGTCCTGATGAGTAGATAAAAAAAGAAGAACAGGAATGTACTGAGGATAAGCCCGGGGACTTTTCTATTAATCATTTCTTTTTCCATATGTAGGTAACAATTAGGACGAGGACCAATGCTAATACACTACTAATCATCCAATATGGTAGATAATTGCGTTCATCATTTGTATCGCATTTAGTAGTATCTATTGTGCAAGTATCATTTACGGATACCAGAATGGATTCAATCGTTGTCGCAAACTCAGGAGATTGCCTGGTGCTTTTGTTGAATGCCTTCACATTACTTTTGATATCCAAACAAAGAGAGACCATACTATTCAATCCATTCTTTTCAAAAGCTTTAAAGAATGCATAGGTTAATGATCCATACCAATTCCCATCTGGAGCCTTATACTCGGCATTTAACTGATAACTCTGGCATGCTCCCATAAATATCACCTCTGATAGAGAATGGGATTTAGGGAGCTTAATTATGTCCCTCAAATCTTTATGAACACTTATATCTTGGGAATTTGGACCAAATACAGGATACCCCCCACGATAGTTCGCTAAATCATCTGGATTCCTGAAAGAGTCTCCACTATGGCACGCATCAAGAAGAACCACTACGAGACCGTTGGCACCTGCTTTCTCCCTTATATTTGTTATACTCTCTGAAAGGATATCATCGCGCAAATGCTTTTCCCCTTGATAATGAGAACTGTATTTTGCCTTTGCGTCGTATGGAATCAGGGCCTCGTCAAGAGAATCTGCTTCTGTATTGTTGTCGATGGCAAACATTTGCTGGCCATGACAAGAAAAAGAGATAAGGACAGTGTCACCCTGGCTGGTTGATTTCCTTAAATATGATAACTCTTTCAGAATATCATCTAAAGTAGCTTGCTTATCTACGATTGACCTTACACAAAAGGTCTTAGACAAAATGCTGTCAAGTAGGCGGACATCATTATCTGCATGTATTTTTCTCCAGCCACTTTCTTCTGGATAGTTGGCTATCCCCACTAATAATGCCCGACGCTGCTGTGCAGAGCAGAACAGTGTCAGGAACATTAGTGATATAGTCAATAATCTTTTCATCCTTGTCCGAAGTAATTCATCATCGCCTGTATCTTTTGAATCCGCTGTTCAACATCTTCCTCAGAGTGCCCAAGCTTTTCATTCATAGAAACAAATTTATCCGCCCTATAGTCATCTGGGCCATATTCTGTCATTACCATGGAAAGCCAAAACATAAGCAAACTATCATAAACGCCATCTCTAAGCCCTCGCAAATCGGAATAAATCGCATTTTCTCCTTCAGAATTGAGTTGTTGTTGGCAATCTTGCCAATTCAAATTGAGGAAATTGAGCTGTGTTCGAGTTGGGCCATAATTCACAAACTCATTCCAAGAAGATCCTTTGGCAGAAAAAATCAGAAATGCCATATTGATTACAGACTTTTTCTGGTGCATAGATAGATCCCCATACATCGAACTGACCATATCTAAAGGATCGTCTTCCTCATCAAGCAAGTCATCTTCATACTGGGAATGAATCGGGGCAGATTGTTCTGGAATACCAATTGTTTCCTGATGCTTCGTTATAGCTACACGCATTTTCTGAATAAATTCATTAGCCATTCTTTTTTGAGTAAAAGCATCCACAGTTCTTACATTGTAAAATGGTACATTCGCATTCAATTCCTTATGTAGATACAGATATTTCAGATAGATTGTGAGATGTCCAGTACTATAATTGAATTGAATCAAATAGTTCGCTTTGTCATCTGAATGTAAATTGAGCCACCTTTTATCGCTCTCTACAGGATATACAGTTTTTCCCTTACCATCTAGAATGGCCTTATTGATCTCATCGATAAGTACCTTGAAGCGAACCTCAATAGGGCTATCACGTAAATCTTGCTTATCTTTCATTAAAGCTTTCGTGAAAGGTAAGAAAATCAGCGCCAACACCAAAACGATAAAAAGTATAATTAAAGTCACCATAATTATGTTATTTAGGATTTTAACGGTACAAATTTAGCGTTTTTTTTTCGTTTTTTGCACCGTTTTGCAAAATATTTATATTTTGCTTTCATTTTTGTTGTTTTTTTGCAGAATAAACCGCTCCAGAGGAAAAATCAATGACCCATTTGTTTTCTAATAAGAACTCTGCACCTATGATCGCAGATACAGGAGGAATATCCTTTGTACCCTCAATAATATATTTGCTATTGTTTATGACCTGGAATTCCGTAGAATAATTATTTGTTTTTACTTCACCGATTTTATCACCAATACTAAGTAAGTCAAAATTCACAGTCATTAAATCTGTTATCTTCGTTCCTGCTACGCTTGTTAGAGAACTTCTCATACCTGTATGTTTGCTGGTTATCCCTCCATCGTTCAATACATAATTTGTTGTAGTATTAAGATTACTGCCAGAATCAACCAAGCAAACATATTCTTTGTCATTCTTCACCATGCCTACAACAGGAAGTCCATATTTGGAAAATCCATATTCCTGAGGGAAAAAGAATGTATAATCAGGCAATTCTATGCTTTTATTTATTATAGAAGACGAGTGGAGGGTCCTGTTCTCAAAATCCAAGGCCAATCCGTGCTTAACTAAAAACTCTACACCGAGAATTCCCAAAACAACGTGTTCACCAAAGACAGAATCAAAACTTAATCCCTGTGCTGCATAGAAACGCTCTTTAAACTGCTTTTCTCCAATGCAGAAATCAAGGTGGACTTCTTTCCCTTGTACTCCGTCACCAGAAAATGAGGTCAATTTCATGGTGCCATCATACAGTAAACAGTCATCTGGTAATATTCCCATAATGGTCTCGTTCATAATATTGTGGCGCGATGCTGTATCAATCATAAAGGCACCACCAACCATTTTCCCTGATTTTGACACAAAAGTAGCCATAATCATGGGATAATCAACAATATCGAAGTCCACCAATGGACATTCAAATATTACATTCATTCTATTGCTCAGCAAATTTATACTTCGAAATATATTTCACAAATTCTTTATAACTCTCTTTATTGTTTAACTGAAAGCTCTTAAGCCTATTTTTCAGTTCTTCATCAGGGATGCCTGAATTATACAATGAAATTAGTTCATTATCATTGTCATCTGGAATGTTCAGATTAATTCCATTCTTCTTTATGAGAAATCTCAATTTTAAGATTGAATTTTCGTATTCTGGTCTATTACTAACTACTGATTGCATGATTTCCAATCCAGGATCTTCTAATTGAGTTTCGTTAAGAAGGGCAACCTCATAATATATTTTCGCATCAAATTCTCCATCTAATGCCTTCACAAGATCAATATTTACCTCGTCTGCCTCTTTGTATTTGCCCAATAAAGTAAGAGCACGAGCTCTTATGAATAGTACATCATTACATTCCCGCTTGAAACGTACTCTATCTGCATGGTAAATAGCCTGTTCATATTTCCCAGAATACAAATATAGTGCGGCACAAACATAGTCCACCAAGATATTCCTTTCCTTCGGATCTGGTACATTATAGTGTTCAAGGCAATTGAACAAATGTTCGTCTGACACCATTGCAATAAACATCTGAGATATGTATCGAGCAGCAGATTTCCAATCTCCCTTCTCCACAAAGGATAGACTCAGTTTTAAAGAAGTCTTTGCGAACTCATCCCAGTTCTTACTTCGTAGGCTTTCATATAAACACTTACCTCCATTAATTTCATTATGGATAGTTGAATCGTCATTGAATCTGTTTGCAAATTCTATAACTTCTTCACTTGTACCAATATGCCCGAATGATACAGGCTTGATTAAGAACAAACCGTCAAGACTTCTCACTCGACTCAGCGCTACATACAGTTGTCCTTTTGAGAAAATGCCTCGACTCAGATCAAGAATCATTTTGTCGAAAGTCATCCCTTGGCTTTTGTGTATCGTAATAGCCCATGATAATTTTAAAGGGTATTGAGTGTATGTTCCTACGAGCGTCTTTACAATCTTCTTTTCTTTGCTGTTGTATTCATATTTATAAGACTCCCATGAAACAGGAGAGACCTTATACTCTCCAGATTCTGTAACAACATTAATCTCCTCGTCAGAAATCTTCGAAATGGTCCCAATAGTCCCATTAACCCAACGCCGGGATATGTCATTTCTAACAAAGATTACTTGAGCTCCGCTCTTTAGTGTAAGTTTCCTTTCCGCAGGAAGATTCGAGTCAAGTTTAATATCTCCATCTATCTTGGCTTCAAAACAGAATTCCTCTGAATCTATAAGGTTCAGCTTGGCCATATTTATTTTTGAAGCTTCATCATTTCGAGTACAAAGCGTTATGATCCTTTCATCCGTAGGAATAGATCGACCGACACACCTGTTAATTTCCGACAGTTCGGCATAACTAGCCTTATTAAAACGGATAGAATCAAGAATACTGAGGAAAACATCGTCTTTTTGTCTATAGACCTTGATAAATTCGATGCATGGCAGACTGAGGCGTTTTAATGCACGTGCCTTAAAGAAGAATGGTGACATCGTATTATAAAGGTCATCCATTATTTCTGCTTCTTCCTTGCGCAGGACAGGAGGAAGCTGGAAAAGGTCACCGACAAATACCATTTGCTTGCCACCAAAAGGAAGTGAATTCCTCATGACACATCGTAGTGTATAATCAATAGCATCAATTATATCACATCGTACCATAGACACTTCATCTATGATTATCGTATCAACCCTTTTGATAATGGAGATTTTGGATCTGTTGATGTTCCCCATTGTTTTAGGAGTGCAAATTTGCAGGGGCAGACCAAAGAAAGAATGGATTGTTTCTCCGCCTGCCAACATCGCAGCAATGCCAGTCGGTGCGAGCACGATGAAGTTTTTATCTATTTCTTTTTGAACCGTTTGAAGAAACGTAGTCTTTCCTGTTCCAGCCTTTCCCGTGAGGAAAAAGCTGGAATTGGTTGTATTAATCAGCTCATATGCCTGGAGCTGTTGCTTGTTATTCTTATCTATCGGCATCCTATAATGGGATTATATTAACTCATGTAATTAGGCAGCTTTCACATACTCTTTTTCTATGAAGCTGTTAATAGTATCGACATATCCTGACAACGTGTTAACAACACGTTTCATGCTATAAATTTTATTGCTCAGCTTGGACTCTTTTTCTTCAAGGTCATGTAATTCGTTATTCAATTCCATGAAAACTTCGCTTGTTTCAGACATAATTTTCTCAGCTTCACATCTAGATGAATACCCGGTGTCGCCAACAAAATTCTCAGCACATTCATAAACATGACTATCAACGAAGTTCTTGATTGGAGTGATTTCTGCAATAAGTTGTTCGTCCAATAGCTCCAACTTTGCCAATTCCTCATTGTACTCTTTTATAACCTCCAGAAGTTCAGGAACCATTCTGCGATTCATGTCCAAGATCGAAGAAATATAGGAGTCCATAGAAACGTTCAGCTTTTCTATTTCCTTAATCTTGCCGAGGAAAGAAAGTGCTCCTGACATCTTTTCACCCTTATAGAGGACGATCTCTTCTTTTGTATCAAGTACTCTATTAGAGCCATTGGATTCGTTAACTGCAATCACAGAGCCGTGATTGTTAAAGATACGGCGAAGGCCATCCACCATCTTTCTAACTTCTCCAACAAGCCAAACATTAGCAAAACCACTTGGATTTTGTACCAGGCTATTGCAAATGTCCCGGCCAAATTCCAAAGCTGCTTCCCATTCGCTATTTGAAATATGATATGTGCGTGTATAACGAAGGATTTGGGAGATGTTTGCATTGTAATAATTCACCCACATGGAATATGGAAGGATATCAATGTCCCTGTACTTCAGGTTTGCTGTGAAATAATTGGCGTAACCATATCCAAAATTCGTATTATAGGCTATGGATAAGTCTTCGTTTAGAGTGAAATTCATGCGATTCCATCCAATATGTCTGCTGGAAAATGCCACGATAGAAGGATCTTGCTTACACTCCGTGTATTTCTTTGACAGACAATAGGGTACTGTACGAGATTTTAGGAAACGATAGAAAGCGTTACTGTTGGAAAGGTATCCTTCTTTCACATCCTTAATACCAATTTTAGGGCAACACTGATAAGAACCTGACACGCAATCGCAGAAATCATACCAATCGAGGAGATACCCTAAGCCTTTCTGGTGGGTTGCATTAAACATGTCCTCTCCAGTTACTCCAGGAGTATTTGACATTGTTTCGAGTTCATCAAGCTTAGCCTGATCTTCAAATACCAATGGTAAATAATCAGTTACCAACTTCCCAGTTCTTGAATCCTTTCGGATGACCATGATGTGGGTCTCGTTAATTTTAAAATTACTCATTTTGATTTAACTTTTAAAGTTTGACATTCTACCTTACTATACCAAGGAGTCCCCAAAGGAAAACAAACTATGCGGCCATTTTTGTAGGAGAAAGAATATAGTCAGAATAATGATCCCTAATGTAAACCAAGATTTTTTCAAGTGTCATACATACTTGCCCATCCCACTCGTCAGCTATATAGTCATAATACTGTGGTATTGTATAATCATTACAATGCCATGTTAATTGAACACCAGTTGGAAGGTAAACGAATACGAGGTAGGACGCATTTTTTCCTGTCGCATCATTATATCCAGTCTTCCATCCAGCATCATGAATCATAGACGATAGCGTGCTCAGTAATATGCTTTTCCGCTCATAAGCCATTTTTCTTTTATTTGATGAGAGCCTTTTTGCATTTTCGTTGGCAAATTCAATTTCTAGCAGCATAGATACAATCTGGGCTTCCTTATCTCCTGTTCTTTTATAGCATTTCCGCATTGATGATATCACTTTTCGCAAACCTATTCCCATGCCAAGTACGTCGTTCTTGAACATCTCCAATTTATTCAAAGTCGATTGATTTTGAAGATTAGACTTTTGACGTAGGTTCTTCTTCTCTGTGACGATTTCCATCAGCTTTGCCTTCAATGCAGGATTATGTGTCGTCCGAATTACATCCTGGAGTTCTTGTATCTTATATCCGAATGTGCAGAAAGTTTCTGCCTCGGCCATATTCTTGCGATATGAACGCAATAATTCCTTGGCACTGATCTCTCCACGGCGGTAGGACTTTGCTAGAGATTTACCAACAAAGTTGAACGTATCCTCAATTTTTTCAGGTACTGGGACGTGTTTGGCAACATCAATTACCTCTGTTCTCTTTTCGTGAGAAGTCCCATTGTCCTGCTTTTCAGCAACTCTATATTCCTTCAATATTGGATTATCCGAATCCTTACCTTGCAAAATCTCAAAAATGTTCATATTCAATTTTTTTTTAATGTTAATACTAAGAAAACTTTAACCTTTACAAAAGGATATCCCCAACATTGCAAAAAGGTTAACACCATGTTATCCTTAGGTCAGCCAGGCAAACCTAAGGATATAGGTGGTAACTGTTTTAAGCCGCGTTCCCAGTTTCACGTCCGTGGCCAATGTGGTAGTGACCGCAATGTTCGCAGTAATATGCCTGCATTGGTCTTTTGTCGTTTGGATGTGCGAATTTGTACAATTCAATATGCAGCTGTGCTTCCTCGATTGTTGCATATTCAACTTTCTTCTTCATTACATATTCACCAGAAGAGTAGTCAACAATCTTTTTCCAGTGAGTGCCACTCTCTCTCTGGTTAGAATAGCCGTCGAGCTGGCCGAGATTAAAAATCTGGTATGATACGGCTCGATCCATTTCATGACGAGCCTTGCCTGACTGTCGATAAGTGGAGCGATGCTTGTGCTGCTTGTGATATTCCTGACACATTCTCTTTTCTACTATTCTGCGAACCTTGCGCGAGTCTCTGCCTTCCATCAGGGTAATATCAGCCTCTCTAAGACTTTTGTTGCCCCTGAATTTCAGCTTTTCAGAATAGAGCTTTTTTGAAATAGCCTCGTAGCGCTGGCGCTGTCCCAGGTCTACATCGAACCCCATTTCTCTCTTTTCATCATTTATTTCCTTCTGAATGAGGAACAAGGCATGACGTACATTATTAAGAATCTTGTCATTGTCTGGTGACGGTGATAGGGTAGAATCTCTACAACTGGCCAACAGTCTAGCGACCTTGGAATTCTTGTTTGCACGGATGTAATTGTCAATCTCGTTTGAGACCTGTGAGAAACGTGTAACGTCCATTGAACCGTTACGGCGAAGATTGCCTTCCCACTTCCTTAGGATTTGTTTGATTTCATTCTTCATTGTTGTATCGTTTTAATTGTTTACATCCAGATATCCCAAGAAAATGAAAAGGTAAACAAAAAAATAGCAGCTAACGCATTAGCGCTAACTGCTATATTTTACTGTTGAAGAAGTAACCTAGAAGATAAAGGTCTTCCTAATATTATCAAGCATTTGCTTTGCTTTTTCCTTTATCTCTGGTGCTGCATCAGGATCATTTATTATATGGTGAAGAATATCCTTGGCTTTGCTTTTTTGACCATCATAAATGTAAGCTGAAGCAAGGGCAAGAGAGATTTGATCAACATAGTCGTCTTCTACATGTGCATATTCATCTGTCGCACTTTTATATAGTTTCTCGAGCTTTGTGATGGTGAGTGGCAAATCGTTTTTCTGTCTTACATTCCCAAAGAGTTCACGCAATTCATCAGCAATCTCTTCGCCATCACCCTTTGTAAATTTTTCTCTAGCCATATCTGAAACAGCCATCTCTATTCCTTGATCTGCATAATTCATCGAAACAGAAGAATTATGATAGTCCCAACCAATTCCTACCACAATTAATACAACAGCTGCGGCTGCCAAACGTCTATACCAGATAATGTACCCTTTTTCTGAAGCAGCAGTTATGTTTGCAGCTGCCGGTATTTGTGCAGCATCACTTATCGCAGAGATAATATCTTCCTTAGAGAGAGACTTAGCATCTTCTATTATCTTATTATCCCGTTCTTGTTGGATTTGTATTCCTTTGGAAAGGAAAATAATGGCTGATACTCTCTCTTTGAATTCCTTATCTGATTTCAGTCTTTCTTGGAACGCCTCCACCTCAGAATCTGATAAAGTTCCTTGCAAATATGAATCTATCAGTATGTCATCGTCTTCGGTTTGAAGTTCTTCAAACAGAGAATTGATATCAGAAATGGGAGTATTCTTTGCAGCCTCTAGAACATTATTGTCAGCATTTTGGATTTTCCTGATAGCTTTAATAAGAAATGCCTGTGCCAGTGCGTTTGTACGCAAATCCGTATCAGACACCAACTTTTTCAAGAAATCATCTTCCTCTTCCGGACTCATTAAGCCAGAAAGATATAGTTCAATCAAGGTCTCGTCACTCTCTGATATTATTTCCGTATCACACATGAGGCTCTTTTCAGCCAAGAAACTCTCGGCTTTAGAAGGATCTACATGGTTTAAAACATACTGGACAGTGTCATTTAAGGAAGGATTAGAGTGTATGGACTCAAATAGCTTTTCCTTTTCTTCTTGGGACAATTCGCCCTTGAAGTAAAGGTCCAGAAGTTTTTCAATATATTTATCTGTCAGCATAATTACAGCCCTTTCTTAAATGTCTCATAAATAGACTTAAACCTGTCGCGGAATTTACTCTTACAACGAGAAGCCATCGTTTTAACGACAGAAGCGTTACTATAGCCACATTCTTGAGCTATAACTTCCTGCTTCTTTTTAGGTGTACTGTACATCCCGTAGAGGATCTTGTCACAGGGGGTCGGGAGGTCTTTGACCACCTCACATACTTTGTTGAGTAGTTCAGCCCTTTCATCTGCTTCTTCAAACAATGAGTTCAGAAGTTGGTCAACCTTATCTTGTTGTACTGGCTGGTCTTCAAAATCATCGGCATTGTCATCACGCATAATGTCATCCGTCGGTAACTGCCAGGTTCTCTCAGGGTGGCGAGCATCGTGTTCTGCCTTATTCCAACAGCATCGGTAGACAAAATAGAATAGAGAGCATGTCAATTTAAAGTTCTCATCATGTGCCTTTTCTACTAATGCGATACATACCTCCTGGAAAATATCCCGAATCTTTTCAATTCGCAACGATGGATAGGCAGACTTGACCTTACTAATGATGTTTGGCTCTACATTATTATAATAATTATTAAACTCTTGCCTGATAAAAGCAAGCAAGTCATTCTCTGTTAGAGTGTTTGAACGGCTCTGAGGAGTCATGCTAATATTCTTGGCCATAATCATCGAAATTTACTGCAAAGTTAAAAAAAAACTTTGAATAACTCGAATTATTTAGCCATTTTATGATATATGAAGTCAATTTTGACTTAAATTAGCGTTATTTTGCTCCAAATTGCTACATATTCAAAACCTATTATAGAAATTAAGGGGAATAGCTCATGATACCTTTATTTCTTTTGATGTGTTACTTTTACGACCTTCTCCTTGTTGTCAATTTCGATCTTGCCAAGTCTGCCGAATACACTTTGTCCTAACAATAGTGGAGCTTTCTGGCTTTTTACTACGGATGCTTTTACATCAGTCAATTCCAGCCCACCGAAATTCACATGTTTCAGGTTAATGACCGTTCCTTCGGAGATGTTACCATCAGCAGTCTGATAACGCGCTTTACCAACGATGTCCGAGTGCTTTAGATAACCATTCTTCATCATGAAGTTTGCTTCAACATCTGATATACTCACATCACTTGCTCCCGTGTCAAATATGAAATGTAAGGGAAGATTGTTTATTTTACATTCAATCATCATCATATCACCTGATTTGTTGAACGGAATAATGGTAGTTTCCAGTTCTGCTTCACCTGTGCTGCCATCACTATTGGCTTCGTTTCTCTCTTTTAGAAGCTGTTTGTATTTGTTAACAAGCTCTTTGTATTCAGTCATTTCACGAATTCCGTTCAAATCATCATCAATCTCTAAATGATTAATCTCATGGTATCCTTTTTCAAAAGCAATTTTCAGATACTCCAGTGATCGTTTATATTCCCCCATTCGAGACATTAAGCATGCAGCATCATAGTAATTACCTTCTGTAGGATATTTGTCAAGTATCCGCTGCATATATATATCCGCACTATCTTTCATTCCTAGCATCTGATATGCATACTGTCTGCAATTACCCTGTTTAAGAATCAAAGTGTCTTGGTCTATCACCATCCTGTAATCTTTCTGAGCAGCATTCTGGTCACCTTTTTGAATATACATATCGCCTCTTCCCAAATACGCATATGTATATCTTGGCTCCAATGTGACACAATAGGTATAGTCTTTAATGGCTCCATCTACATCATTGTTATTATCCTTATAAAATCCGCGACGGTAATAGCCAAAGTATCCTTCTGGATCATTACTGATATACTTATCCATCATCGCTATTGCCTCGTTATGGTCACCAGAATAATAGTAATAATCAGCCTTTTCTCTAAATAAATCATTGCGTGTAGAATCCATCGCGATAGCCATATCAATATATTGGTGGGCTCTTTTGTAATCACCAAGTTCTCCATAACACTCTGCAATATTCTCACATGTTACGGCATGGGATTCGTTTTTCAATGATTTTTTATAGTTTAAGATGGCTTCTTGATAATGATTATGCTGTTGGTGTGCTACTCCGAGATAATAGTCCCAATCCGTATCACCATTGCCACTGGCAGCTTTAATATTCATCAATACGACAATATTCTCGTAGCACGTGTCATTACATTCCATCATGGTTGAGAAGGCCCTGTCATTTCCGTCCATACCGAGGGCTTTAACCAAATCTTGTGCTGCAGAAAGATAATCTCCCTTACCAATATGGCAGTCAGCTCGGAATGCATAGGGTTGAGAGAATTCTTCATCGAGCTTCATTGCATAATTAAATTTTTCAATAGCTGCATCATACGAATTTTGAGCGAGTAAATTTCTTCCAATTCCCATATATCCAGCTACTTGACCAGGATTGCAGGCAATAATCTTCTCAAAGTCCACATTCGCTTTATCGTATTCCTTTTCATAATAATACAAATCAGCACGCATAGCGAGATAATCCATTTCTTTAGGATCAGCTTTAATTGCAAGGCAAATTTCTGACAAGGCCATATTTTTATTGTTCATATTATAATACACCCTAGAGAGTGTCTTATGAACAAATCCAATATAATACGAATCTTTCTTTGGAAGAAGCTTAAGGGCAGTTTGGCCCGCATCTATGGCTTCGCCGAATTCCCTCTTATTCATATGGATGGAAAGGATCCATGCCCAGGCATACCCATTTTTAGGATTCTCCTGAAGTTCAAGTTTGAGGTATCGCATACCATCCTCATAATTACCATTAGTAACAGACTCACAACCTCTCTGGTAGTTGTAGCTATTGGGACGTTTAATGTCACCTGCCATTGCCGAAATACTCATTAGCAAGGCAATAATTGAAAAAAGAATTCTATTTTTCACGACTTTTCTAATTTTAAAAAACTATCAATTTCTATTCTCACAACCTACTTAAACAGTTTAATTACAGTGCCAGCAACAGCTGCTCCGATCTTTCTTTCAATACCTGATTTTGTAGTCGGTATACCAGTAGCCTTGGTGAATTGCCTCTTGAGCCTGGTAATGCCAATGGCTCTTCTCCAAGAAAAACTAACTCCGGGAATCTTAGTGTTTGTCATACTGTCTATTGTTTTAGTCAATATTCCAATATGCATCAGGGTCACCATCAAAAACATCGTCGATGTCTTGATCACTCCAGCCTTCTACATCCTGAGCATAGCTGCCGTTGTAGTTTTCGTACGTTTTCTCTTCCTCGAAGTAATCGTAATCTTCGTCGTAATAACCGTAATTTCTCATCTTTTTGATAATTTTGAATGAATACTATTAAATATCAGTCTCTGCCTTATTATCCCATTCAGAACTTAAAGGTAAACAGTCTGCATCTATTTTCCTTAATTCTTCAACAAAAACTTTGTTGCGTCTTTGTTCCAAATTGTAATTCTTACAAAGAACAGCCTCAGATAAGGCTAGTCTTCTAAGGTTTTCGTCAATTTTGATCTTTTCAAAGAATGAATTCTCCTCTATCTCGTTCATCAGTCCATACAGGAATCTTCTGATTAAACGCAATTGTTCTCTGTTATTATTTCCACTTTTCATCTTTGCTATTTTTATAATATATATCCCATGTCGTTATCAGAAGTATACCCACTAAATACAGTATTGTACCTGCATTTTCCCTTTTTCAACTTTCTCCCAATTATCAATACTATTCTTTACGACAGATTCTTCAGCGGTAATAATTGAGTGAATAATATTCTCTTGAACTTGCATTTCCGCATCATGTCTTTGCTTCTGAAGATCAATCTCTAATTGATGATCACCATGCAGCATCTTGTAACAGTAATCTTTGTATTCCTGGCTATGTAGGTACTTTCTCAACTCTTCTTCCTGATGGTAAACCCTAAGTTCATACTGGCCGGCTTTCGATACAATCTTGACAACACTTGGAAGCAGCTCTATTACAAAGAAAATTGCTCTGATAAACCATAACAGAAACAGGAAGTCCTTATTGACATACTCCTCTGTCTCATATGTTACTGTTTTGCCTTTGCTGTCTTGACGTTCATGTGTCACCTTATGAGTCTTATAAAGAGCATGGGCAAGAACAGCATAATATAATGTAAAATTATCACCTTTTCTAAAACGCTCGTCTGTCTTATTTAAAGATTCCTCTGCTCTTGCTTGGTAGCTTATACTTGTTGAGTCAACGCGTTCTTTCTCTTTCCCTGTTTTTTCGTATTTCTCCTGGGCAAGCTTATAAGACTCCTGTAATTGAGCTATTTCCGTATCCAACTCAGATATTCTTCCATGGACTTTCATGTTCCAGTTGCTTCTTTCTTTTGCAAGAATCGTCTTTTGGCTATTAATCTGAGAACGCAAACTAGGAATACTGTTTCGACGATAATCATTACTTGCAAGAGCTGTAATCTCGTTTAATTGCCTTTGGAGCCCATTAATACTGGCTTGCGCTTTATTATATGAGATAGTATTAGGATGATTAAGTTTGTTCACCTCCTGCTGTCTTTCAGCCCTTTTGTTGCTTATTTTTGACGACAGTCCATCTCTCTTGTCGGCTTCTTTCTTTAACGTCTCACCCAAGGATTTCGATTTAGACCCATATTCAGCAGCTTGTTGTGCGTCAAAGCTATCCTGATGTTGCTGCCTTAACAAATCGGATTTATAATTCTCAATATCGTTTTGTATAAAGCCATTAAACACCAATAGCTCCAATGGTATTGACATAACGCCAGCCACTAACATGGCCAGAAGTCCTCTAAAAACGAGAGGAAGGATGTAATACGACTTCTTATATGGATTTTTTTTCAGTGTTACGACAAGACTTCTATCAATACTAAAGATAAGCAAAGCCCAGAACAGGCCAAATCCTAAAGTCCACAGCAGATCTTCTGAGAAATACCACGCCGCAGAGGAACCTGCAGCAAAACCTACTAAAGCGGTCATCAGGATGGTCATGCCTATAGCTTCATATTTTTTATAATCTAAGGGACAAAGAGATAATATCTCAATATCGGCTCCGGCAACAAACCACAAGAAACGTGTGAAAGCACTTACATCTTTAGTTCTTATAGAATTACTCATCTTTATTTATTTTTATATGATAATAATATTATTAGAGAAAGATCTCTCTATTCTTCAATATATCCCAGTTATACCTAAATAGTAAACTGTCCGATACCCTTGAATCTTGTTATTATTCTTCGCAGTAAATTGGTATAAAGGCTATTTTCAGACTTCCTTATCTGCTCAAAACGTTTAGCCATTTTTCGGTCACAGCCGTACATGACCGGCAAAACAGGTCCTGAAATTTTTATTTCAGGAAGATGTTTTATGCAAGTCAACTTATGAAAGGGAAATCTAGGCGCTTCTTTTACTTGGACATTAAGTATTTGCTGAGCTTGGTAACAATCGTTGAAACACGTTAAGATAATCTGACTGTCTCTTGTTAACACGATTTCCTTATTCCGTATAGAAGTTACATCTTCTATTTTCCTATAATTACGTCCATCGTTTACCAATAGCTCTATATGAGTTGCACCTGACACCTTCCAACTCACATTAACACTTTGACCTTCATAAACCAATTGCTTTGAGACTTTGAAGCTTGTTATTTTAACGGGTTTTACCAGATGTATCTTAACTACTTCTGGGGTAACGGTATAACCTTCCTTTACTGCTGTGAGTGTGTAAGTTCTGTCTTTAGAAGGCGTTACTGTCATGGATCCTGTCGCAGGAACACACCACTGATGGAATCCATCTGAGATTGCCACAATAGCATCCGATTGATTCACTTCCCAATACAGTTTGACAGATTCGCCCTGCTTGACAGAGTTTTGACCTGCAGAGAATCTAATAACCTTTAGAGAGGTACTTGGTGAATTCTTCAGATTATATTCTATTGGCAAGTCCATTAAAGACAGTGCATATGCATATGTGTCTACCACAAAGGATGCTATTGTCCCATTTAGTCCTGTTTCTGACTCTATTCTTTTACACAAATCTCGTCTTATGGTTTCTTCAAATGTGTACTGAGACAAACGAATTAAACTCTTGACCACATCGCTGCAGCTATCCAGGACAACAGAAAATGCATTTAAGACGGCAATGTCAAGGTGCCTTAATTGTGCCACTACATGTATCGAGTCATGTGTGAGCAATGTATCTTTGTATCCAGACAGTTTGATTTCCTCTCGAAGGATTTGGCCGACAGATAATGTACTATCCACGGCCATCCCTTCTAGAAAGAATTTACCACACATTCTGCAACAGCATAGCCCTGGAATGATTTCAGAATTAACAACTGCTTTTGTGCGACAAATCTTACACTCCTTCATCAATTATTCAAATGAAATTAATATTTTTCGAATATTCGTCATTTCCTGTAAATCCTGCGACACTTTATCTTCGAAGGACTGTATTTCCTTCTCAATTTGCTTGAACATTTCGTCGGTACGACATACTTCTTGGAGATGATTTTTCTGGGCCTTTTCGTTTTCAGAGGCTAGTTTCTCGAGATTATCAAAAAGTGACTTAACCTGATCCAGGTTCTTTTTAGCATCTTCATAAAGAAATGTGGCGGTATTGAAGTCCTCCTCAGCCTTCTTTTTGTCTTCTATCACTTTTTTCATTTTATGTTCCAGCTCAGCACGTTTTCTTTCATACACTCCGGACTCTTCTTTCAGTTGTTTTGCTCTCTCCACAATTTCAATGCGTCTGTTCTCGGCCTCTTTTTTATCTTCCTCTTGCTTTTTGGAGTCACATTCCAATGAACTCAATCTTAGAGAGAGGATGGTTTTACTTAACGGAAGAACATCTTTATAATCAAGCCAGAATGCAATTGAAATATCATCATGACTGCCTTTTTCGCTTATGACAGGCATCATTTTTTCAAGTTGCTCTGCAGCATAGTCAATTCCGTTTTCTGCCACAACCCTTATAACCACGCCATAAAATTCAGCTAATTTCTCCATTGGCATGTAGCTATCATCCATTCCATCAGAACCGATGAATAGAGATGGGCAATCGGTATTCCCATAGCAATAACGAAAGCTTTCACTGCCTTCGCGACAAAGAGAAGTGGTTGTGTTTAAGAAGCATCTACTATCCCAAGGAATAGGCTCATACCATGTCCCGTCAATATGAAATGCAATACATTTCCCATCTCCTAATTGGAATGCCAGCCAGTATTTCGGAGTTTTAACGGCTGCCATTAAAGTACAGCCATAAGCTTTTACTTCACGGCCATTCTCATAACTCGACAAGTCCAGCTTTTTTCCATCTGCTTTGGAATTCATTAACTCCATGTCTGTAGGAGCATCTTCGGTCCAGTCCCGTACCACTTTTTCACACCAGCGGAACTTAATGTTTTCAAAAAGTTGCCGGAATTCTCGTTCATATTCATCATGAGGAGTATAATCCTCATTTGCCGAATCTTTCACCCATTGTTTTCCTCTTTGCCTGAATGTTCCAGCAGGAAGTACTGGGTTAAAGTCTTTTAGGAATTCAACAAGGCTCTCCTTGGCAGCTTCAACTGCGAACTTGGATCCTCGATCACTTCGGAAGTGCTTGTCGTCTCCATGCCCATCACTTAGAAGAAGAATATCAGCCATATTTTCTTTAAGATACAAGTGCTCACTCCAATCTTGCATCGGCTTACCATTCTCTTCGTGGCTAGAGCCTTTTATTGATTTTGAAAAGGTAATCATCTTTTCTGAAATTTGAAAATCTACTTAATACTATAATTGAGGTTTTTGCTTAGCTCCGTAAGAGACTCCTCCTTCATGTTATATACCTTTAGCCTGCCGGAGAAATATGATCCGAGACTCACAGGAATACGATTGGAGGAACTGTCTAATATAACAGCATGGCAATCGTTTTCTAGAACGTGCTTCTGGTTCCCATAGCTATCTGTTGTGAATCCTTTCGTCAATAGGAGGATCTTGTCCCTTTCTCCGATTCTACTTTCACAAATTGATACTGCATCAGAAAGATTGCATAGGCCACCGATAGCAAAATCTTCAGGGAGTTGAAAATTGCCAATTTTCAACGGTGTTTCTGTAAGCAGGTTCGCTATATTACCAAAAGTTATCAAAGAAATGCTCATGTCACTGTAAATGAGTTGGCCCAATACATACTGCTTGAGTACATTTCGAGCCGACTCAATAGTGGCTCCACGCATGCTATTGCTTACATCAAGAAGCACCCATAACGTGGTAGTTTCTTTCAGTCCTTCAGATGGCGTTAGGCTCAGTCCCATATATCCGGCTGTGGGTTTTGATGATTGGCATTCTCTGCTCCAGGAGTATCTTTTACTCCTTCATCAACAATCTCCTTAATCTCTTCTGACTTTGTCTTGTCACCTACAGAAGTGCTGTTTGACCCAATCTTACTTACAGTACAACTTACTAATCGGATTACTGTCTTCAAGGCATCCAGATTATGGACGGTAATGACCATTTCGTCCTCATTGTCTGCAAATTGGTTTAAAACCGTTTTGTCTGCATCATCGCCCACAGCAATAGCGATCTTTGTTGCTGCATGGAACCATTTGTTACTTTGCAGATCCTTTAATGCATTTTTCCAGGAATCCGTGGGACGGCCATCAGAAAGAAGAATGACCGCAGGAGCATAATGACCAGTATCAGAGGCAAGATCACTATTCCGGCTCATATGAGCACGAAGTTCCTTGAATGCGGCTCCCAAATCAGTAACTCCTCCAGCCTGAATGTCCTGCCATTTAAAATCTTTAGCTACCACAGGCTGGGGATATTTCCACTGGCACCCGCTGCTGAACTCCAGACATGCAACTTTAATTTGAGCATTGTCTTTATTGCTCTCGTCAATATCGGCAATGGTTCTCATGATGTCTGGCATCACTTGGTTAATTGACTCAATCTTGTTGCCCCTCATTGAACCAGAGCAATCAATCAAATAGAACAGATTCATCTGTCTGCGAGCGCATGGCTGTACGCTCTCGAATGGGTTTAAATTCTCCATCTTCATCTTTTTAATTATTAAATTAGTGATTATTAATTATAACTTCTGCTGTTGTTCGATTATTAAATCTTATTTTCATACCGTTACGCAAGGGCATTATCTCATCTTTAGCCAACTCATTTAGACGTCCAGATGCAGTAAAAACCATCCAATTATTATCCGATAGGTTTTGTAATCCCAACTCTGTTCTTCCATCGGCATGACGAACGCGAGACATGCCTACGACATCGTCAGAATCGTCTATATACAGTTTCTTGTGGCGTGTAAGAGGATATTCGGTACCATCGCCAAATTTCAATATTGCACTTATTATAACAGGATTGTTGCAAAGTGGACACTTCAATGAAGAGTGTATATCATCAACCATAAAGTCATGGTCAGTTCCTTTGGATTCTGGACAAACAATCAGTTTACGACGTAGTTCGACAAATAATTCCTTCCACTCTCGATCTGTCATGCGATTCTCTGGATGAAGGATGCTATCCTTGCCCAAGGCTTTTCGAAAAGCTTCTTGAAGACTATTTGGACACCAACCCCATCTCAGGTTTGCATTATAATGTATTTGCGGATGAGGGCGGTTGGACAAATCATCTTTATCCCAAGCAAATATGGCACCTTCGCCATAAATACTTCTTTCTACTTCGTCAGTTAGACACACATATTTCAATGTTCTCATTCCTTCAAAAGGATGGTCGAGCATGAAAAGACGATAGAGAACGATGGCAAGGGAGAATATGTCACTCTGGATATTCGGAATGCCGCCATTTACCACCTCTGCAGCCATATAACGACTTTTCCCTTTGATACCAGACTCTGTGCGATTGGCAGCCACATTGTCATTGTCACAAATCAGTAGGTCTCCATTGTCCGGATTAATGAAGAAATTTCCTTCATTCAAATCCTGATAGCTATAACCAGACAAATGCAGTCGGAGGAAACCATTGCAGATATTAATTGCTGCGTGAAGGACACTGTCATAATTCTTAAAGCGTACTTTTGCAGTGAAGAAATCCCCCAGCTCATAATATCCCTTAGGGCGTAGATGCATAACATATCCAAAGCTATCTTTTTGGCGCTCTGTAATACGAAGAGGCCAAAGGAAATTGCTTGATGGTGGCGTACTGTTCACATTACGCTGGAGGTTGCGGTAAAAGAGGTCACCTTCATCCTTGAGATACCATTTCAGGGCTTCATCTTTTCCATCATAATCGACTTGGTAAACTATACCTTGCCCACCTCTTCCTAATTCTTTTTTGATTTTGACCTGTCCACCTCCTTGAAGCGAAATGGTCTCGCCTACTTTTAATTCTGACATCTTATTTATTCTTTAATAATCTCCTGCCTTGATATTCCCAAATTCGTCTGATTCACAATTGATAGTACCAGAATTTCCACAATAGTGGCATGAGAAAGTAAATTCCTCTTCATCCCAACAAGATAGCTTTCCACATTTTCCACAATGGACAAATCCCTTTCCACCACAATAAGGACATCCCGGATATTCTGCATCAATTACAATTCGACCAGAAATAGCATCTTCTCCGAAATTCTCACGGGCGGCTTCATCTTCAGGGAGTTCAAATGCCCAGTTCAAATGCCAACCATCATTCTTTTTTTCTGCTCGTATGCCATACATCTTTCCAGAGTGCTGGCATTTTGCTGGTACAATTACCACGTTATTCTTTCTCATTGCGTTATTATTTTGTTGCTACATACATAAATCCCTAAATTATCGAAATGGTAAACATCACGCTTTATAATGTTTCCTTTATTTCTCTATACATATTTACTTCAAAAAGTTGACATGCAAATGAATAATTCGACATATTCTTTATCAATTAAATTGTTTCGTAATTTATCTTTCTATCCCTCACGTCTTTTGTATAGGAACATCATTTACTTGCAATTAACATTATTTATATTTTGAATTATTACACTTTGGTTTCTTTCTTTTCAACCTACTCGATTTTAATAAGAAATGTTTCTGACTGGTTGCTTTGAAGTAAAAAACGGATAGTATCAGACTTCTCGCATCTTCATCTAGCATAAACCATAGTGAACGGAATGCCACCAATAGTCTTGTAATTATTGGGGCTACTTGTCTTGATTTCGAAGAGAATCCACAGGCCAAACACTCCAACAGCTACCAACGCCAAAAATACTTCAATAAATGTCCATTTCAGATTATTTTCATCATGTATTGTATTTGGGTTGTTGCAAAGTTAGTGCTTCTATATGTAGCAAAAGAAACCCTGCCACTTTGTACGAACTAGCAGGATTATTGTACAAACGTCTAATGTGTAGTGACATTTCTGAGACATACAAATCATTGGGAATCAATCCTTTTTATGCAATCTACCCAGTGTTATTTATATCTTTGTTTAGTCCCCGAAATGTTAAAATTTCAACTTTTTCTAATATTTTCTTGAAAAGTTATTTTTTTGTTGTTCTTTTGCACCCGATTTTTTAGGATAACAATTATGTACAAAGCAATTAAAACATTGGAGGAGATGCCGGGGGCATTGTCCTACCTTATTGAGAAAGTGGAGGGTCTGGAAAAGACCGCCCAAAGC
>ODAI013236096.1_pt1 | contig 33884 bp, 53 predicted proteins | sample 1539321 | NCBI WGS metagenome assembly ODAI01 (sample SAMN02144231, study PRJEB22623) | gut metagenome | biome: sheep rumen | host: Ovis aries | place: New Zealand
AACCTCGAAAATACAGAGAATCGGTAAGTGAAAGACTGCTTGTGGATCGTAGCTTACTTAAATCTATTCGACAAGATAAACTGTAGATGCCTAATATGGGACGGCTTTTGGACAGGGGTTCGATTCCCCTCACCTCCACCAGATGATATTTGGAGAACCGGCGATTTTGTGCTGATGTGTTCTAGAATTTCGCTATATGAAGCGATTTCTCCATCTTTTTTATAGTTGAACATCAATACAAGTTTACCGTTCTTGTAAATGAAGGCTTTTGATACGAAAGTATTAATAAGCCTCTTTTTTTGTTCATTGCTACTCAGTTCATTGGTTTTGAACTTATGAAGAATGAAAGTAATGAAGTCTTTTTCAATAGGCTTATTCTTTAATTTTTCCTTTGCAATACTAGTCTCTAGCGATTCCAATTCTTTTTCCAGTTCTTTCATTCTTGCAATCATGGACTTTGTATAGGCTCCATCAGCGATTGCATCAACGATATTTTCAAGCTGCTTAGACTTTTCATCATATTCACTTTCAAGCTGATCAAGAAGATAATTGTCTTTCTTGTTGATGGCTTCGTAAATCATGTCAGTCAGATCGCTGAGAACAGCATCATCAAATAACAGTCTATTTAGAATATTGATGATAGCATTCTCAATAACATCCTTTTGAATATAAGGCATGTCACATGTATGCTTGATGCGGTTGCTACACGAGTAATAGTAATGCTTAGTCTTGTTGCGTGATGTTCCGCTCTTGCCAAACATGCCGCTGCCACATTCACCGCAGTATAAGATATCAGTAAGTAAGTATTCGTTATCAATCACTCTTCTGCTTCTCCTTTTATTTTTCATTTCATTAGCTTTGGTAAAAGTATTTTCATCAATGATGGCAGGCATTCCATCCTTGACAACAACATCACCAAATTTGTACTCGCCAACGTATTTTCTATTATTTATGATTCTATTTATGGATGTCTTAGTGAATTTCTTGCCACGTGTATTTCTATATCCGTTATCATTAAGCCATTTTATTATGTAGGTATCAGGATATGAATCACATACAAACTCAAAAACCTTCTTGACGGCTTCAGCTTCACGATCGTCAACGACATACATGTCATTATCATCCCTTTTGTATCCGAAGACATTGACACCGTTGCTTTTGCATTTTAGGGCATTTCCAAGCTGTCCACGCTTAATGTTTTGCGATAGATTGGCGCTGTAATATTCATCAAGCGCCTCCATCACACCCTCAAGGATTATGCCTTCTGGACCTTTAGGAATGTCCATTTTTGCATAAACGACATTCACGCCATTATTTTTCAGGATGCTTTTGTATTTTGCGGCATCCTTCCTGCTTCTACAGAATCTATCAGTTTTATAGCAGATGACATATTTAAAAATTTCTTTTTTTGAATCATCTATCATCTTCAGGAATCCTGGTCTTTTGTCAGTCTTTCCAGTCAAAGCCTTATCAGTGTATGTGCTTATGACAGTAAGTCCAGTCCGATCAGCGTAGCTCATGCATTCCTTAATCTGATCGTCAATTGATTCTTCTCTTTGACTATCGCTAGAATATCTAGCATAAATAACTGCATTCATAATTAGCTCCTTTATATTCGTTAAAAAATTTGCTATAATGAAAGCGCAAAAATATTATCTGAGCAAATATTATTTTCGCACCGCTCCAGCTGACTCAAGCAGCTGGAGCTTTTCTATTTATGCTATCGTCTTCAAAAAAAGGAGGTGATAGCATGAATAGAGAATTATATATCAAATGTATGATAGAAATGATCATGCAGATTGAAGATGAACAGCTGCTCAAAGATATCTATATGTTCATTCAGTCATGCATGTTGTCAGAACTTTAATCACATGGAGTAGTTTTTACTACTCCTTTTCAACTGCCTTGAAACCAAAGAACTTCTCAGTAAAACAGTTTATCTCATCATCCGATAAGGTAATGACCTGTTCAATTATTCTTCTCTGCACTGGATTAAGTTCATATTCATCAGTCAGCCTGTCAATCAGCGACTTCTCAACCGTGCTGAATACTTCTCCTTCGCCTTCCTTTAGCCAAAGGTAATTGACATGAAATTCCTTGCAAATCATTTTAATTGTTGTATCACTAGGAATTCTATTACCTTTTTCCCATCCAACAACCGTTGATCCAGCTGCGCCTATTCTATTTCCAAATTCCACTTGAGTTAAATTTAAATAGTTCTTTCTTAGTTCTTTGATTCTATTGTTTACATACATAGAATTCACCTCCTGCAATCAAATATTAAATCAAAAAAACTCGCATTGCAATAAAATATAAGAAATATTATTGACAAAATATCGCATAGAGAGTAAATTGAAATTATGAAAACTCGCAAAGAGATAAAAAGGAGAGTGAGTACATGACAGGTACACATAAAATCGAGTTAAGCAAACTTGCTGAGGCAGTAAAGAATTCATCCGATGTAGAGAACCTTATTCAGGCGGCATTCATTGAAGGAATGAACATGCAGAAGGACTTGCTGCAAAATCAGAGCATCAAAAAAGATGATTCTGAAGAGAAGAAAGAGACAAAGGGGGAATGATGAAATGAGCATTGTATTCTTCGTTCTTGGAATCATCACGGTCATTATTATAAGGATCTTATTAGGGATATAAGAAGAGGAACGATGATAGCTGATATTATGCCGGCAATGTACGAGACTATGCGATTGAACCACAGCTCTGATCGTTCAATTGAATAGATTTCGGATCTGTCACCTAGAGTGATGAAATAGACATGGCCGCCCATGGCTCTTCTTACCTTGATGCAGTCATACTGCTCAAGAGCAGCGATTGTTTCCATGTCATTATCTAGATCACATACATTCAGTAGATCATCATTGTTGTAATAAGCGTGCTTAAAGCGTTTCAGCAGACGATTCATCTTATATCTTCTGATCAATCCAATCATAAAAAGTCCTCCTTTCATACCTACAGTGTATCAAATAGGAGGATTGCAATAAAGAAATTAGAGACTATTGCTAGCTATTTGCGAAGTAAAAGAAAATTGAATATTCATGGAGCCAAGGCAGGATGCCACAAATCAATAATGTTTATCTTATCATAATTATCCCTTTTCTATGGCAGCTGACTGGAACGGATTAATACCATCTATTTGATATAACCCTCCCTATTTATTCGTAACCTTGGCATCCTGCCTTGACTCCGTGAATTGAAGAAAGGAGAAACATATGAAGATACTGGAGAACATTGAACTGAAAAAAGTTCCATCTATCAGGATGGAACAGCTTGTTGAATATATGGGTTCAATGATCTTATCGGCATGGAATGATGATAATCTCAAAAAGGAATATGAATCAATGAAGAAATTAAGAGAGGAGGAAAAGAAATGAAATTGCAAAATCCAACGCTCATCAACAAGGAACTATATGAAAGAGTAGAAGAGATAAGAATCCAGAAGACACTTATCAAGATATTGCTAGTGGTTGCAGCTTCAGCAGTCGTGTTTATCGCAATGACTGTCATGAATGGATAAAACTTTATTATGGCGGAATCAAAAAAATATATAAAGAGGAGAAAACAATGAACAAGAAAAAGATAGAAAAGGCATCGATTGAATGCTTAATGAATGAAGATGGAGAGGTCAGCATTGAGATTAGTGGAACAGGCATATCTGTGGCAATCATCATGATTGAGATGTTGAAAAGCATTCAGCATGACGGTGTGCCTGTGGTAGATATCGCTATGATCGCACGTCTTGCGGAAAAGGATGAAGACTACTACAGCCTAGTAAAGGAATACTATCATGAATACGCACAAAATGGTGTAAGCATAACGTCAGCAATTGAGCTGGAATTGCTTAAAAATACGGCAAAATATAAATTCGAGGAAGAAAAAGAATGAAAAAAAGGCATCTAAGAAAGAGCGTGGACATAACGCTTATTGCGATCGAAGTTATGTTGTCGCCTGTACTGATGATAGATGATTTTGAGGCAACGTCTAAATCATTCGCAATCGTTATCGTATGGGCACTAGCATTCGCGCTGATTGGAAGAATTCTTATAAAGCACAGCAAGTGCCTGGAAAAGCTGATTTCTGATGATCATTCTAAAAAAGGAATAAAAAAACGATATCCAACCGCTAGATGAATATCGCTCCATGCACAAACTCATTATACATGAAATGTAATGAAATAGCAATTTGTATTTATGGAATTGCGTAAAAAATGGACGATATTTACAGCGGTTATCGGACTCGTTATAGATGCTAACAAGTCGTACACATGAAGAAACGACACTACCAGGAATATGATGTTGAGGAAACGTACAAGGAGGATATAGCTAAGGCCTCGGAAGAGGAAATAGCAAAGCTACTGAGGACTGGAAAACTGAAATGTGCATATGTCACGAAGACAATCACTTCAGGAAAGGTCAAGGAAGTTGAGATATATCCAGTTTACACATCATGTCAGATAAAGAAGCATAAGGAAATCAGAAGAATATCCAGCAAGTCAAGAAGGAATCTCAATGACAAGAATTCAAGAAAATATCTCAATAGACTAATAAACTGTAATTTTGGTGATGATGACATATGGGCAACGCTGACATATGACAATGAGCATTTGCCAAGAACTGAAGAGGAAGCACTGAAGAAGTTCCAGTACTACATCCGAAAGCTAAACAAGTACCGAGCAAAAAAAGGACTCGGGAAAGCAAAGTATTTATACATTACCGAAAAATCAAGTGGAAAGAAGAGATTCCATCATCACATGATAATCGATCATGAGCTAACGATGGATGAAATCGAGAAGCTTTGGCCATACGGCCGAAGAAATAACACAAGAAGAATTCATGAAGATAAGGAAGGTTTGAACGGGTTAGCTAGATATCTTACGAAAGAAAAGGATAGGGAAAAAGGAAAAAAGAGATGGAACTGTTCTAAAGGCTTGAAGAAACCAACTGTGACGAAATCATACACAAAGCTGTCAATGAAGAAGATAAGAGACATGACAGCAAATCAGAACATGATAAGAGAGACGATTGAAAAGCTTTATCCAGGAATGATCTACTGCGAGGAAAGAGCGCTTTTCAATCAGTTCAATTCAAGAACCTATTTCTACATACGTCTAGCTATACCGTGAAGCAAATAATGACAAACAAGGAAATTGCCGACAACCTAAGAAAATATGATGAGAAGGTTAAAAGGCTGATAGAAGCCTATAAGGAACTGCTGGATGAATACAATGACCAGGAAAAGTTCATAAAGGTTCAGAATGAGCTTGTCCGCTCGCAGGGAAAGAAGGTCAAGGAGCAGCATAAGGAAATTATCGAACTGAAGGAAACAATAAGAAGACTTGAAAGCATACAGGATGATGATTTAAAGAAATCACATTCAAAAGCAATAAGGGAGTTAAAGAAAGAAAACACGCTGCTGAAGAAGAGGCTGGATTTTGAATGTGACATGACCGAGCTTTCTAGGGAAGAACTATACAAGGACTTCTGTCGTCTTAGGGAAATGAACAAAAGACTTATTAAAGAAAAAAAGAGGTAGTGAAGATGAAATTTGAAGACGATCTAATGAAATACAGGAATGATGCAGCCATAAGCTATCTTGGCCAGCTGCTTAAGGCGAGAGATGACATCAAGGTGCAGCTTTCAAAGCCCAACAAGGATCTAGGCGAGTGCATGAATTATTTGATGTCATGTGCTAAAAACAAAAGAAGTGGTCCATGTGCAGTAATGTCTGATGATGAAGCGTTATCGTTGGCCATACATTACTACGATGAAGATGATTTAAAAGTAGAAAAGGTATCAGGAACAGTAGCAACATCACCAAAGACAAAAGTACAACCAAAGAAACAAGAACAACAAACTAAAGCACCAAGCGAAGAGGACATCAACAAACTAGTTAGTGAACGTGTTAAAGAAGAATTAAACAAAATCAAAGAAGAAGAAAAGAAGAAAAAAGAAGAACAAAAAGTAAAGAAACAAGCTGTTAAAGCAAAGAAGAAAACTGATGATCATGCAGATAATCTAACAATCTTTGATTTAATGGGGGCATAGATATGACACCAGAAGAAGAAAGAAAGTTAGTAAGTGAGTTGAAAACACATCAATTCAAAGAATACAATATCAACAATTTTAAAAGATTTATGTTGAAAGATGAAGAATGGCCAGTATCAAAGAGAAGAGGCCCAACAAACAAGATTTTCATCACTGTATTCTCGTCGTTCAAGAAAAGACTTCTTGCTAGAACGTTCTACATGGAAGAGGGATATGAGAAAAGGAAGAGATACTGCTTTGTTACTGAAGTGAAGAGACAGCTTGCAGGATGCTCGAAGATAGTCACGAAAAGGCTGTATGCTGGAATGGGAATCAAGGTATGGAAGTACGAGGACGAGTTTGGATGGCAAATACACTCATATAAGTCGTTTGCAATTGACATGATTGGAAGAAGTTCAATAGATATATACGAATTTGCGAACTACAACGATTACAGAGGAATACTCAGTAGGAGTGTGCATAAATACTCGGCATATGAACACGTAAAGTCGAGGGAATACCAGGGAATAGATGGAATGTTCTACTATCTCATGAGATACGAAAAGAACAATGATGTTGAAATGTTAACGAAAATGGGATTAGAGCATCTAATCAAAGAAACAAAATACATGAAAAAATCAAAAAAAGGCCTAAAAAAAATAGGTGTAACAAAGGGTGAATTGAAGTATCTGCAATCAGGAATATCATTGGTAGACTATCGAAAAGTGCAAGATATAACCGTAAAAATGCATTTAACGGAAGAAGAGTGTAAAAAAGCGATTGTATTTGTAGAAAGAAAAATCACACCTACAAAAAGAATGTTGGAATATGTAGTACAAAACAACATAAGCACATACGATTACATTGATTACATCAAAAATATAGATGAACTAGGATATCAAATGAGAGCATCAACACTATATCCAAAAGAATTTGTAAAAGCACACGATGATTCAACAAAAAAAATGAATGTTAAACGTAGTGAAATATTAACAAAGAAGATTGCATCATATGCAAAGGATTTAGAAAAACTAAACTATGAAGATTCTGGATTAATAATAAGAGCAGTATTAAGCCAACAGGAATTAATAGATGAATCAAAAAAACTAGAGCATTGTGTTAAAACATACGATAAGAGAGTAGCTGATAGGGAAACAGCAATATTCTTGATACGTAAAGAAGAACATGATCAAGAACCATACGTAACATTAGAATTAAAACAAAAGAAGATAATTCAATGTAGAGCTTTTAGAAATAGAGTGCCAGAACAAGAAGTAATTGATTTTGTAAATAAATGGGCATCTAAAAACAAATTAACATCATGTTTTGGGGTGGCATAATGGCAAATCTAAGGAAAAGCGAACTCGAAGAGTATGTGGATGCATTCATTGATGATGAAGTGATGGATGAAAAGGCTGAACGTACCTATAAGAAATACAAGCGTGTATGTCAGCGTTTCATAGATTTCTTCAAAGAGGAAGAGATAACAAAGAAAGATTTGATTGAATATAAAAAGATGCTGCTAAACAAATATTCAATCAAAACCATCAATAATTATCTGATCATAACAAATAAGTTTATTAAATACGTTGAATTATCAATTAATGAACCAGGATTCCAAAGAGAGAAATTAAAGAAATACATTTCGCCGAATACACTAAAACTTGAAAAAGAGCAAGAAAAAAGAAGTGTAGATAATGTATTAGAGCCAACAGACTTTAAAAGAATGCTACGCATGGCAAAAAAGAAAAACATGATGGAAATATACTACATCATGCAAATCATAGCCTACACAGGAATTAGAATAGGCGAATTGAAGTATTTTACAGTAGAAAACTTAAGTGATAGAACAGGAATTATTACTGTAAGAAACAAAGGAAAAACAAGAGAAATACCGGTAAGAGGCGATTTAAAAAGAAAGCTTCTAAAATATGCAAAGGAACACGATTTAGAATGTGGGCCGATATTTGTAGGAACTGGAGAAGGAGGGAGCATTGATGATGATGTTGTCAGAAGAGATTTAAAAAAGGTTGCTGGATATTGTAGAGGAATAGACATGTCGAAAGTTCATCCGCACTCATTGCGCCATATGTTTGGCCAAAAGTGGGTAGAAGAAAATGGGCAAGCTTCGTTATCAGAATTAGCATCGATAATGGGCCATTCAAATGTTAATACTACCGCAATATATACTCAAACATCAAAAGCTGAAAAGAAAAGAAAACTAGAAAAAATGAAGTATTAGGAGGCTGTATGCAAATACCTGATTACTATTGCCCACATTGTGGGAGGTTTAAAAAGAAAAGAGAAGTTGATTTAATCGTTCATAATGGATTGCTAATAAGTAAAAAATATATCAGGTGCAAACATTGTGGGTGCGAAGAAGTGATGGATGCAAGAATCCAATTCGAAGAATACCTACGAACTTTGAAATGTAGATATCAAAAAGAATGTGAAAGAAAAGAGTGTAAAGGAGAAGAACAATGACAACAGAAAATACAGTAACAATCACATTAGATTGGGAAGAAATGGAAATGTTAGAGAAACTAACTGAAAAGAAACAAGTAAAGGATGTGCCAACATTAGCTACATCAATCGTTAAGGAATATTTAGAAAGCTACAACAAGAAGTTAACAAAAGCTTTAGAAAAGGTATCAGAATTGCAATATTAATACCATAAAAATATCAAAAAGTTATTTTTTAAAAAATCATCAAAAACATATTGTAAATAAAGGAAAAATTAAGGTTATTAAAAACGAGGATAATATAGAGTTATTCGACAACAAAAAGAGGGCTGAAAGATGGACGCGGAAAAGAAACTTGAGAGACTGCCGCTAAGTAGGATTGCTGAAATGTTGCAGTCAGACAGTGAGAAGGAGATAGAGGATTACAAGAAATTATCAGGATGCATTGAGACGATTTTCTATGAGAGGGAGGGACTGATAATGGAGCTCAAGAGTGAATACAGTAAGCGTGTCAAGCTTTTGCAGGATTACGACATGCTGAATAGAAAGCTTGAGAATAAGACTGCTGAATGCGAAAGAATAAAGACGAAGATTAGATTGCTTAATAAAGAGATGAATGATGAAGGATAGTATGTTAATAATCATGCTGATAGCTGCTTTGGTCATTGCAATCGGTGTGATTGATATAGGAATAATCATTGGAACAGCTCGCATCAAAAAGGAACGTGAAAATTATAAGAATGAAGACTGGAAGGAAAGGTAACGATTGAAATGAACAAGTCAGAACTGATTAGATCAGTAGCAAGAAACACAGGGATTACGCAGAAGGAGGTTGAAGAGATTATTAATGAAGCACTTGGTGAAATCATAGATCTCACGACGGTAATGAATGAAAGAGTGATGCTTCATAAATTCGGCGCATTTGAGCCAGTACACCGCGAGAAGCGCGAAATGGTAAATCCAAGAACAAGGGAGAAGGTTATCACAAGGGAAAGAAGAACATTCAAGTTCGTCGTGTCAAAGACGCTGAATGACAAGCTATGAAGTGTCAAAAAGACACCCGAAAAACTTCAAAAACCTTTTTTTAAAAAGATGGTCAAAAACACAAGGAAAAACAAGAAGAAACAAGGAAAAAGGAAAACGAGGATAATGTAATGTTATTCGACAACATGAAAGAAGCAAAATGGAGGAAAAGATGCCAAGAAATGAGTATCAATTCATCGTCATAAGAAAAAGCCAGATAGTGTTCATCGGATCTGCGAGTGAATGCGCTGAACTTGTCGGACTTGAATTGGCAGGATACGTCCATCAGTATGCGAAACGGTTTCACTGCTGCAATGGATACTTTTTCGTGAAGTTGCCTTATGGAATAACAAATAAACTAGAAGATGAAATTCACAGCAGCGTTGCCAATGCAGTAAGCGCAAGAGCGCACATGAGGATTGCGCAGTCAAGGCTTGAAAGGGCGATAGCTGACAGCGACCATGATACAGTCGACATTATTGACAGGTATCTCAGTCTCATGCTGAAAAGCGACAGGTTGAAAGAGTTCATGGAGAGAAAGGGGTATGCGATACATGAGTATGATTGACTGCATAAATCACAAGAACAGCAAAGAGAGAAGAAGAGCTGAGCTAATGTCAGAGATGCACAATGATATAGAAGCGCTTCGGTCCATGCAAATGAGGCTTCGAAAAACGGGAGCAAGCAGTGACATACTTGTCGTTCTGTCAAGAGCAAGGGAACAGATCAGCATAGAACGCAGGAAGATTGTCGCTGAGATGAACAAAGGAGCAAACAATAAATGATTGACAAAGAAACATACAAAAAAGAATTAAAACGAATGTTTGATTCATTAAGCGGTGGCAACAAAAGCACTGATCGTTGTGGAATCAAGTGCTCACAGTGCCCTCTAAAAAAAATATGTAATAATAACATATATGCTTTTGATATAATAGAAGCAGTGGAAAAATGGAGCAATGAGAACAAACATAAATTATCTAAATTAGAATACGATATATTGGAAATTTTCCAATATACCGGGTCATACCACACCAAAACGTTTGAAGACTACTTTCTTACAAACGCACTTTTAGTCAAAGGATATTTTAAAGGAGCTACAAAAGATATGTCTATAAAAGATTACTTAGATGTCTGTGAGGTAACGGATGATGTTTGAATACGAAAGAACACTCATTGAGGATCTCAGCGAGAGCAACAAAATGATCGAGGAGATAAGGAATGAATGTTGAAATAAGTTCAAAGCAGGAGCTTGTCAAGTTCCTGAGCGGATATAGAAATGCTTATTATGAGTGGCTTGTTCTGGATTCATACACGTATGTAAGATCAGTAGAATTCAGTGACGAGACAAGGACAACAGCTCATGCTGACACTTCCAGTATTTACAATAGAGACATGAAAAGAAAACAGGAGCTGGAGGAATACATGAGGGAGATTGAGGATGCTATAGAGAAGCTGAGGGAATACAATCAGGACTCATACAGGATAATGTATTTTAAGTTCATAAGATTAAAAAGCCTTGAAGATATAGCTTGTATGCTGCACTACTCTCTTAGTCATGTTAAGCAGACGCTGTATCCTAAGGCTAAGGAAGATTTGTTCAATTTGATTAGATCTTAACACTGTACCAAACTGTACTTTAATTAGTGGTATTATGTTAGTGTAAGGAAAGCATGAAGTAAGTCCCCGAACTTCAAGTATGATGCTTTCCTTTTTATGTTTTAGAAAGAAGGAAGTATATGAGAGAGGATAGACGCGGGCCGCATAGAACGGCATTCGAGAAGAACAAGAAAAGAATCCTGGCAACGCAGAACATATGTGGAATTTGCGGACAGCCTGTTGACAAGTCACTGCGCTATCCGAATCCGCTAAGCCCTGTGATTGATCATATTATACCGATTGCAAAGGGCGGACATCCTTCTGATATCAATAACCTTCAGCTTGCGCACTGGTCATGCAACAGGCAAAAAAGTGATAAATTGTATGCTGACATGAAGGATATGAAAAACGGCAAAAAAATAATAGGAAATAGAAATCTGCCACAGACGTTTGAATGGAAAAAATACAAGAGTTAGCGGGGGGGTATCCACCTACCCAAACGTCTCACGGAGGTTCACGCCGTCACTGTACGTTTTTTCTCGTGCGAAAATCTCAACTGGAAAGGAAAAGAACATGGAATATAAAGGAATAGCATACTTAAGGTCAAAGCTGGCATCAGTATCTGCAAGAGCAAAAATGAGATATAAGCAGTATGCAATGAAGTACGTTGATATTGACTATGGACTGACGATACCGCCTGAAATGAAGGAAAAGTATAGGGCAGTCCTTGGATGGAGTGCAAAGGGCGTTGACAGCCTGGCTGACAGACTTATATTCAGGGAATTTGCAAATGATGATTATGACGCCAATCAAATATTCAAGCAGAATAACCCCGATATCTTTTTTGACAACGTGGTTCTATCAACACTGATAGGAGCATGTTGTTTTGTTTATATTTCGAATGATGAAAATGGAATGCCAAGACTTCAGGTGATTGAAGCATACAATGCTACGGGCATTCTTGATCCGATTACAGGACTTCTAACGGAAGGATATGCAGTGCTGAAGAGAGATGATGCAACGGACAATCCTGTTCTTGAAGCATATTTCACTGGTGAATATACGCTTTTCATGGAAAAAGGAAAGAAGGATTACATAATCACAAATCATGCAAAAACACCACTGCTGGTTCCTGTCATTCATCGTCCTGACGCAGTAAGACCTTTTGGAAGAAGCCGCATCACTCGTTCAGGTATGTACTATCAGAGATATGCAAAGAGAACATTGGAGCGTGCCGACATTACTGCGGAGTTCTATTCATTTCCACAGAAATATGTGCTAGGCATGGATGCTGATGCGGAGCCTCTTGACACATGGAGAGCAACAATATCTTCCATGCTTCAGATAAGCAATGATGAGAACGGAAACAAGCCAACTGTGGGCCAGTTCACGACTTCAAGCATGAGTCCGTTTACTGAACAGCTGAGGACAGCTGCCGCTGGCTTTGCAGGGGAGATGGGACTGACAATGGACGACCTTGGATTCGCTTCTGACAATCCTTCAAGCGTTGAGGCAATCAAGGCAAGCCATGAGAACCTTAGACTTGCAGGAAGAAAGGCCCAGCGTTCTATCGGTACAGGATTATTGAATGTTGCCTACGTAGCTTCATGTCTGAGAGATGACTTTCAGTATCTTAGAAGCCAGTTCGTCAATACTGAAGTGAAATGGGAACCATTGTTTGAAGCGGACGCCAATACACTTACTCTTATTGGAGATGGCGCTATCAAGCTCAATCAGGCATTGCCTGGATATATTACAGGTGAGACGATCAGGGACCTTACAGGAGTGAAAGGTGATGAAAGCGCACGTCCAGTGTTGCCGAGTGAAGAAGCAGGAGAAGGTGAGTAGGATTGGTGAAGGATATCACGCCGGATCTTCTTGAAAGGATAAAGAAAGACTTTGAAAGGCAAATCAGCAGCAACAGCAAGATTTCCGATTTGATTGGGAAGCTAGATAAAGGTACTGCGACTTATCTGGATGCGAATGAGTACTCAATAGAAATAGGAAGAACATTAGCGAATGTTTTAGGAAAGAATATATCCTCTGATGTTCTTCCAAACGGGAAGATGTACTACAATATCGCAAACAGGATAATTAACGATACGCTGTCAAGAAATCATGACATCATTGCTGACTATGCAGCTAAGACACAGAAGGCTCTTAACACAAAGGCTAAGATAGGATTGAAGGTTGTCAAGCCTGTATTAAATCAGGATAGAATTGATGGAATAGTAAACAGGGCATCGTCTGAAGATAGATTTGATAATGTCAAATGGATTTTGGATGAGCCAATAGTGAACTTCAGTCAGAGCATCGTAGATGACAGCATAAGAGAAAATGCTGACATTCATTATCAGAAGGGCTTGACTCCAAGGATCATAAGAAAAGAGAGCGGAAAATGCTGCAAGTGGTGCAGGTCGATTGCTGGAATATATGCTTATCCTGATGTTCCCAAGGATGTATACAGACGTCATCAGAACTGTAGATGTACTGTTGATTACTATCCAGGAGATGGAAAAGTCCAGAATGTGCACACGAAACGAATAACTAAAATACCAACTTCACAGTTTGAGGAACTAAAAAGAAGAGAGAAAGACATAAAGTTACTGAACATCAGGGAGGACAGCAGGGAGTACAAGGAACTTGTAAATATACTGGGAGATAAGGCACCGAAATCATTAGCAATGTTTCAGGACATGAAGTATAATGATATTGAGAAATACGAACAGATAAAAGATCATGCTTACATTCAAGAAATGTTTGATTCGGGAAAATGGAAGGATAAGATTAATCCTGAAAAGCAAGCACGGCATATGGAATCTACAGCACCAGAAGGAAAGAGCTATTTCTTTGATGATGTGGATATAAAGGCGCTTTATGAGAAGCATAAAATGTCAGGAAGAATTAGGTACAGTGGCAATAAAAGGACAGGGAATGAGCTTATTGACATAAGCGCAGATTTGAAATTAGGAAGAGATGCATACAGTGGGAAATATATCAATGGATTTACAATAAAGTATAGTAAAACAGGTTCGCACTTGATTCCAACATTTCATGAGGAGGATAAAAAATGAATTTATTACAGTATAATAATAAAAAAGTAAGATTAGTTACGAATGACGAAAGGGTTTACCAAGGCATGGCATATTTCTGCGATGCTGATGATTACGAGACTGAGGAAGATGAACTGACAATCAAAAATCAATCAGATAATAGATACTACGGAGTTGCAAACTCTGAAATTAAATCAATAGAAATTATATAGCACTCACAGGAGTGCTTTTGTTTTGCCATGTCATATGGATATAAACTGGATATCATGGATTGAAAGGGTGGAAGGATGGCAAAGAAGAGATTTGGAAATCAGAAGCCTACTCAATCAGTCATTCTAAAATATGTAAAGAAGAGGTCTAAATTCAAGGAAGCAATAGAGATTTATGAAAAGACTGGACTGAAAGCCTACAAGTGGCAATACAATTTATTGGAGCCTATCATGGCAGTTGATAAGAAAGGACTTTGGGTTCATCAGAAGTTCGGATATTCCATTCCACGAAGAAACGGAAAGTCTGAAATTCTCTACATGCTGGAGCTATGGGGACTTCACAATGGGTTGAATATGCTTCATACAGCCCATAGAATAAGTACATCACATTCGTCTTTTGAGAAGGTGAAAAGATACCTTGAAAAGATGGGCTATGTTGATGGAGATGACTTCAATTCAATACGTGCCAAGGGACAGGAGAGAATTGAACTGTATAAGACTGGCGGAGTTGTTCAGTATAGAACAAGAACATCAAATGGCGGACTTGGTGAAGGATTTGACCTTCTTGTCATTGATGAGGCACAGGAATACACGATAGAGCAGGAGTCAGCACTTAAGTATACCGTAACTGATAGTGATAACCCAATGACAGTCATGTGTGGTACGCCTCCAACGCCAGTATCAAGCGGTACAGTTTTCACGAATTATCGCAGTACCGTACTTTTTGGAAAGGGAAAGTATTCAGGATGGGCTGAATGGTCAGTAGATGAAGAGAAGGAGATAGATGATGTAGAGGCCTGGTACAACTCAAACCCATCAATGGGATATCACCTGAATGAGCGAAAGATTGAGGCTGAGCTGGGAGACGACAAGCTTGATCACAATGTTCAGCGTCTTGGATTCTGGCCGACATACAATCAGAAATCAGCAATCTCGGAAACGGAATGGAATGCCTTGAAGATTGATAAAATTCCTGATATTAATGGAAAGCTGTTTGTCGGAATCAAGTATGGCCAGGATGGCACGAACGTTGCATTGAGCATTGCGGTAAGGACTGATGATGAACGCATTTTTATAGAAACGATTGATTGTCAGTCAGTAAGAAATGGAAATCTATGGATTGTAGACTTCATAAAGAATGCAGACGTTGCGCAGGTTGTAGTTGATGGTGCAAATGGCCAGAAGATGCTTGATGACGAACTGAAGGATTACAGGATAAAGAATGTCATATTGCCGACGGTGAAGGAAATCATCAATGCCAATGCATTGTGGGAGCAGGGCATATATCAGAAGACGATATGTCATAATGGCCAGCCATCACTGACGAAGGTAGCAACGAACTGCGAAAAGAGAAACATAGGATCAAACGGTGGGTTTGGATACAAGTCACAGTTTGATGATATTGATATAGCGCTTATGGACAGTGCATTGCTTGCCCACTGGGCATGTCATAACACGAAGCCAAAGGCAAAACAACGAATCAGATATTAGGAGCACCTTCACGAAGGTGTTTTTTAATATAAAAATCACCGCACTCACGGGAAAATGAGGAGAAAGGAGGCATATATATGCCTGAATTTAAGACAATTGAAACACAGGAGGAACTGGACGAAATCATTAAAGCTCGTGTAGCTCGGGAACGCGAGAAGTATAGTGATTATGAACAGCTTAAGAAGCGTGTGAAGGAATTGGAGGAAGAAAACGGTAGCTTGCATACTACAATCGACGATCAGACAAAAAGCAGTGATTCTATCAATGCACAGGTCGAGGAGCTTAAGAAACAGGTGGCTGATTATGAAAAATCAGCATTGAAGCAGCGTGTCGCATTGAAAGCGGGATTGCCTTATGAGTTAGCAAGTCGTTTGGTTGGTGAGGATGAAGAAGCTATCACAAAGGATGCTCAGTCAATGGTTGAGCTTATGAAGCCAACGCAGCAAGTGCCACCCTTGAAGAGCATTGAAAACGAAAGCAATAGTGAGAATAAGTTCTATTCATCATTATTGCAGAATCTAAATACTAATGATTAAGAAGGAGAAGAAACAGATGGCAACAGAAACATCAAGAGGAACATTATTCAGCCCACAGCTAGTAACAGATTTAATTGATAAGGTAAAGGGACATAGCACGTTAGCAAAGCTGTCAGCTCAGAAGCCTATTGCTTTTAACGGTCAGAAGGAATTCACGTTCACAATGGATTCTGACATTGATATTGTCGCTGAAAATGGAAAGAAAACACATGGCGGAGTCACTGTCGAGCCAATCATTATCGTGCCGATCAAGGTAGAGTATGGTGCACGCTTTTCGGATGAATTCCTATATGCGACTGAGGAAGAACAGATTGACATTTTGAAGAGCTTCAATGATGGATTTTCAAAGAAGCTTGCACGCGGCATTGACCTGATGGCATTCCATGGAATCAACCCAAGAACCAAGGAAAAATCTACAGTCATCAATGGAAATGACTTTGATACAAAGGTTACCCAGACTGTGACATTTGATGGAAGCGTCAATGCTGATGCAACGGTTGAGACAGCCGTTAATCTTATTCAGGCTGCTGAAGGAGAAGTAAATGGCATTGCCATGGATACATTGTTCTCTACTGAATTGGCAAAGGTAACGAACGGTGAAAATGGAGCAAAGATGTATCCAGAGCTTTCCTGGGGCGCCAATCCTGACACACTGAACGGATTGAATGCTGATGTGAACACAACGGTATCAGCGTCTACTTCTACGCCTAATAAGGACTTGGCAATTATCGGAGACTTTGCGAATGGCGTAAAGTGGGGATATGCAAAACAGATCCCATTGGAAGTCATCAAATACGGCGATCCAGATAATTCTGGAAAGGACTTGAAGGGTTACAACCAGGTTTATTTACGCTCTGAGGCATATGTCGGCTGGGGAATCATGCTGCCAAACGGATTTGCTAGAATCATTAAGTAGGAGGCATGAGATGGAATACAGAAACAAGAGAACAGGAGCTATCATTGATACACAGCTTAAAATCGCTGGTGAGGAATGGGAATTGGTTGAAAAGACTGATACTACTAAGAAAGGCACAAAAGCAAAAGGTTGATGCTATGAATTTTGCAACACTTGAAGACGTTAATATACTTTTCAGAAGACTGAATGGTGATGAAGTTGCAAAAGCTGAAGAACTGCTAAGCGTCGTATCCGATACATTAAGGCAGGAGGCTAAAAAGGTAGGCAAGAATCTGGATGAAATGTCTATGGATTCTTCGTATAGGAATGTATTGCGTTCAGTAACAGTAGATGTCGTTGCGAGAAATCTCATGACATCTACTGACTCTGAGCCGATGACACAGGAAAGCCAGTCCGCTCTAGGGTATACATGGACAGGTACATACCTTTCGCCAGGAGGCGGACTTTTCATAAAGGATAGCGAATTGAAGCGCCTTGGACTTAAGAAGCAGCGCTATGGAGCTTTGAATTTGTATGGGTAAGCTGAAAGGAATCACTGTAATTCTTCACGAAAGAAGAGAGATAGGTAGAGATGGATTCAATAATCCTGTATTCAAGGAAGAGCCCGTTGAGGTTAAAAATGTTCTTGTTGCACCAGCGACAAGTGACGACATTGTGACATCTACTGATATCTATGGGAAGAAAGCTGTCTATACATTAGCAATCCCAAAAGGAGATGATCATGACTGGGAGAATGCAACAGTTGAATTCTTCAATCAGAAATTCCGTACATTCGGAAAGCCGCTGAAGGGAATAGATGAACTCATTCCATTGCAGTGGAATATGAAAGTGCAGGTTGAACTGTATGGGTAACACAAGATTTGTCCTTGACAGCAAGGGCGTGAGAGAACTGATGAAGTCACAGGAAATGCAGAGCATGCTTGCCAAGAAGGCCAAGGAAATAGCAGACAGATGCGGTGATGGATATGAATCTGATATCTACGTCGGAAAGAACAGGGCCAATGCCAGCATAAGCGCAGCGACTAAAAAGGCAAGAAAAGATAATCTTGATAACAACACTCTGCTTAAGGCAGCGCTGAAAGGGTGATGATCATTGTTTGAAGAAGTACTGCTTAAATACATGAATCAGAACATGAAGATAAAATCATATACCGAGAGATCATCCTCACAGGAGGATGAATTCTATGTGATTGACAGGATTGGCGGAAGCTCGAATAGATCATATGATACATCGACAATTGCGATCCAGTCATATGCAAAGACAAAGTATAGAGCCGCAAAGAATGATGAGGCTATGAGAAAATGCATTCTTGATATGGTCAGTCTAGATAACATCCTGAATGTTGAGCTGAATTCGTTCTATGACTACACGGATACGAACACCAAGAATTTCAGATATCAGTCAGTTTTTGAATTTAAACATTATTAGAAAGAAGGTAAATAGATGAATAAAGCGAATGTATCGAATGCCAAGCCAAAAGTGACGGGTGCGCTTTTCAGAGCGCCAGCAGGTACAACATTGCCGACAACAGCAACTGAGGAACTGGATCCTGCTTTTAAGGAGCTCGGATTTACAAATGAAGATGGCATTGAGAACAGTAACAGCCCGAGCGTGGAAAAGAAAAATGCCTGGGGCGGTCAGACTGTAATGACAACCCAGAAAGGAAAAGATGATACATTCAAGATGACATTGATCGAATCTTTGAATGTAGATGTATTGAAGATGATTTATGGCGATGATAACGTGACAGGGACATTGGATGCTGGAATCACTATCAAGGCCAATGCAAAGGAGCTAGGTGAAAGCTCATATGTATATGATATGATCCTTAAGAATGAATATCTTAAGAGAATCGTCATTCCGAATGGGTCAATTACGGAAATTGAGGATGTATCATACGCTGATGAAGACCCAATTGGATACGGCGTCACTATTGAAGCATTGCCAAATGCTGAAGGTGATACTCATTACGAATACATCAAGAAAAACAAATAGAGGTACATAAAGCATGAAGGTAACTACTAAGACAGGATTTAGCTGGGATATCGATAAGGAAAAGCTGGATAGCTGGGAAGTCGTTGAATTCCTCTCTGACGTTGAAGACAATCAAATTTCAGCATATAAGAAGCTGTTCATGTTTCTTCTTGGACAAAAAGGATATGATGAGCTAAAGAAACATTGCAGAGGCAAAAAGAATTATATCAATGCAAAGAGAATGGACGCTGAACTCAGGGATATGATTGCATCGGCTAAAGAAGTAAAAAACTAATTGTCTTAACCCAATTGCTAAGAGAATACCATGATGATATATCATGCGATCTCGCTGAATATTATCATGTGTATGAAATGAAAGATTTATCTCCGCAAAAGATAAGTCTTTTTATTTTTGGGTTAAGACGCGAATCTAGATTAAAGATGAAACTGGCAAAGAGAAAAGCTAGTGATGAAGAGCTGCTGCTTTCAATAATTGCTGATGATCTGAACTTGCTTGTATGGTCCAAGACAAAGGACGGGCAGCACAACAGACACAGGCCTAAGTCAATATTCAATGCTCTTATGAATGCGGAAAAGAAGGATGAATATAGAGAATTTGAAAGTGGATTGGAATTCATGAAAGAAAGAGAGAATATCATGAGAGGAGGTTAGGTATATGTCGGATATAGGAAAGGCTTATTTTCAGCTGATGCCTTCAGCTAAGGGCATCAAGGGAAATATCCTGAAGGAAATCAATCCTGACTTGCAAGGTGCCGGTCAGGAAGGAGGCGGTTCTTTTGGATCTAGCATGATTGGAAAGATAAGGGACATTATTGCAGTAGCTGGGATAGGTAAGCTCATTGCTTCATCTATATCGGAAGGTGGAAAGCTTCAGCAGTCACTGGGTGGCATTGAAACGCTTTTTAAGGGCAGTGCTGACAAGGTAAAGGAATATGCCAGGAAGTCATTCAGAACAACTGGACTGAGTGCCAATGAATACATGGAGAACGTAACATCATTCAGTGCCAGTCTGATATCATCGCTAGGCGGTGATACAAAGAAGGCGGCAGAGCTGGCAAACGTTGCAATGGTTGACATGTCGGACAATGCGAACAAGATGGGCACTGACATGGAAGCTATAACAGGAACATACCAGTCGTTAGCCCGTGGGAACTACGCTATGCTGGATAATTTGAAACTTGGGTACGGTAAACAAAGTACATTGCCGTATAAAAAGTGGGTTAACTGTTTTATTAACAGGTGTGGGCGTATGCCTGCTAACGGGGGACACCTAAGGACGATTGTCTATGGAAATCCCGTGCTAAGCCTTTTTTTTAGGAATAAGGAAAGTGTAACGACTAGAGGATAACCTCATAGGGTGTCTATTAATACGACATTCGAAACGCCCGCTATCAAAATCGTTTTACACCTTTTTAAGATATGGTATAATTATATTAGAAATGCAATGCCATTATTTTAAAAAAGGATGATAGATATGGAAATCTGGAAAGATATAAAAGGTTACGAAGGGTATTATCAGGTATCTAATCTTGGAAACGTCAGAAGTTTAGATAGGTTCGATGGTGTTCATGATAGAAAAGGAACGAAAATCAAACCGAATTTAAAGCAAAATGGATACTTACAAGTTGGACTAAGGAAACATAACAAACGAAAATGGTTTGGTGTCCATAGATTAGTTGCAACATATTTTTTAAGAAATCCTAACAATAAACCACAAGTCAACCATATCGATTGTAACAAGCAAAATAATAATGTTTCTAACTTAGAATGGGTCACTGGAAAAGAAAATCAAGAGCATGCAGTGAAGCACGGTCTAAGGGCAAGTATGCCTAAAGGACAAAATCATGCTTTTTATGGCAAATGCGGTTCAGAAAGTCGTTCAGCCAAACCTGTGATAAGATATGATAGAAAAACTGGTGAAACAAAATTATATAAAGCAAAAATACTTGCAAAATATGATGGTTTTGATGTTACTAGCATATCTAAGTGTTGCCATAAAAAGTTAAAGACCCATAAAGGCTATGAATGGTATTTTGCAAAAGATTTTGATAAAGATATAGTCTAAACCCTAAAAAGATTTGCAGAAATTGCAAGTCTTTTTTAAATACCGTGAAAACGGGGGTATTAATTGGGTACAAAATCGGAGATGCAGCGACTGATGAAGGATGCTGAAAAGATGACTGGCGAGCATTATACGCTTGGAGATTTTGGGGACACTGTAAAAGCCATTCATGCAGTACAGCAGAACCTCAACATTACAGGCACGACAGCAAAGGAAGCGAGCACGACGCTTTCAGGTTCATTCAGTTCAATGAAGGCTGCATTCTCTGATTTCCTGGGGAATATGGCACTAGGTGAAAACATTAAGCCAAGCCTTAACAACTTGCTGACGACTGTGAACACATTTATATTTGGAAACTTATTGCCTTTAGTAGGGAATATAGGTACACAGCTTGTAACGTTTATTGCCAGCGATGCGCCACAGATGATTACGCAGGGAATGACATTGCTAGCGAACCTATCGACTGGGCTGAGGCAGGGAATACCAGTACTGGCTTCCAGTGCGCTCGACATACTGCAAAGCTTTGCCATGAACCTGGCAACGAACATGCCAGTCATCATTGAGAAGGGATTTGAGATGCTTAACAATCTTGTCGATGGCATCATCAATGCGCTTCCTGAGATGATCACAAGGCTTCCAGCAATAATTAAGACATTTGCGGATGTCATCAATACAAACATGCCGACAATCCTTCAAAAAGGTGCTGAGCTGCTGCTTAAGTTTGTGAAAGGCATTCTCTCTTGTATACCAGTTCTTATTGCAAACATGCCGCAGATCGTACAAGCGATAGTAAGTGTCATTCAGGCTTTCAACTGGCTGAATCTAGGTAAGAATATCATTGAGTTCTTCATTAATGGCATAAAGGGAATGCTTGGATTGGTCGGTCAGGCAGCTACAGGACTTAAGGATACAATATTGAACTATTTGAGGAATCTCCCTTCACACTTGGGAACGATAGGCAGGGATGCCATTACGTTCCTGGGAAATGCAATATCGGGACTGACTTCGTGGGTGGTTTCAAAGATAGCTATGATAGTAATTGGCATGACAAACGGAGTTTCAAACTTGCCTCCAATGCTTGGAAAGACAGGAACATCAGCTATCAAGGCATTAGGTAACGCAATTGGAGTATTGCTGAGTTGGGCAGTTGGAAAGGTGACTGGAATCGGGCGAGGAATGGTTAACGCACTGAGCAGCTCATTTGCAGGTGTTGGAAGCATTGGCAGCAATTTAGTGAAAGGCCTATGGAACGGCATCAGCAACATGGGCGCCTGGATAAAAAGCAAAATAAGCGGATTCGGAAAAGGCGTGCTGAACAGCCTGAAGTCATTCTTCGGCATTCATTCTCCTTCAACATTGATGCGTGATGAAATCGGCGTGTACTTAGGACAGGGCATTGGAGTAGGTATTGAACAGTCAGGTGATGATGTCAAAGAATCGATGAAAAAGTTGGTAGATGAAACAATGGATATCGGCAATGGCGCATTTGATGCTGAGGTACAAGGAATGGTGGATTATGATGTATCGACTCCAGGAGAAGAAAGACAGGATGTCATGTCACGACTGGAAAGAATCATTGTGCTTCTTGATAAGCTAAGCGCGAAGAATTATCAAATCGTGCTTGACAGTGGCATATTGGTAGCCGAGACAGCTGAGCAGATGGATGAAGCGCTCAACAAGATTAGGAAATGGAAGGCGGCAACAGCATGATAGAAAGCATTAAATTCAATAATTATGACTCATACTTGGATCTTGGGTTATATCTAGAGAGCTATGATGATGATGTGCCTGATCAGGTGCGTTCATCAATCGATATTCCAGGAAAGAATGGCGTGCTTGACACAACTTACTTTCTTGATAAGGAGCCAAAATTCAAGAACAGAAAGATAAGATTCAGCTTTGTATCAAAAAGAAAGGATTATGATAATCATCTTTCCGAAATAATGGATAAGATTCATGCAAGGGAGATGATCATCAAGCCTTTCTATCGAGAAGGATTCCATCTTACAGGAAACGTTTCAGTTTCAAAATCATCAGATAAAGGATTGAGAGGGCAAACGGTCACAGTAACATGTGACTGTTACCCTTTTTACTTAAGAAATGAAAAGACAGTAGTAGAAAGGACTGTTAATGGAAACATGGACCTGACGCTCAGCAATGGCAGATCATGGCAGGTTCCAATGATAACAAGCAGTTCAACAATGGTCCTGACATTTGAAGGAAGCCAGTACAGCATCAATGCAAGTGATGGCGCATACTATGACATTGTGCTGAAGAGCGGTGCCAATAAGATAAGCATCAAGGGAACTGGCAATATCAAGTTTGAGTATCAGGAGGAATACCTGTAATGTACAAGATCTATATCAATGATACGTTGATATATACTCCATATTTCAATAACAGGACTGTTTCACAGGCAAAAGCAGAACTTGTGCAGAATGATATTCATACTTTTGATGTGACATTGGAAGCTGATAACCTTTTTATCAATCAGATCAGGAAACTGAAAGATACGATTGATGTATATGATGACGAAAAGCTCATGTTCAGGGGACTGGTAATTGATGAAATCATAGGATTCAGGAACACAAAGAAACTTAAGTGCAAGAGCAATGAGTATCGTCTTACACAGTCAATCGTAAGGCCATACGAGTTCCAGGGAACCGTAAGAAACTACCTGTTAATGCTGATAGATTCCCATAATGCACAGAATGAATTCAAAATAAGACTAGGAGATGTGACAGTCACTGATCCGAATGAGTATATCGTCAGGTCCAATAAAAACTATCCTAATGTATGGGAGGAGATAAAGAACAAGCTCATCTCTCCTTTGGGTGGCTACATCCAGCTTCGATACTCAGGGAATGAGGTGTTCATTGATTACCTTAAGGACTTTACCAAGCAAAGCAATCAGGTCATTGAATACTCGAAAAACTTGACAGACCTTGAACGGGAAACAAGCGCATTGGACATAGCAACCGTTCTTATTCCATTAGGCGCTCAGATCCAGAAGGAAACCCAGGATGGAGCGACATCTGCCGATAGCGAGAGACTGACGATAAAGGAAGTCAATGAAGGATATGACTATGTGAAGGATGATGCCGCCGTTTCTAGATATGGATGGATAGAGAAGGTCGAGACATGGGATGATGTGACAGTTGCAAGCAATCTTCTTACAAAGGCGAGGGCAAGGCTTAAGAAGCTGATAGATCCAACAAGCAATATCGTTGTTGAAGCTGTTGACCTGGCACATAGTGACAGCAGCATTTCAAGCTTTAAGCTAGGCGAATACATTCATGTGAAGTCAAAGTTTCATCAGTTTGATAGCTCATACCTGCCAATGAAGATAAGCATAGATCTTTTCAACGTATCAAACAACAAGATTCAGCTGAACGAGACCGTGAAGGGACTGACTGATTACCAGATAAGTCAGGAATATGACGTAAAGGAGATCATCAACAACACGAAAGTCAACGTTCTGGAACAGGCTGATTCAAGAATCAGGAGTCAGGAGACAAAAATGACAAGCCTGATAGAGCAGACAGGCGAGAACATAAAGAGCGAACTGAAAAAGGAGCTTGTCAGCAAGACGGACAATGATGCAATCATTAGCACGCTTGAATCAAAGATAACCCAGAACACAGATGCCATATCATTGCAGACATCCAGAACAAATAAGCTTGCTGATTCAGTCAGCGACCTGAACAAGACAAAAGCAAATGCCAGCGATTTAACGAAGACAGCTGACAAGGTCAATGCGCTGGACAGCACTGTAAGTGGACTTGATACTGCTGTCACTAGTCTAGATAAAAGCAAGGCTGACGCCAGTGATCTAAGTGCAACTAAAAATAAAGTGACTGACCTGACCAATGCAGTCAATACCAAGGCTAGCAAGGCTGACCTGGATACAGCAAACAATAACATCACTAGCATTGCCGATTCGGTCAATGATTTGAGCGAAACGAAGGCAGATGCAAGTGATGTAAAAAACGACATTGATAATGTGAATAGGTCAATCACAGATGCCAGAGATGATTTGTGCCAGGACATTACTGATACAAGAAACGAGTTCACAAATGAAATATCAAGACTGGACATAGATTTGACTAAGATACGCTCTGATATAGAAAGCGTTCATAGCCAGCTGATAGGGACTCTAGGCGTGCTAAAGGATATCAAGCAGTTAGTGCTTGCATCCAAGACGAATGCATCAAGTCCGTTCAGCATAGAGAACGAGATGCTAAGGATGGGATTTGTCGGAGCAACGACATTTGAGTTCTATAAGGCTGAGAATTTCAATGGCAGCTACGACATATCAAAGACATATTCAGCAAGTCTCAGTCTCTATTGCGAGAAGGATGAAAAACACAGTGTCACTGTCAAGATAGGAAGCAACACTGAAACTGTGCAGGTAACTAATCAGCCTAAGGATGTAATCATCAACGGGTTATCATTCAGTGGTAATCAGCATATCACATTCACTAGCAGTGACACTTTCTATCTGCTGGTGCCTAGAATCAAGATAGTAGAAGGCGCTGATTACAGTGAGATGACTGACGGCATAGTCAGCATGAATTCACAAATCGAGCAAAACAGCGCTACATTAAAATTCATTGCTCAAAAGATCGAGGAACAAAGAAACAGGCTTACTGATCAGGTCACTAGCCTAAATCAGCTTAAGAAATATGTCATCATAAATGATGACAACGAGAGCGAAGCAAGCATCATGCTATGCACATCTACGCTGGCTGATGGAACTCCTAATGGATTCTATTCAAAATGGACGAATTCAGGGCTTTATTTCTATCAGAATTATGGGGATAAAGAGCCAATAGCCTACTTCACAAACAATGAATTGCGTATCATCCGTTCTGTCGTTGTCGAGAGTCTGAAAATAGGAAATCATGTATGGATAACAGACAAGAACAAGGACGGCAAGGATATTCTCGTGCTGAAATACATAGGAGGCAAGAAATAATGGCAACTATTACATTTGGTCAGAATAAGATAAATGGCTCGAATCCATATTGTGTGCTCAATGTGTGGGACGGAAGTGCAAATACCGGATCGAATACGTCAGTTGTAAGCTTCAGTCTTGTGCTGAAGAGACCTTATAGCATATCTTCGAGTGCGTCTAAGTCTTGGTCAGTGACTATCGATGGGCAGACGTTCAGTGGTTCGGGATCAATAGGCGGAAGTGGTGATAAGACGCTTCTGACTGGCTCAAAGACGGTAGGTCATGATGCGAACGGGTCAAAGTCGATTGGATTCAGTGCATCTGTCAGTCTTAACATTACATGGTCGGGAAAGTATCTTGGAACGGTAAGCGGAAGCGGATCAATGTCGCTTACAAATATCCCAAGATATTTCTCAAGTCTCTCATGCTGGATAAGCGGGAGGACTGAGACAAGTGTTACTGTATCTTGGAAAACGGGAGAAACGTGTGATGGAATAGTGGCAATTTATGATGGCTCTGAACACTGGATTGGAGACCCTAGAAGCACATCTGGTTCATTCATGATCAGCGGACTTGGAGCAAATACAAGCAGAAATCTATATCTTAAGATGAAAAGATACGACTCTCAGCTGTGCTCATATACAAACACGGTGAGTGCAGACACATATAACTGGCCGTATTGCAGTGGAGGAACGAACTTCAATATTGAAAGCAAAGGCACGACATATTATTACAATCCCATGAACAGGACAATGAAAGTAACTATATATGGCGATGACTGGTCGGTAATATGGACCGGAAATGTCACGGGCACTTCATATACTGGGTATGATTCAAAGGTAGCAGGAGAAGCCGTAGATAAGCTGTATAAGTCAATACCTAATAAAAAGCAGGGACAGTATCGCATCAAGGTTGAATATGATGGTCATGTCATGGACAATACCACTGGTGCATACTATACAGTAGACGAGAATCTTGCGAGACCTACCATTACGAACGCTGGAGTAACAGACAGGAACACGACAATAACAGCCATAACGGGTTCTCAGGACATCATCGTTCAGGGAAAGTCATGGGCCAGGACAAAAGGTACAGTACAGTCAAGGCACTTTGCTACACTCAAGTCATGGACACATGGGTATGATGGTGTAGTACGGAGTGGAACATTTAGTTACGGTGTTACTTCACAGGCTTTGTCACAGGACTGGACGAGTGCAAATGCTGATAATTTCACGATTACTGTTACGGATTCACGTGGCATCACGACAACTTATGTTCATAAGATAACGTTCACGATATATATGTTCCCGAAGCTTTCACTGACGGCCATACGAGGTACTTATGACCCAGTTTACAAGACGTGGAGCATTGATGAGACTTCTGGAAAATGGGCTAGAATAATCTTTGATGCTGCGATAGACAGCAGGCTGAAGATAGATGGAATAAAGTCAACTGTCAGTGTTAATGGAGTGACTACTAAGTATTCAAACTTCAATGACCTGTATCTAGGAAATGGCAACCTGAATGTCAATATTGGTTATGCTGTTGAAGCCGTGCTTTATGATAACCTGGGGCAGATGGTAAAAGCTGCTGTTTCATTGCCGTCGGGCAAGTTCATTATGGAAGTCATAGAGGAGAGCGGAATTTGCTTTGGCGGCGAGGCTGAAAAGGGCAAGTTCAAAGTTGTAGGGCTAGCGATGGATACACCGTATGATGAAATCCTTAGAGCTTTCTATGACATACTCAAGAACAATGTAGCATTCCGTGACAGCATGGATGTTACTCTTAACAAGAAGCTGGAGGAACTGATGAATGAATAGGACACGTGGAGGTGTGGTACACACACACACACACACCAACATTGTAATTAAAAGGAGGTTTACGCTTGTAAATCTCCTGAAAGAAGGTGCCGCTGATGAAAGACTTTAGCGGCAATCGTATATGTGATTATCCGGTAGGCGCAATCATAGGATTTGCGAATGATATCGATCCTAATAAATATTACAGCAACACAACATGGGAGCAAATAAAGGATAAATTCTTGCTTGCTAGCGGGTCGCGCAGTTTAGGTCAGACAGGAGGCGAGGAAACACACACACTTACTCTTAGTGAAATGCCAAGCCACTCTCATGGAATCAGATCAAACTCAACAGGCGGAAATGCAGATTGGGTTGTTAGTGACCACCAATCAAACAATTTTCAACGTGAATTAAACTTTAATTGGGAAGGTTCAACAATATCCAAAACAGGCGGAGGACAAGCACACAATAATATGCCTCCTTTTGTAGTAGTAAACTACTGGAAACGCACTGAATAGATAGGATATTTACAAGCCTTTATTTGGCTATGAAAGATTTTAATGGAAATATAATAGATACACATATAGATAAGGTTATTAATGGACAAGATGACAATGTAAATGGAATGCGGCTTGCCGAAAAACAGCATCAATTCTATGGATATGGATTTAAATTCTTGTGTGTTTATTATTCATGTCTTGTTTTTGTAAATAATGAGCTGTTTGTCTTGTGGCTTTCAGGAACGGCTGGAACAGATATATCAGCTAGAAGAATAGCAAATAATGAAATCCGTGTGGGTAATAGTATTACGTACAATATTGGAGATAATAAGACGGTAACGTTTAAGCGTGGTGATAAAGCCGGTGAAAATTATGTTTACTTGTCATCAAGCGAGCGTTTTGGATGGCATGTTATTTGTTAAATGAAACACAATTTTATCGGGAAATTTAGCATCATGGACAGTATTTAGTTAAAAAAGGAGAGAAAACAATGATTCTAAAAACACAGTTAATGGTTCTGAAACCAAATGAAACGAAGGTTGCAGTCAAGTATGTGACAGCGGACAACATCCAGTATGCCATGAATGGAATGCCTGGAGCTATGTTGACGGTACTGATGCCAAGAGTACTTAATTCGGAAGTGACGAACGTTGAAACAGATGGTGAATACTTATGCGTTACAATCAAGGAACCAGCTTCTCAGACAAATGCTACGAATGAAGATAATAATAAATAGGAGGAAACTTAAATGTTCAATATGAGAAATGAAACTTATGATATCTTAAGATACGTTGCAGGAATCGTTATGCCTGCTTTCGTTATGCTGTATAGCTCGCTTACAAAGATATGGAATTTGCCTTATGGACTTGAAGTGTCAGCAACAATCTCAGCAATTGCTGTATTCTTGAATGCATGCCTGAAAGTATCGAGCAACAAGTATGCAAAAGAGAGTCAGAATAAAGAAGAAAAAGAAGAAGAAGGTAAATAAATTGTCGCTAGGAGATATTTTAAGATACGTGTATGGCACTTCGGTTGACGTCAATGAACTGATTTGGACTATTGCTTCTGTTTTTATTCTAGGATCTAGCCTTATCCAGGTTGCTCCAATAAAGGTAAATCCATGGACGCATATAGGAAAAGGACTAAAAAGATTCTTCAATGGAGACATATCGGATAAGCTTACATGTCTGGAGTACAAGATTGATCAGTTAGAAATCATTCAGACGAAGATATCGGCCAAGCTGTCAGAGCAGAAGGCGGAACAGTGCAAGCATAACATCATTGCATTCGGGAATGACATCATTCAGGGAATTCAGCATAATCATGAAGCTTTTAATCTGGTTTTGGATGATATAACATACTACAATCAGTATTGCAGTGCTCATCCGAACTATCTGAACAGTAAGACGGATGTCAACACAAAAGTCATTCTTGAAAGATACGCAGAATTATATGAAAGCAGAGAGTTTAAATAAGACAGTCATAAATGACTGTCTTTATAATTAGGAGGATAAATTATATTATGAGATACAATATTCATGCAGGACACTCACTTAAGTGCCGAGGAGCAAGTGGATTATTAGATGAAGTTAATGAAGACAGAGCAGTAAAAAATAAGGTCATTGCGTTATTAAGAAATGAGGGACATACAGTGTATGACTGTACTGACGATAATGGAAAATACCGGAATTCAAATCTTCAAGCAATTGTAAGTAAGTGCAATGCGCATAAAGTCGATTTAGATGTATCCATTCACCTTAACGCAGGAGGCGGAACAGGTACAGAGGTATATATCTATAGCGATAACTCAAAAGCCAAAAACGAAGCCGAAAGAATCGTCAAGAACATTTCTAACACTCTAGGTATTAGAAATAGAGGTGTTAAAACATCTACAAAGTTATATGTATTAAGAAAAACAAATTCATCAGCACTTTTAATTGAGTGCTGTTTCGTTGATAATGCCACGGACAAAGCGCACTGGGATGCCGAGAAGTGTGCAAGAGCGATTGTAGAGGGATTAACAGATAGCATGCTTCATGTGTCTTCACAACAGCCGGCATCACAGCCTGCTCCGAGTGTAAATATTGAACAGCTTGCACATGATGTGATCAACGGAAAATATGGAAAAGGGGATGATAGAAAACGTGCGTTAGGCGCAAATTATAGCGCTGTTCAGAAAAGGGTAAATGAATTGCTAGGTGCTAAATCTAAGCAAAATGTCAATATTGATGATTTGGCAAGAAGAGTTATGAATGGTGAATTTGGAAATGGTGACGAGCGTAAGAGAAAACTAGGAGAAAACTACAAAGCAGTGCAGGAAAGAGTTAATCAGCTTGCCAAAGGAAAATAGTTAGCATGTACGTGATTATAATGCCTAGGTCACCTAATAAGGCGCATGAAGTGCAGCAATTGGATTTCTATGCAAACATCTATAAAGTTGTGAAGAAGGATGAAATAAAGCATGAAATTACATTGGAGATTGATAAAAAAACTCACACTTATATGGATTTTGATATGAGCTACATACTAAAATCGCTGTAAAAAGAAGCAGGGGGAGACCTCTGCTTCTTTTTCGTCTAATGGTATAATCTGATACAGAAAAACTATTTGATCAATGCATAATGTCAGTGTATACAGTGATGCAAGAGTTGATTAAAGATATATTAATTTTATGTTCGAATTGCGTATTTTTTTCTCCACCATGTATATTCACGAATTAAGTTAAAATTCGTTTCAAATAGAAGTTAAGGTAGATTAAAACTACTTTAACTTTTTATTTTATATGTTTATTTATCTATTTAAAAAGAATTATATTTTCTATGAATCCAATATAAAGAAAAAAGGTCTGGATTATTCCAGACCTTTTACCATGCGACAGCTATATCTAATTGTGTGCGATTGCTTGAAGCGAAAGTACCAGTATCCACAACAATACCAGCACCAAGTGATGTAGCAACAATTGTACCATATGGTCTTAACCCTAAGTTAGCTGCAACCATCACATAATTACCATACATCTTTACGCCATCACCTCTTACCCAATATTGTGCATTATAACCATGTCTTTGCATGTTTCTGACAACACCGGACATATTGAGGTTGTAATATGTTTCTTTACCACTAGGTCCAGTAATAGAACCATCACTTCTATTTAATCTTGGCCCTCTCCAGTTTTCTGCTTTTACAATTTCAGGATTTCTAACAATGACATTAAGTTGTGCCTGGGTCTGATTACCAGCTGCATCGCTGACTGTATAAGTTACTGTTTGTGTTCCAATAGAATTCATATGTGGTGAAGTAGCTTTGACATTGGCTTTTAAATCACCATCTTTTGTATCTGTTGCACTAGCAACATAGCTTAAAGCATTAAAGCTATCACCAACCATGGCTTTAACTTCTGTTGTAGTAAGATTAAGAGTAGGGGCAGTAATGTCTTTGACTTCGACATTGTATGTACCCTGAGTCTTATTGCCTGCTTCATCTGTAGCAGTGACATTGATTGTTTGTACACCTAATTGTGTTGTATTGATTGTTGTATCTGAAGTAAGAGTAGCTGTTGAGAAGTTATCTTTTCCTTCAAAGTACGCATTAAGATCAAACTGAGAACCATAATCAACAATGTTATTCTTTTGTGTAATAATAGGAGCAACATTATCTAAGACATTGAAATAAACATCTTTTGTAGAAGTATTACCTGCTTCATCATCAACTGTATAAGTAACTTTCTGTACACCAATTTGGCTTGTATTTAATGTATTAGATGCAGTAATGAATGGAGAAACATCACCATCAACATCATCTTTTGCAATGACATAGTCTAAAGGATTAATTGTTGAGCCAGCAGTGATATCGATAGGCTTCTTTTCATTACCAGTACCTTTATAGTTGGAAGCAACAGAAAGCTTAGGAGCCTTCATATCTTTCACATGTACTGTGATTGTCTTTTCAGCCGTATTATTGGCAGCATCAGTAGCTGTTACAGGAATAGTATAAGTACCAACACCTGTCAGTGAATTGTTTGTATTCGCAATAGTGACTTTAAGACGATTATTAGGTGTCTTGTTGTCAGTAACCTTGATATCACTAGCTGTTACGATAGAGCCATAGGCTACTGTAAGTTCTTTTGTTTTAATGACAGGAGCTTCTCGGTCAGCACCTGCAAAGCCGACAGCAGCTAAAGATCCTGCAACAAGTACGAAAGGAAAGACAAGCTGTTTTGCTTTTGTTTTTGATATAAATAGGAATTTCATAATAGTTCACCTCTGATAGTTCTTTGGCTAAATTCTTAAGATTTTCTTAAATTACAAACACCATAATATCATGATTTCAAAATAATACCATAAAAACACCATAATTTATTAAAAAAACATTAATAATACATCTAACTAGATATAAAATAAGCATTAAATGTAAAGTAAGTTTTACATAGAGGTTTGCAATGAAGAATAGAATTGAGGAGATTCGAAAAATAAAAGGTATCAGACAGGATGAATTAGGAAAGATGTTAGGCGTCTCTAGACAAACCATTAGTTCATTAGAAAATGGTAGGTATAATCCGTCCATTATGTTGGCACATAAGATTGCGGTATTGTTTGGAATGCATATTGAAGATGTATTTATATTTGATGAAGGAGAGAATGAAAATGAAGTATGATCGAAAGATTATTGTATGTATGATTTTAATAGGTGCTGGGTTGATTGTTTCTATATTAAGTTATGCGGGCGTGTTGCATGGTGATCGATTTGTAGGCATTGGCAGTGGTTTTATTGGAGTAGGTATTCTCTTCTTCCTGAAACAATTACGCTATATTAAAGATCCTCAATATAAAGAGGAATATGATCTTGCTTTGAAGGATGAGAGATGTAGGTATGTGAGAATGCGTTCATGGGCTTTAGCAGGATATATCATGATTATTGTCTATGCAGTTGGTGGCTTGGTTGCTTATATATTTAGACAAGATTTTCTTGCGAACTTTCTTTTGATGAGTGTTTGTTTTGTGCTATTGGTGTATAGTGTTGCTTATTTCTATTTGAATAAGAAATATTAGTTTGAAAGTGCATGTTGATGCACTTTTTTATGTGTTGTCATTGACATTTATATAAATATGTCTATCATATATATTGAACACAATATAATTACACAAAATATAAGGAGGATTCGAGAATGCGTAGTTACGATTATGATGTTTTATTTATTGGTAGTGGTCATGCCTGCAACCATGGTGCAATTGCTTTAAAGATGGC
>ODAI010516612.1_pt1 | contig 33882 bp, 27 predicted proteins | sample 1539321 | NCBI WGS metagenome assembly ODAI01 (sample SAMN02144231, study PRJEB22623) | gut metagenome | biome: sheep rumen | host: Ovis aries | place: New Zealand
ATTCTTGTTATGTTTCCGGTTGGAGATGTACCAAGATTGATACGATAAGCGAGATCCTCACGTTTCAACTCTGCCACATACTCTCGCCGCCAAGTATTGAAGGAAACGCTTACCTTGAATCCTTTGTATTCAGCCAGAGTTTCCATTTTCTCAAATTGAGAACCACACTTTTCCCGCATTGCAGCAAGCAGAGCTTCACCGGCTTTTTCACGTTCGCTGTAATTAACACCGCAGACCTTAATGTCGAGTATCTTCTTTCCGTCCTCATTGAGCCTGTCCGGAACTGTTTCAAGGTACTGTATATCGTTCTTTATGCACTCAATACGCTTTGTAGTCGCTTCAAGCTCAGTCGGGTACTTCTTCAAAACATTGTCTTGCAGCTGATAATGCTGATTGTCATAGCTCGACTTTATCATTTTAAGCTCTGCTATCTCATTTTCAAGTGTCATTTTCTCCTTAATAAGAGGATTTCCGGCACAGAGAGCCTTGACCTCAGAATAAGAGAGTGCATTAGCATCTACGTCAGCACAGTTTCTTGCCGGGGACTTCGATGTCATAATCTGTCCTATAAACTTCTGCTTGTTCTCCAAAGTTTGGAACAGGTAGGAATCGAATGTTTTCTCAGTAACATAGCGGAATAAGTGTACTTTCTTATTCTCGTTGCCCTGTCTTACCATACGTCCACGTCGCTGCTCCATATCTGCCGGACGCCACGGAGCATCCAGATCGTGCAATGCAACAAGTTTTGTCTGCACATTTGTACCGCAGCCCATTTTCGCAGTCGAGCCTATAAGAACTCTTATGTCACCACGGCGAACTTTTGCGAACATCTCAGCTTTTGCTGTTTCGTTCTTAGCTTCGTGAATAAATGCTATTTCTTCTCTCGGAACTCCCTTTGCAACGAGCTTCTCACGAATATCATCATAAATGGAGATTTTTCCGACTTCTTCAATAGCATCGTCATTGACCTTTTCTTCTTCCTCAAGTTCAGTTTCAACTTCCGGTTTTTTGTTCGTCTTTTCGATTTTTGATAAAACTTTGGCTAAACGTTTAGGATCAGGATCTATCACTTGCTCTTTATGCGAATATAACATTTCATTAAGTAAAAAGAGAGCCTTATCAAAGTCGTCCTCAACCAAAGGAGTCATATCACCATTAATAGCAGCAGACAAAATAGTATGAACATTTGAATCTGCAAGAAAAGTTCTCACTTCCTTGTTTTTCTTATTTGCCTTTACTATCTCATCGAAAGCAGCGGAAAGCTGTGTCCAGTTATTAGCAGACACGTTATCCTGATTGGAAGAATAGCTATTCTTCATAATATCAATCGCTGACATAATTTCTTTTATAATAGATTCACTGCTTTTCAGCTCAGAAAAAGCCGAAGATATAGTTATATGAGCACTATTTGTTACTCTATCATTATCTGCAACATTCTGCACTTGATCAGCTTTTATGTTTGGAACACCCATATCGCAGAATATAAGCTGTGTCAGGCGATTTTCCTTTGTGTCATTCCAGATATTGAATACATTCTCTACGCAGAGGTTGACCTTAGTTCCCGGTTCGTCCGGCAGCATAGGATTGATAAGTCTTTGATCCAGTCCGCACTTGCGTCCGTCATTGGTAACACAGAGCATATTATCTACACTGCTGTCGACACCGCCGTTCTGTATCTTGTCAGCTCTTTCAGCCAGAGAAGCAACAATATCTGTCTGTATCTTTGTAGGCTTTGCAACGATTGTCTGAGTTTCACACTCAGGAACATCGAGGTCAAGCTGATCGGAAGTCTTAATATCCGCAACTTCCTTGAAAAGTGACATAAGCTCCGGGATATTATTGAACTTTGCAAATCGTGTTTTCATACGATAGTCCGTACCGGCAGGGCGAACCTCATAAGCTGATACAGTTTCACCGAAGTTAGCTGCCCAACAGTCGAAGTGCTTCAAGCCAAGTTCTTCAAGGCGATCACTCTGGAGATACTTCTGCATCGTGTATATCTCTGTCATTGAGTTTGCGACAGGTGTGCCGGTTGCAAAAGTAGTACCACGATTACCGGTAATCTCATCGAGATAGCGGCATTTTGCGTAAAGGTCGGGAGTTTTCTTAGTGTTCTGATTCGTAGAAATTCCCGAAACATTGGTCATTTTCGTTGTCAGGAACAAATTCTTAAACTCGTGAGCCTCGTCTACGAACATCTTGTCAACTCCAAGCTGCTCAAAGGTAACAACATCATCCTGATTTTCGCTCTGGAGCTTTTCGAGCTTAGTTTCCAGATTCTTGATAGTCTTTTCCATTTGCTTGACTGTAAACTTAGTTCCGTCCTGAGCTTCAAGTTCAGCAATACCGTTGCGGAGATCTTCAATCTGCTCCTGAATGGTTTTCTGCTGCCTTTCAATGGACACCGGTATCTTTGTTATCTGAGAATGACCGATAATAACTGCATCGAAATTGCCGGTTGCTATCTTAGCACACAGCTTTTGGCGATTTTCCTTTGTAAAATCGTTCTTTGTAGCTACCAGAATATTAGCATTTGGATAGAGTTTCAGGAAGTCCTGTCCCATTTGCTCTGTCAGGTGGTTCGGAACGACCATAAGTGACTTGTGGTGCAGTCCAAGACGTTTACCTTCCATAGCTGTTGCAATCATTTCAAAGGTCTTTCCTGCACCTACTTCGTGTGCGAACAGCGTATTACCGCCGTATAAAGCGTGTGCAATAGCGTTCTTCTGATGTGGTTTAAGAGTAATATCCGGGTTCATTCCGGGGAATGAAAGATGTGAACCGTCATATTCACGGGGTTTTGTACTATTGAAAAGAACGTTATATCGCTCAACTAAGAACTCTCTGCGTTCCGGATCTTTGAATATCCATTCCTTGAAAGCCTCTTTTATAGCTCGCTGCTTCTGCCTTGCAGCAGCAGTTGCTTTATCATCAAGGACGTTCTTTTCCTTGCCGTCATCAAGCTCGATCTTCTTTGTGACCTTTGTATCTCTGAGGTTAAGTGCATCCTCAAGGAGCTGATATGCATTACGCTTCTCAGTACCAAAAGTCGTAGCAGCTGTTACATTGTTTTTGTCAGCTGACTTGTTTGTAATGCTCCAAGTTGCTGTCGCACCGCTATACTTGACTTCAATCGAAGTACCTCTCCACTTGTGTTCATACGGCTGAAACGTTCTCGGTGTCTTGAATGTTTCGACCATAAACTGCTGTATATAGTCAATCGGAATCCAAGTCGCACCGAGCCTTATATCTATATCACCGGCAGTAAGTCTTTCAGGCATAGCAGCTTTCAGAGCTTCAACATTCGATGAATACAGAATATCGTTCTTAGCAGCAGCCTCCGCAGCAGCAAGTTTATTCCTGATGTTGCCGGAGAGGTATTCGTCAGCCATTTCATATTTCGGATTACCCTCGCTGTCGATCTTCTCAGGATTAGGATAGATAACACGGTGAAGGTCAGAAATCAGCTTGTTACGGTCAAATCCGGTAAGGCTCTGCATATAGTCCAAGTCAACTGTTGCTCTTTCAGAAATGGAGATAGCAAGAGCTTCCTGAGATGTGGAAACGTGAGTTATCTCGACTTTAGGTCTTACTGTTCTTTTTGAGAATATATCTGCTTTTCCGACTACCTGTCCGTTCTCTACCTTTTCAAGAGATTGAAGCAGCGGTGACGATATATCGTCCTTGAAAGCCTTTATATTTGCCTTATCGTTGAGATTACCGAACTTCGCAACGAATTTGTCATACTTAGCTGTGAGCTTATCCTGTGCAGCCTGAACCTGAACGTCTGAGCCACCATTGAGCTGAATATCCAGTACATCACGAACGGCAGCGTTTATCTCAGTCATACCGTAGATACGCTTATAGCTACCGGAATTCTTAACCGGGAGAAGATCTTCGTTGTTACGATAATAAAGCTGATTATCCTTGATAACATAGCTGAAATTCTTTTCATCTTCTGCCGGGAGGACTGTGAGCTTTTCGGGAGCTGAAACTTTTATGTCAGATTTTTCAGCTCTTTCGACAGGCTTTATTTCGCAGCTGATGTTCTGTAATGCTTTCCGCAGCTCTGTTCTGAGGTCTTGCCCCTCAACCGGCACACACATAGTGTCCTTGTTGCCGTAGAGCTTGTTGCCCTCAACGATCTTACCGATAATCATTTCCGGATGATCTTCAAAATATTTGTTGATCTGTAAACCGTCTGCTGTGTGACCGAGCTTTGTCCACTCCGGTTCAGCTCCGATAACCGGTTCTTCTCGCTTCTGGAGGAAAAGAATATCCGATGTTACCTCAGTACCGGCAAGGGATTTGAAAGCATTGTTAGGAAGTCTGACAGCTCCGACAAGCTCTGCACGTTCCGCAAGGTATTTGCGGACGGTATCGCTCTGCTTATCGAGCGTACCCTTTGATGTTACAAAAGCAACGACACCGCCGGGACGAACCTTATCGAGCGTTTTAGCGAAGAAGTAGTCGTGTATCTTGAAATGGTGCTTATCATAGCGAGAATCAGCTACCATAATATCACCGAAAGGCACATTTCCGACAGCTATATCGAACTTGTTATCGCTGAATAAGGTCTTTTCATAGCCTTTGACCTTAATATCCGCACTCTGATACAGCTGCTTTGAGATCCTTCCGGAAATACTGTCAAGCTCAACGCCTGTGAGCTGAGAATTGTTTCGCATATCCTCCGGCATAAGTCCGAAGAAATTACCGACACCCATAGCCGGTTCAAGAACGTTACCGCCTTTGAATCCCATATTTCCGAGAGCTGTGTACATTTCCTCGATGATTACCGGAGAAGTATAGAAAGATGTAGTAGTTGAAGCTCTTGCAGCATTATACTCGTCATTGTTGAGCAGCAGCCTGAGATCGCTGTATTCTTTGCTCCACGAATCATTTGTAGCATCGAAAGCCTGAGAAAGACCGCCCCAACCAACATACTTAGCAAGGATAGCCTGTTCTTCAGGTGTAGCTGTCCTGTTTTCTTCCTCAATAGTTTTGAGTGTTCTTATAGCAGCCACATTGTTGCGGAACTTCTCCTTTGCACCGCCACTCTGAATATCACTGGTAATACGGAAATCAAGTTTTTCAGGCTTTTCTGCTTCATTTGTTTCAATAGTAACAGCATTTGCCACCGGTTCAGCTGTAACAGCATCTTCCATAGCTTCAAACAGCGATAACTGACTGAATTCCGGCTGTTCAACTTCATTTCCGGCTTTCTCAATGAGAGTATAATCGAGCTTTTCTTTCCAATGACCTATATGTGACATACAGGACATAATGTCATTCTTATCGGTGTTTGTGAGGTATATAGCGAAATCTCCGTCTATCTTATCGACTTTCCATTGCTTGCCCTCAGTTTCGATAATATCACCGACAGAAAGCTCCTGAATTGTTGGTGCAGTATCTTCCTGAATTATAACTTCATTATCGTCTGACACTTCCTGAACTACCGGTTCAGAGACAATCTGATTTTCCAGTTCACTTTCAGCAGCAAGCTGCTTATCGAAAGTTATCTCTGAAATCTTGAGCTTTGTTCGTTCCTTGAAGAACTCAGGCAGTTCCTTGAAACCGAAGGAGTCCACATAATATGCTGTTTCCTTGCCTTTCTGATTTAGAACGATAACATCGCTGACGGAAAGTGAGTGTCCCCGGAAGTCAGCCGGATGATCTACATTAAACTTCTGATATATGCCGGCAAGTTTATGCTGCTTGAATTCAATATCATCGAGATTACCGGAATAAACCTCATCATAGTCGGATATTACCGGGTTTATCTGGTGTTCATCGAGCCAGTCAGAACCTTCAAATTCAAACTGACGGTTGTATTCATTGTCTTTCAGCTGATATATCTTGTATGTTTCCTCTGGTGCAGCAGCTATTTCAATACCCTTTGAGCTTATATAGTCGGAAACAGCTCTTTCATCGCCGTTTACAGCTGTAATGCTGCCATTCTGATACTCGATTGAAATATCGTGAACATCGCCCTCAAAGGAGTGTTCTGCAATAGCTCTTGTAAGCGTGTGATCCTGTCTTTCAAGGTTTTTGAGCCAAGTATTCATAAAGCTATTGATCTCACGCTGCTGTAAAGGCTTATCCTCACAAACCTGATATACACCCATATCAGACTGCTCATATGATACCGCAGCTGCGGTCTGGTTTTCGTGATCTATACGCAGCACTATATCCGGATCGTACATCAGATCGCCGTTAGAAATGTAAGTGTGCATAACTGAGAGCTTATCTTTATCTATCCATTCAAGGGATAACGGTTCGTATGTATCGCTTTCACGCTTCTCATAGTTATGCTCTTTGCTCATAATATCCGGGAATAGCTTAGTCAGAGCTGTATAATTCCTGTGTTCGATAGTGTTCGGGAACTTTTTCGGCTGTGCAGCTCTTTCGGCTATATCTTTTGATACAAATTCTCTTGCCTCATCAAGTGTTTCACAGAATTTTCCGTTTCCGCTGTAAGCAAAGTCTTTACCGTCAGTACTTGTAAGAATCTGAACATTATACTTATACTGTTCATCGCTATTCTCTCTGATGAGATACTTTGTGTTGCTGTCAGCTCCGGCAATCTCTTCCCGGAAAGGCTCTTTGTTAAGCTCCTGAGTATCAATGAAGTGAAAACTCATAAGCAGCTCTTTATTATCCAGTCGGGAAGTATAGGTATTATTCTCGAATGTCCAGTTTGAAGCCTTGTCCCACTCCATATGAATATCTTTACCGGAAAGCTGTCCGTTCTCATCGAGCTTCTGCGATGTGAAACCGACTGTATTTACAGAAGTAACAACTCTGTGTTCTCCCACACACTCAGGACGATTATGTTCATCAATCTCAAATTCCATTCCGGGTTTAAGAGTGTTTTTTAGCTGACTGAGGTTCTTGACTTCCGGAACAGAAGCAAGTTTTTCAGCCTTTTCTTTCTCAATTCTAACGTCATATTTCATATATGCTATCGAAGCAAACGCTTTCTCTGTCTGTTCTTCATTATTAAGAATACCGTTCAGAGCTTGCTTGATACGGTTTGTTTTGATCTGATCGTTCTCCCAATCGTGCATAACAGCTCCGTCAAAGGCAGCTATCAGCTCTTTTGCTGTATCTTCTGACAGCTCTGGCAGCTCATCGTGAAGATCCTGAACAGTTCTACCTTGCACTATATCATCATATTCGCCCTGAATCAGCGACAGATACCCTTCGCCCATAGCTTCATAAGTAACTTCACGTTCAGCTTTACCGTATTTGGCTGTAAATGATTCCTCACCGTATTCGATAGTAAATTCGTCCCAGTTGGAGTTTCTGAATGTTTTCTGGTTGCCGAGCATAGCAATAGCGAGGTCTTTGCGTATATCCTCACCATTGTTCATACGGCGAGATAAGTCATATAGGACTGTTTCCGCAAGATTATTGCTAAATGTTGTATTTTCACCGGGATTGTGCTTATCAATATATCCCTTTTCAAAAAGAACATATCCCATATCCTCAATCTCATCCCAAGAAAGTTCTGATTTAGCCATAAACTTGACTATATCTCCGGTAAGGAAGGACATTTCCTTATCAGTATATTCAGGTTCAACTTCTTCCTGTGATACTTCATCGACACGCTGAAATCTATCGAGGACTTCACGCAGCTCGTCATCGGCAGCATTATCTTTGTTATTGAAATCTTCATCAGGTTTGAAGAACTCTCTCGCATCATAGTCAAAGCTATCATTTGTGCTATTAATACTGTAACTAAAACAGTTTGATAAAATATATTCTCTGAAATTCTCGCTGTTAAGAGCCTTTTCAAGCTGTTTTTCGTACACATTATAGTATTCAAGCTGCTGCTTTTCCTGAGAATAACGAGTAAGTGTTACGCTCTTATCTTCATCATTGACATAGTATTTCTCCAAATCCTGACCTGAAAGACGTTTTGCAAGTCCCTCACGCTCAATAGCCTTATATGTGAAGTTATTTTCAAGTTTATTGAGAAGCTCCAGAGCGTGTTTAGAATCGGAAAGTACATTGTCGTTTCCTTCTCTTTCAGCATCATTTCTCGCTGCTTCAAAGTAATTACGGAGATTGAGAGTATATCCGCTGCGGAGATCATCGAGAGCATTGATGTATGCGTTCTGACCGGTATTGAAGTCAAGCCAGTCTAATTCCGTATATAACTTACTTATGCTATAATCCTCGTCAACGTCCAGATTTTCGATAATATTACAAATATCGTCATACATCTGCTGAACTTCAATGTCCTTTGGAGCTGCCTTGTACACAGTATTACTATCGAACCAAGAGTATTTCCCCTCAGAAGAAGCAGAATCAAGTCTTATGAGCTGATTATTGCTGTCATAAACCGGCAGACCGCTTTCCCATATATCAATAGGCTTATCTTCATAATCATTTGTTGCAATAGTCACAGGATAGCTGCTTTTCAGAATAGAATAAGCCTTTTCTACAATGTGATCTTCGTCAAGCTCTTTCAGGAGCAGCTTTTTGACCTCGGCTTCATTGCGTATAATATCATCCTCAACGATGACATTGCTTGCAAATACCGATACGACCTTGTTTGCATACTCATTGTTTATCCAGAGTGCATCTTGAAGCTCCGGCACAAGCCTTTCATCCACCCAGAAAAAAGCCTTTTCCTGACTTTCTGCTGTTTCTGAATGAACATCGCTACGTTCAGAAGAATTCTGTTCGATTGTAGGTGTGTTTTCTTCTATTCTTATACCGGCTTTTTCCAGTTCTTCGTCCTCAATAGATACAAGATCGTCAAAGGAGAGATTTTCAAGTGCAAGCCTTGTCATTTCAGCAAGGTTCTCATACTGTTCCTCTTTTACAACAACTGAATTGATAGTAGTTATAAGAGCTGCCTTTTCAAGATCAGCATTGACCTGAATCTCATACTCCTGTCCGTATATCTCATCGGTAGTATATGCCAGACCAAAAATGTTTTCAGAGCTTGGTAAATGCGTATCGTCACCATATTCCTTTATGTAAAAGTCGGATATAGCATTAAGTGCAGCTCTTTTATCTTCGTGCAGCTGGGCGAATTCGACTGCTTCTTTGAAGTTATTATTGATTATAAGGTCAGTAAACTTGTCGATTTCATCGGCAGAGAAAGTGCTGTCTATCGCTGCAATAGAAGAAACATCAAATCCATTGCTGATAGCTGCGAGAATCCTATCTTGCTGTTCGCTGTTGAATCCTTTTTCATTCAGGCTGATACTAATATCATACCTTGTTTTCAGATCTTCGATACCCTTTAACGCTGCTGCATACTCAGGAGAGAAGATATTTGTGATCTTCTTCAACTCAATAGCTTTCGCAGCAAGCTCAGAGAGCTGTTCATTGCTGTACTTTGGTTCAAGGTGAGTATCTATGCTGATATAGTCAAGGGTAGCTGCTTCTGCTGTATAGTGCCTTAAAGAGGCTATCTGCTCATCAGAAAAACCTTTTTCGGCAAGAGCTGAATCTATGAGATAGATGTTTCGTGCGACATTCATATACTTCTCAAAGTTCGCAGTATCCTTTGCCGATACAGTAAATGTCACCATTCCGTCCTTTATCTGACCGGAGTAGTGTATTCCGAGATCATCTATTGTTGACTTGATATACTTGTTATACAGTTCCTCAGATATAATACCGTTATAGAATATCTTATCTTCAATATCCCTATATGCTGTATTTCCGATGATATTCAGCTGTAAATTATCTCGTTCCTGATCGTTTCCTCCGCTGCCAGACGGTAATTGTTCCTCAGACCTGTCATTTTCATAAGATTCCCGGCTTTCTCCGCTGCCTTGTACTCTGTGTCTGCTGCCATCATTGCTTGTTCTGCTTTCAGGAGCTGCTCCTGACTCTGTTCTTCCACTTCCTGAAGGTGCTGAAACAATATTCTGCTGTTCAGCATTTTTTTCAAGACTTCCTGTTGTTCTTCCGCCAGATATTTCAGACGCATCTGTGCGAACCGTCCTATCTCCGGAGAGAGCTGCTGCTTGCCTGTTATCGTGTTCAGCTCTGCTATCCTGTAACTCTCGTTGATCTTCACTATGCTGTACTTCATTATCCTTTTCACTCCTTTTAGCTATAAGTTCATAGAATGTGTGCTTTCTTGCGTGAATGATCTCTTTTTCGATCTCTACAACTCTATTGTAGTTTTTACCGCTTACTGTAATGACAGCTTTTCTCGGACCGTAAACGCAGCCTGAGTACTGTATGCCCTCACGTTCAAGCTCCTGTGCTACTCTCAGAGCTACGTCAGCTCCGGAAGTGTGATACTTTTTATCCGGAATATACCTATATTCAGCATTTCCGATGATATTCTTATCCGGGGGAGAATATGGTTTAGCAAGCTCAGATGCTTTCAGGACGTTCATCATATCCTCTCCGAGAATAGCTTCAAGTTTTTCTGTATCTTTTGTGTTTACGCATATTCTCGCTGCTGTCTTGCCTTTAGCATTAACGGTAAAAGCGTAATAATTGATACCGGATAATTCAAGTTTTTCCGCAGCTTCTTGCATAAGAGCTTCTGACATTGTGTAAGCTGTCTTATCCTTGTTATCGACTGCTGAAAACCATATTTCATTTCCGACAGTATTCAATTCGATTCCTCCTTATAACGACTGCTCGTCCTTTTTTCGTTCAGCTGTCTTTACAGCAGCTCTTTCGCTGTTCTGAGCCTGAGCTTTTGAAGTAAAAGCTCTCTGAGACTGCCTTGAAAACAAAGCACCTGACTTCTGAGCCTGCGGAATATCCTGTTTTGCAATTGTTATTTTTGCGGTTGATCTTTCGTTGTCAATGACCGCAGAATATTTTATATCCGCTGCATCCAATGAATTCATCATATCTTTGGCAGCTTTTAGGTCAGCTGTCTGAGAGTATGCTCTCTGATCGGCAGGCAAACTTTTAAAATAGTCTGAATTTATGTATTCTTTAGCTGCTGCCTTATTGCTTTCAAGCAAAGCCTGTCCGATAACCGATTTATTGTCCATATGTACTGTTATCGCCGTAAACTTGTCGCTCTTTACAGCCGAAAACTCTATACCTTTGCTTTCAAGAGCAGATATGACCTTATCAGTATCAGCCTTTGTTATTCTCTGGATATGCCGGTCAGCCGGATCGAGTTTCTTGTAATACTCAGGATTGATTCTTTCTTTGTTTTCAGATTTTGAGATCTCAGGCTGTTTTTTCTTGATCTGTTTGTCCGCAGCAGCTTTTGCAGAATCCTTCAGCTCATCTTTATTGTTGATATGTACTGTTATGGCTGCTTTATCGTGCTGACGTGAAACTGCTGAAAACTCTATGCCCTTATCAGAAAGATGCTGCATTATCTCCGCAGCGTGACGAGCCGGAACGACCTCAGTAACACGTTCCTCTCTGGGTAATGAACGATAATAACTATTGTTCACCTTGAAGCTGCCATCATCGTTTATCTCAGCTTTTCCCTCTGCTTGCATTGTTTCAATGATATTTGCTCCTGCCATATTGACATTTCCGTCAGAAAGTGTTATGCTATCATTAGAGCCATTAAGTGTGTTCTCCGGGGGCAATTGTAGCCCGTTGGAATGAAACACTTGATTGGCTTTTTCTTTGCTTAAATCTGCGGTGGGGGACTTGACATTTTTCGTTGTATATGCTATACTATTATCAAAGCAGATAACTGTATTTAACTTGGGCAATTGGAGCCCTATGTCTTTATGCAGTCTATCTGTTTTTTCTTTATTATACGCAAGTATCTGATCCTGATGATGTGATATATACTTGTTTATATTATCTTTTCCGTATATTGATGATACTTTATTAACTATGTTGTCTACACTTTTTAAATCTAAAGCAATTGGTACGATTATTCTATTGTTATCCTTATTCTTTAGTTCAGTTACAGCAACAACTGTGTTAGGATAATGTCCTTGCAGTATTAAAATTGGATTCCTTAACTGATCAGGCAGTTTTTTTATTGTTTCCACTGGGATATTGTGACCTGAAAAGTGACCATTTAGTTTTAAAGACTCATTAAGCAAACTGTTTTTTAAAACATTTTGTTTAATAGTTAGCTCGTTTGCATTAGCTCCTACTAAATACAACACATTAGGTGTTGCTCCTAATGATAAAGTTTCATAGATTTTAGTTTTTCCTTCAACGAATTTATCTACCTGTTCAGCAAAATGTACATCATCTAAATGATTCTGTTGAATCTTAGCAGACATCTGCAAAATATCATTCTCATCCACCGTAATGGTGGATTTTTCGCTTTCTACAGGCTCTTTTTCAAGCTGTTGTAAAAGTTCAGAGAGCTTGTATTCCTCAAATCCGTCACCAAGCTCATTTTCGTAAACATCGTTGCCCTTGTTTTCGTAAACTGTAACTCTGTTTTCATCCGGTACGATCTCGATAGAAGTTGTTCCTAAAGTCTGCTCAAGCTCTACAAAATCCATTGTACCTATTCTCTGACTGTGAGTTGTTTCTCCAAGCTCAATGAAAGGTCTTTCGCATTCAGAATACCGCTTGATAAGGTCATTAAGGTTCATATCGTCATTACGATAATAACGTATTTCTTCCTCTTTGGTAATGCTGAATATCACCGGATTATTCTTTTCTTCCATTGCAATCACTTCCTTTTGTAGTTATATTGCCAATTTTTATACTCGTTCTCAGATATGTCTCCATTCTGAAAGGACTTATATTTTTCATACCATTCAGATAACAGCGGTTCAGCTTCTTCTCCGAATGTCAGGCAAACTTTATTATCGAGTACAGTAATTCTGAGATCAAAGAATTCTTCCAGAGCAAACAGCAAGTGCATAAGTTCAGTTGAACTATTTATCGAGGGGATATTTAAAGCCTCCGGTACTACATCAAGTACGCTTGATAGTTTTTCTAAATAGTCTGATTTTGGAGTCCTTTGACCTCTTTCATACTGAGCTATTCTTATATATGTACTATTGCCTTTAAATCCTAACATTTTTCCAAGAGCTTGTTGTGTGAGCTGCCTAAACATACGAATATTACGCAGCCTTTTCCCTAAATTCATCTTAATTTCCTCTTATATCCTTTTATTTATCATAGACTTATTTGACGGTCATTATTTTTGAGCTTGTCCTGGGACGGAGCAGATGACCTTTCAGCTGCTATCTCCGTTAATTCTTTTTGTGCAGCTCTTGAAAATGATACTCTGACTTCATTATTTACATCTTCTTTTTTGCTTTCGATCTTATCTGACTTTGCCGTTTCAACGTGTATGTCAGCAGCCTGTGGAGTAAGCTCCAGAGTATTTGATAAAAGGCTTTTAAGTTCTTCTTTTGGCATATCTGAGTTATTTATGTATGCTATTGCAGCTATTTCACGCAATTCTTCCGGCAGACTTTCTACCTGAGAAACTGACATATCAAGCGTTTCAGCGATCATTGGCAGCACTTCTGCATATCTATCTTCCTCAGCTGAGTGCTCCGGGGGAACATCTGCTTTTCGTTCCTGTTCCCCGGTATCCGGAGGAAGATTATTGATAACACCGTCTATCATATTATTGTTCTGCTCCATAGACATCTCCGCTGCCCTGAGAGGATTATCAAGTACAACATCAGCATTACTGCTGCATACACTATCAATCATATTGGTAACGGTTGCTTTATCTGAATGAATTGCTTTGTCGATAGCCTTAGAACTGTTTTCGATGAGCTTATCGGAGCTTTCGATGTTCTTATTATTGAGAATATCAAGATAACTGCCGTGTGCATCGTGCAGCCTATCAGCCTTAGCGGATAATGATAACTTTTTCGCTTTGAGCTGCTGTAATTTCTCGTTAATGCTAAATTTCTCGGCTGAAATAGTTGTCTGGTTATAACGCTCCGTGAGCTTATCAATCTTGACTGAGCATTTATTGGCTTTAGCAGCTGTTCTGTCAATAGCATCTGCATTAAGTCCAACTAATGCGTTCATAAAACGTTCGTGACGTTCAGCACGATTTATAACTCCGAAGCTGCTTATAAGGTTACTAAGGTGTGTATTGTGCCTGATCTTACTATAAGAACGATTGAGCTTTGATTGTAACTTATCAACTGATTTACTATGTTTGGCTATCTTCTCTTTTCTTCCGGGAATCTTTTCATTTTCGATCTTAGCTATTCTGCTTTCATTCTTGTCTATTTTCCTTTCGATGAAGTGACGAATAGCCGGGAATGTAGAGCTTTTGGACATTGTGTGTAATATAGCGTTATTCTGTCGTAGCCTTGCACTTTTTTCCGTGAGTGCTGTGACTTTTGTCTGGTTCTTTGAGATCTTATTCTGTTTTGTAGTGATTTTCTCTTTTAAGTTTTCGGCTTTCTTTTCCTGATGCTGTGTCATTGCTTCAAGAACCGGTAAGAGCTTATCACGCTCAGATGAAGGGGATAATTGTTGCTGCTTGACTTCCTGTTTCTGAACCATTTCCATAGCTTTCTCAGGTGCTTTCTCAGGCTGAGGAACAAATTCCTTCACAACCGAATTGATCTTATCAAGGCTGCTGCGGTCAAACTGGAGCATAGCCTTTTTTTCGTCATATCTTGCGTAGAAAAGGATATTTTCCTGATTAAGACGTTCAAGCAGCTCATTCGCCTTATCTGTTTCAATGGTCTGGTACGCCTTATTCTCTATGCTTTTTACATCGACATTTCCGAATGAATTCATACAGCTGCCTCCGCTATCGCTTTTATTTCATTGATCATATATGATCTCGGTTCAACGTCTATCATCATATCGTAAGCTCCGCACATCTGACTGAGAGTGTCATAGCTATAATGTGTCCGTAGTTCTTCCGGAGATATATCAAGCAATCTGCTTACGTCTGTAAGGCTCGATATTTGCAGCTCTTTTTGGATAATAGGATATACCTCTGCAAGATCGTGAGTAGATTCCCACACAGCAATCATTTCTGAGAGTGTATTATCCGGGAAAGAGTGCAGCATCGACAAGTCAAAGTTGAAGCACTCAACTACCTCTGATAATACTTTCTCAGTTTCGTGATGAATATAGAGCCTTTTAAGTTCCTCTATGATCTCGACTGTGTTCATATCCTCAGTATTCATTTCATATGCTGCTATCAGCTCATTCTGAGCTTCAACAGGCAGCTCAGAGAGATCTTTCTGAGGTACTTTGATGAGAAGTGCAATGGTTGTAAGTGTTGAATTCATAATTATTTCCTTTCCGTGTGTCACCGTGACACACTTTATAATAAACTTATGATTTGGTCTTTCTGACCTTTTCTGTTAATCCTATAAGCTCATCTATCGTAATATCAAGAAATATAGCAATATTTACTAATATATCAATAGCCGGAATACTGTTCCTCTTAAGGTTATCCATAACGCTTTTGTGGATATTACAGCAGCTACAAAACTCATTTACGGATACCTTTCTCTCTTTACAAGCAGAGCTTATATTGCTTATCAGATTTGCTATGATTTCGTCTCGGTTTATGATTATCATCTCCCTTGACTTCCGTTATTTTACGGAGTATAATTATTTTACAGAACTTCGATAGTTTTTAACTTATCAACCCATAGAGAAACACAACCGAATTCGCCCTCCTGTTCCATATATGCCTTGTCCTGAGAAATAAACAAAAGTGCGTGAGGTCGGTTATTGTCATCTTTACAGGGTTGAATAACAATTCTGTAAACAGAACCTGTATATTTATTATTTTCATCATCTGTAGCTCTAATTTTCATTTTTTCTTCAATAAACATATAATACTGGAGGTCACAATATGAGATGTACAGCATTTGAACCGCTTATTACTGATATGAAGAACAATAACATTGATAAAGAACATTATCACTTCGACTATAATGGATTTAGATTTGATGTTATACTATCCATAGTTCAAAGCGGCTATGAAATACTTGTTGCTATTCATACTGAAAACTGGGGATGTGTTTTGAATATGAATAATAACTATTATGTTGAAGTGCCTGATGAGGTTTATTACTCTCTTAGAAATATATTACATCTTGATTGGAACACAAATCACTTCAACTCTAAAGCTTTCCTCCAACTCCTTTCTGAAAGATCACCTCGGCATTCAAATTGTCAAGGTGTCGATTATACTGAATTAAGGCAATACCTTCCATATCGTCAGGTTGACGAGCAAGATAAGATATATTTTTGCGGTTGGAATGACCACATAAGAGATCATCGCCACGCACGAAATTTTGATAAAACTGAATTCTTTTTCGGCAAAATTGTTGCTGATTATTGCAGAGTCCATAATATCAGCTCAATGTGGTCAGATATTCCAAGAGATGAACAACGTTTAACCAATCCTTGGAATACATAATCTTATTCATTTCTGAGGAAATGTGTCACGGTGACACACTTGAAATTTTCTGAGATATTGACATTTTCTTCCAAATATGATACGATTATTCAAAGTCAACAGAGAAAGTAAGGTAATTATTATGTCTGATAACAATAAAAAAAACATTAATGAGCTTTTTGATAATTATAATGGCAATTATACCTGTAACGAAATTGATTGGGGTAAAAATGTAGGCAATGAAATAATCGATAAAAACAGTCAAACAAATCAAAATACAGCAATCGCTGCTATTCATATCCTTCAAACAGAATTAAGAGAGAGTTCAGCAAAATTAGATTTATCCGAAGAAGATATTGATAAACTCGTAAAGGATGTAAGAAGAATATAATGAGATATAAAGTGTGTCACGGTGACACACTTTGCTTTTTTCTATCCCATTCCGGATAACATTCAAGGAAGTGGTCGCACTCGTCACACATACACTCAACATCCTTGTTTTTTCCGTTTCCTATACAGTTTTCTCCGTTAGGAGATGGAATGAGCTGAATTTTTTTCTTATTATTCTCCTTTATTACGCTTGTTTGAACTACTATCAATACTATGATTAATAATATAGCTCCACTTATAATAGCAAGTTCATCAATCATAAAGTTCATCCCTTTCCTTTTTTACTCTGGTAATGAATCCTTGATTATAAGACGGCGATAGTGCCACCTGAGTTTAGTTTTTTGCCATTTTGAAAGCTGCTTTGCTTCTTCCGGTAATTCATTACTGAATTTGCATATTATAGCGTTCCATTCATCCATAACATCTTCCTTGAACCAATAGTTCGGCACAGAACCGACAGCATATTGTCTGTAAATATGCAGATTTCTCTTGACCATATCTTCATCAAAGCACTCAATATCACCGAAATACTCATAAGGAATAAAGAGCAGATTTTTTAAAAACGTAAACATAAAATCACCTATGCAAGTGTGTCACCGTGACACACTTTATTTTTTGTTCTCAAACTCAAAACCGGTTGAAAAATCGTCCTTGAGTATAAGATAAGCATTGAATTCCTTGCCGGATTTACCCTTGAAACCTTTTATAAGGTCTGTTTTCTTCTTTGTTATCAGCTTTTTAGCCTGAGCAGCTGAGAGCGTTTTACCGGCAATGCTTTTCCAGATAATGAAACCACAACCGTCTTTACCTCCGCAGCAAGAATAAGCCTTCGCAGTTGTCAGGACATCTTTTCCGCACTTAGGGCAAGCACCCAATGATTCTTTTTCCGGAGCTGCAAAAGCCTTGTTCTCAGCACGACTGCCGTATTTGGTGCATATATCTTTGACATAACACTCGATATTGTTCATAAGGTCGCTGCTTGACGAGCTGCCTTTCTCGATGTTCTGGAGGTCTGTTTCCCAGTCAGCTGTCATTTTCGCACTTTTGACTTCATCGGGAACAACTTCGATGAGCTGAACACCTTTCTCCGTTGCTGTGATCTGCTTTTTCTTACGCTCCAGATAACCACGCTTTACAAGATCTTCAATAATTGCAGCTCTTGTAGCCGGAGTGCCTAAACCATTCTTCTCAACGTCTGAATCCTCGTCATAGTCCTTATTTCCGGCAGTTTCCATAGCTTTCAGCAGCGTATCTTCTGTATATGTCTTAGGAGGACTTGTCCAATGCTCGGATACTTCTGATTTTATCTGTTCAAACACCTGATTTTCAGTGATCTCAGGTAATGCAGCTGTCTGATCTTCATTGTCCTCTTTATCGTCACCGCCTTTTAGTCGCTTTTTTACTGATGATTCAAGATCTTTCCATCCGGCAGACAGAACATTCTTACCGGAAGCCGAAAACTCTGTATTTTCGCAGTTCAGCTTCACTCTGACTGATTCATACTTTTGAGGTTCAGCAACAGCAAGAACGAGCTTTGCTGAGATCAGGAACAATATGTTTCGTTCTCCCTCCGGGAGTGCTGCTATATCAGCTGTTGCTATTTCATCCGTAGGCAACAGAGCGTGATGATCGTCTACCTTACTGTTATTGATTATTCTCTTTATATCCGGATTTGGAACATTTATACCGTTGCAGCACTCAATGTGCTTGCATACCAAGTCAACTCGCCTTAATGCTGTCTGTTCCATATCATCGGTAATGTACTTACTTTTCGTTCTCGGATATGTACATATTTTTTTCTCATAGAGTGTCTGAGTATAGTCACGTGTCTGCTGTGCAGTATAGCCGTACTGACGGTTTGCTTCACGCTGCAAGGTCGTAAGATCATAGAGCTTTGGCGGTTTTACGGTCTTTACTTCCTTTCTGACCTCAGTAACAGCTGCATTTTTACCGTTGCACTTATCAGCAATAGCTTTAGCAGCTGATTCATCGTCAATACGCTCTGTTGCAGCTTTGAAAGCTCCGCAGTCAATAACTGTTGTAAAATACTTCTGTTTTACAAAATGGGCTACTTCATAGTCACGCTGCACTATCATAGCCAGAGTAGGCGTTTGCACTCTGCCCACATTTAATTTAGCGTTATATCGCACAGAAAACAGTCTGCTTGCGTTCATACCGACAAGCCAGTCTGCTTTAGCTCTTGCAAGACCAGCAGCGTAAAGGTCATCATAATCGTGACCGGCTTTGAGATTATTAAAACCGTCCTTTATAGCCGATTCTTCAAGTGATGATACCCATAAACGCTTGAAAGGTTTCTTGCAGCCGAGCTTATTATATACATATCTGAAAATACACTCACCCTCACGTCCGGCATCGGTAGCACATATCAGCTCATCGACATCGCTGCGTGAGATCAGCTCTTTCAGCTTATAGAATTGTCCTTTTGTTGCTGCATTAATGCTGAAAAGCCAGTTGTCCGGAATTATCGGTAATGTATCGAAATTCCAAGCCTTGTATTTTTCGTCATACATCTCAGGTGAGGACAGACCTACTAAGTGTCCAACACACCACGATACAATGTATTTGTCACCTGAAATATATCCGTCTTCTCTCTTTGAAACTCCGAGGACTTTGGCTATTGACTGAGCAACTGACGGTTTTTCAGCAATTACAAGTTTATACATTTTCAATCAATCCTTTCGCATATCTATTTCAACGAATATAGTCTTTATCTGATGCTCCCATATCAAAATCGAAAATGCCTTCACCTAAAACATCACCATATTTCATCTGCCAAGCAGTATAGTTACCTTTCTGAATAAATGATGAATTATCATTGATATAGGTATTCAGTTCGCTTTTATTCTTAAAAACAGCTATGAAATCTTCATAATTCTCTATTCTCAATGTAAGAACTATATACTCATAGTCTTTTCTTCCTTTGTGTAGCAGCATTTGCAATACCTCCACATAGTGTGTCACCGTGACACACTTTATTATGCGAGAATATCCGTCCCTGTTACCGGACGGATATTCATATTAATTACTCGTCATCTTCACTTACTTCTTCAAGCTCATCATCCTCAAACTCAACGTTGTTTTTCTTTGGCTTATTCATAAACTTAGGAATTATCCAACCGGCAGCTCCTATTACAACTACCAGTCCAAGAAGAAGGAATAATTTCATTTTACTTGAACCATTACTATTAGTTGCCTTTGTAGTTGTAGTTGATTCTGAGGTGTCTGCAACAGTTGTTGTTTTCTGAGAAAGATATTCCTCAGCTGCTTTATTGCCTTTGTCGCTTGATGAACTACTTGATGAAGAACTATTATTGGAATTATCATTATTATTTAATAAGGCATACAGGTCGAAATCGTCAACTTTGTTCAGAAAATATACATTGTCCTCACCGTCCTCATCAGCATAGTTGATGATGATATAGAAAACGTGACCGTCCTTAGTTGTAACCGCTGTGAACAGCAGCTCTGCACTCTGATAGAGAACTTTATATGCTTTGGAATCTATAAGAGAAGCGTTACCGTCAGTATCATAGTAAGGATCGTTGTAATAATCCTCCGGAGTTTTCTTTTCGGCTTTCTCCTGTTCTTCAAGAGCTTTCGCTATTTCATCCTGATAATCGTTTTTGAGTTCCTGCCAGTCAACTTCTGTTGTAGGTTCTGATGAATTGCCAGAAGTTGTGGTGGTAGTATCTGCTGCACTAACTGTTGTTGCTTCCTCTGGAGCAGCCATACTAACGATTGGTGTAGAGCATATTGACAACAGTAATGCAGTTGACAATGATATGACAAATTTATTAAACCTCATCTTTAACATCTCCCTTGGAAAACATTTCTGCAATCTCGTTTTCGTCAAGACCGCTTTCTTCTATCAGCTTACTTAACTTAATGAGCTTGCTAACATCATTTGAACCTATGTTATTTTTTACCTGACTGAGCAGCATATCATCTTGCAGCTGTTCATTCTTTGCTTTCAGCTCTTTTACCTCATCTTTCAGCTTTTTGATCTGTGCCTCTTTTTTCTTGATTTTCTCATCATTCTGAGAGATAAGATTTTCAAATTCAGATGTTTTCATAATTACTCTCCTTTGCTTACTAAAGATAGAACTATCTCTGGATCTATAGCTTTTTTTTCGTAGTCCATATAGTCAAATAGACTGATATTCAAGTAATCGTAACCTGCATCATTGTCTATCAGACTTACGAATCCACGATCAAAAAATGGGGGTCCGAGTGCGTCCAAATATTTCATTTCCTGTCTGCGGTTGTTTGTGTGAGTTATAATCTGTCCCTTTTTAAATTCCTGATCTTCACTTAATCCTGATGTATCAACATTGACATATACAATGACCGGATCTAAGTAATTGTCACGCTGCTTTGCCCAACCTCTCAGAATGAAGTAATTGTCTCCGACTTCTGCTATGTTGCCGCTTATCATTGCATAGACGTTTGAACCGCTATTCTGAATGATGCTTATGCCGGAGTGCTGCTGATCATTGGTATTGAAGTCACAGTCAGATTCATTCCAGTTCTTCATTTCCCAACCATAACCGTGTAAAATTAAGTGTTCATTCATTAAATCCAGGTATCCATAGTATGTGGGCGATGTGCCAATCTGATGTAAGCCGTAGTATTGTGGTTCAGTATCAGTTGATAAAGTCTGATAATAGCTATAAACGCTTTCACCATCTTCAAGGCTCATAAGAGCTTCTCTGATACAATCATCAAAAGACTTCTTGCGATTGACCGTATAAAATAGTGAGCATTCGTTGATCCTGTCATACTTGTGAAGAAACGATACCCAGTTTTCATCTTGTATTACATAGGGGAAAGGGATAAAACTGCCGTCATCACGATAAACACCAAAATGACATTCCTCACCGTTATACCTTCCTTCATATGTGTGTCCGCTATTATCAACGGTATTATAGTAATGATTCTGAAAGTACCATCCGGTAGCTGCATAATTATTGTTATAATCTAATACCTCTCCATTGGTCACATTGAAGTATAAGGTGTTTTCATTAAGTGTATTTTTTAAAGGTTCGGGTAAAGCATCAGGATAAGTTATGTTAACTAAGCCGTATTCTCCGTTCCAGAAACATCCGTCATACAGATAATACCCTTCAAATTCATATGCGTTTCTTAGTTCCCAATGTGATGTATTATCGTAGAATGACTTGAACTCATACTCATCATTAAAAAGTGCCTTAATAATGTTTTTTACTTCATCATTGAAATCCCAGTTTTTCACTTCTCCGTCATCATCTTTGGTGAACAGGTATGCACACAAAAAGGAATATAACTTATGTTTATCAAAGTCATATGTCGTATCACTGTGAAGCCTATCTGAATTCCCAAATATAAATCTTGTCGGATCATCTGTATAATTTGAAGGAATATTTAGTTCTGCAAGGTTGTCTTTCCAATTATCAGGGACAGATAAAACGAATTTATTCATATCATATGATAGTTCCTGATAGTAGTTGGAGGCTTGTGACAAATCACTTTCTTTGGCTCCGTAATAGGCAGATAAGAAACCGAAATTGTCCGGATTGGCAAATATGCCAAGACAGGCAGTAAGGATCAAAGGCATTATAATGATCGGCATCAGAAGTCCTATAACAGCAAGTCCGAACTTCGAGGCTTTTCTTTTACGAGCAGCCTTTTTAGCTTTTTTTGCAGCCAACTCCTTATATACCTTCTGTGCGTTATAATTTGGTGTCCGCTTTTTTGTCGCTTTTTTCTTTTTCTTTGCTGATTTCTTATAATAGGATTCTTCTCTTGCACTGTGCTTTTTCAGCCTTTTGTTGATTATTTTTTCTTTATTTGTGTGCTTTTTGAGCTGCCTTCGACCAATAGTACTGATCTTATCGACAGCCATTACCGCATCATTATCCGCAGCTCCATTCTGCATAGCCTGATTTCTCAGAGAACCTTTAAGGTTAGCAGCAATACCGGCTGCTGCTTTTGATGCTAAAGACCTATTTTTTAGCTTATATAGCTTTTTCTGCGTTTTATTCTTTCGGTTCTGGAGCTTTGTAAGTTTTTCATTGAGCTTTTCTATATGATACTCGCTTTTTGAGCCTATCATATTGAGTTTGCTTTGATGCAGTTTTTTTCTCAGAGCCTCCGAAGGGGACTTCTTGAATACTTTTTTCAGCTTTTGAAATTCACGCTTGTCAGCTTTATATATAAGCCTTGTTTTTTGCGTTTTGGATAGAATATATTGCAGATTATCTCCAGTCAGCTTTTCTCTGCCTGTTTTTCGCAGGAAACGATCATTAAGAACAGCCGTTTTGACAAACTGCTTATTCTGAGCATTTGTGATATGCTTGTTTTTCTTTGTGAACGTTTTTGCCTGAGTCATTCGCTGATTGAGGTTTTTCTGTAATGGTTTATAGTGCTGCTTATCCTGTATGTGATGAACAAGACCTTTAGCAGCAGCCCAGGAATTTGTGGCTATAAGAACACCGGCTTTGTCACCGTCGCCCTGAGCCTCTTGCCTGAACTTTGATTCAAGTTCAGCAGCTGTTTTTCTGTGTACAGAATCTTTTATAGCAATAAGACCTGTTTCGGCAGCAAGACCAGTACGGAAAGCTCCTTCCGCACTGACCGATGCAGCCTTATATGCAGCACTGCTGCTATATCTGAGGGTTTTGTTTATAATGTGACCTGTCTTTGTGTCAGCTGCTCTATTAACTGCATTCACAGCTTTACTGCCTATATTGGTGTCCGCAGCGTATCTTGCAGCTGAACTTATGAATCGAGCCGGGCGAGAATGAGTAACGATATGAGGAACGGTTTTTAGACCTGAAACATCAGAATGGAGTCTGGTTCTGCGGAAATCGTCAACTTTGTGAAGAATGCCACGCTGATGATAGCTGCTGCCTGAACTTTCAGTTAATCTGAATCCCTGTTTGTAAACGTCTTTTCCTCTATCATCAGTTGAATGAGTTATGTGGTAATGCAATTCGTAAGGCTTTGTTAATTGATTATAAGCTCTTTTTATCACAGAAGGCTGTTTGTAATCAGACATATGCTCTTTCTGATTCTGATAATGATTATACTTATTCTCATATTTACGCAGCTTTTCGTTGGTATTCTCAATAAATCTTCGCCGTGAGTGAATTTTGTGCAGCGTTTTCTTGCTAACATCCACTTATATCACCGCCTATCATTCACCTAATCGAGTAGTCATTAGTTTGTACATCTTTGTATCAGATTCAATTCGATCAGTAAACGGCAGCTTTACGTTGTTATAGATGATAATGCCGTTACCGGGTTCAACATTTGTAACATATTTAAGCTGACTTTCAGATAGATGCAGCTTTTCAGCAAGTATTTCTCTGTCACCGGCACTCTGATTCAGGAGATATATGAAGTCGGAGTTGTCGAAGATGTTCTCAATCTCAGAAGAACTTAGCAGATCCTTAACGTTCTGAGTGATACCGGTTGGAATACCGCCCCATTTACGGAATCTCTTCCATATTTCCGCACTATATTTCGCAGTTTGGATTTCTTTGAGCAGTAAATGGAACTCGTCTATATAGTATCTGGTCGATTTTGCCATAGAACGGTTAGTAGATACTCTATTCCATACCATTTCCTGAACTATAAGCATTCCGACCTTTTTTAGCTGTGTTCCGAGCTTTTTAATGTCAAAACAGATTATTCTGTTGTTGAGGTCTACATTTGATGTATGGTTGAATACGTTGTGAGAACCGGTAACATACAGATCAAGGGAAGTAGCAACACGGGCAGCTACATCTCCGGCACTTGAAAGTTCAGTATATAAGTCATAGAGTGTAGGCATATTCTCCTGTATCGGATTCTTAGCAAACTGTGTGTAAATGGAACGAACACACTTATCAATTACTGACCTCTCAGTTGGTTCAAGTCCCATACCTCCGATAATTATCTCGCATAGCGATATTATGAAGTCTGACTTGATAGCAATTGGATCGCCTTCCTGACTATCAAGCTCTATATCCATAGGATTGATGTGCTGCGGACTATCAGAAGAAATCTCAATGACCTGTCCTTCGAGAGCTGATACAAGGGGAAAGTATTCTCCTTCCGGATCGCAGATGATAATATCATCATCAGTTTTCAAGAAAACATCAATTATCTCACGTTTTGTAGCCATTGATTTACCACCGCCCGGAGTTCCAAGAAACAGTCCGTTAGGGTTCTTTAGTTTTTTTCTATCACACATAATCATATTATGTGACAGAGCATTTAGTCCGTAATATGTGCCTTTTTCAAATAACTCTCTTGTGGTGAACGGAAAAAACGCAGCTGTTGCTGAGGTAGTAATGATACGGTTGATCTCAATGGTGTTGCTGCCGAGTATAAGGGAAGAACCAAGAGCTTCTTCCTGCTGATGATCTAAAGGTATCATCTTGCAGTTATTCTTAGTAGCTATTCGTTTCAGACGTTCTATCTGTAGATTCAGCTCCTTGTTGGTCTGAGCATAGTGACGAATAGTAAGTGTAATGATAAAAAGTCTTTCATCCTTTGAGTTCAAGTCCTCAAGCATAGCTTTTAGCTCATCTATGTACATAGGTATCTGCGGAGGCAGTATGTCCGTATCATAACCGGAACGAGCTGCTTTTTTCTGCTCATCTATCTTCATAGCCTCAACTGCTGTGAGTTTTAAGCGTATAAATTTGAGAGCCTCTGTCTGGTCGTAAGGCTTTATATGGATGTTTACGCAAAAGAGTTCATCTGATTCAAACAGTTCATTAAGTATTCTGTCAGATAATTCACCGGCAAGTATCTGGATAAGCGATACTCGTCCTTTAGCATTTCCTATGTCAAAGTTCTGTTTCCTGAATTTTATTGAAGGTGGTGCTATGAAGTCTTTTGTTGACATTCCGGTTGCAGCTCTGTACTTCCAGTCAAAAAGAAATTCATCATCGCTGAAAGGATTCAGAGATTTATGCAGCACTCTCAAACGTTCTTCACCGTCAAGAGCGACTGCTGCCACATCCATAGCCTTAAACTGGTTGATTATTTCGTTGGCGATACTGTCAAGGCGTATTTTTGCCTTTTTATATGTCGTAGCTTCTGTACCAAAAGTCAGGTACTTGAACACTGTTTTGCCGTTATTGCCTTCGATAAGCTGTTTTTTCAGCATATCTGCATATTCTGTTCGTATATCATTGAAGTTATCATCCTGTTCAGGAATGTCTATTTCCTTCAGCAATGTATCTATGTCAATGGTCTGATTCTCGAAAGTAAGCTGAAAACGGCACTTTTCATCGAAGTAATTGAGAATACGGCAGTAATCATCAAAAATCTTACCGGCACTGTCATAATCAACTAACTGATAATCTATGTCATTGAAACGTATCGTTTTGGTGTAGTAGTTCTCTGATACCTGACATATTCCGTCCTTGAACATTTCAAGATAAGGGATAGTAGTCTGTACCGAATAGGTCTTTTTCAGCAGCTGATTCAGACGAGCCTCGACCTGTTTACGTTCTTGTTTGGATAGGGTAGTTTTTACAGTCGGTTCTTTATTTTTTCTTTTTTTCATTTATAACTCCTCCGGTAAGCAGTTTTCTGAGTCTGTCGATCTCTATCTGCTTTTCAATCTGCTCATATATATTTTCACTTTTGTAGGTTCGTGTTTTAGGTCTTTTAAGGAATCTAAACATTGCCTTCAAGTATTTTTCAAAGGTAAGACCATTTTTCTTGTATATTCCACACACAATGGCAGGAGCTGCTGCGAATCCCATAGCGATGATGCCTACTTCTATACCATATTTGCGTGTGAGAAAAAAGACTGGAATGCCTATCGCAAATCCGATTCCAAAGCATAGGCATTGTCTTTTGGTGAGGTTGAACATAAACTTTTCTCTTATATTATCGAGATCTTTAGGGATTCTTATGTATTGTGCCATTGCAGCTCCTCCTTAATGTGCGTTAAAGATAGATTTTGATATGGATGATGATTTGAATATTGTAAAGCACAGTGCAACTGCCCATACTATACAGTTGACCATACTAAGATACATTTTGGTAGTATCTTTACTGTTGTCAAGCAAGTCTTGTACTGACGATACGAACATCGCCTGAAATACTCCCAAGGCAACAACGATGAACAGTCCTTGAAATGCGAGAGCCATTAGATTTCTGAGCCAGTTAGTTCCGATAGTTCCCCATTCTTTGTTCATAAATGTGCTCATAGGTATAGGGGCAACAGCTATGTACATAAATGCCTCTATAAGTCTTGAGATAACAACAAGCATTACTATTACCAAAGATACAAGCATTACCAAGAACATAACAAATGAGAATATCAGGAATACAATTAGCACACCCCAGTTTGCTTTATAATCTTCGAGCAACATATCATAGATCTGTGAACCTACGGTATTTACATTCAAACTGAGCATATCAGTACCAGAAGTGTCGGTAACCTGTTCCAATGCCCCTATCGTTATATCGTTTCCAAGTGAAAATACACCGATAATAATATCAGTTGTATGTGATATAAGAATTATTCCGCATAGTGCTTTGAAGATCCATTTAAAGAATATTGCAGTGTCAAATTCCCGGAAGTTGTTTCCTTCCATTACCATTGACAACAATTCGTATAAAAGTATGATAACAAGTATCATACCACCAATCGGTGCAACAACGTTTGTACAGATTGCATACACAATATTCCATATTGATGAATTATAATCGTTCGGCATAGTGGTCAGATTACCACCGATAGTAGTATCATCATCTATCTTCATACCGGCTTTAAACAAGTTCAATGATTCCTGTATCATTGATGAAGCTCCACCGGCAAGCATTTTTGTAATAGCTGTTTCTATCGCATCAACTATACCATCGACAATATCATCTATTTTATCGCCTAAACCCAATTTGATCCCTCCTTTCGGAGAGCTGCCACATCAGGCTGTGTAGCAGCTCTATGTACTGTATATAGATTACTGAACAGCTGATGACATCATACCTTCGAGCTCAGGAACGAGAGCAATAGCAAGGATTATAAGTGCGATACCTGCCATAAGCTGCTTCATACCCTGAGACTTTGAACCGGGGTTATCTGAACCGTAACCTTCAACGAGGTTTACAAGTCCCCAAACACCGATACCGCCGCCGATAAGTATGATGAGAGCTTTCAGTACTTTACAAGCTGTTGAAATAAAACTCGATGTTGATACACTAACATCAGCTGCAAAGGCTGACATAGCAAAGCAAGATGCCATTGCCATTGTAATGAGTGCCATAGTTGTTACTGCTGTGAATTTCTTAGCCTTGCGGCATCTTACTGCCAGCTTTTCATTTTTTACATTATTCATTTTAAGATTCCTCCTTAAATTAGCCGTTACATATTGATTTCAAATGTTTCTGCTACTGTACTTTTTCTGACAGGCAGCTTGCGATTGACAAATTTCTCTATATTAAATAGATTGGACTTGTCATAATCAAGCAAGTATTTGTAGTTCTTATGGCGAGTAATATCGTACTTATTCGAGTAAAACGGCTTAACTCCTCGAATCTGCAAGATACACTTCGCACCGTCCATTTTCTGGATTTCTCCTGCGGTCATCAACTCCCTTCCTAATTTTTGATAGTTCATCCCATAACTGCGACTCTGTCCTCTTGTATCTGATGTGTTGTAAGTGTCAATCGTTGCCTTATCAAGAGATTCTGAGATCTCTTTTAAGGTTGATTTCTCCTTACCGCCTAAAAATAAGGTTGAATCACAGTTACCGATAATGGTATCGGCATTATCCTTATAAATCGCTTTGAGCTGCGATTGGGATTGTAGAATAATAGAAGCAGAGATCTCACGGCTACGGATAGTAGCTATAAGTTTCTCAAAATCAGGAATCTGCCCGATATTGGCAAACTCATCGAGGATGCAGCGAACGTGATGCTTGAGCTTTCCGCTGCCGTCAGGGTTATTATCTGCTTTTGTACAGAGCAGATTGAACATCTGACTGTACATCATTGCAACTAAGAAGTTGAAGGTCGAATCTGTATCGGAAATAATGATAAACAGAGCTGTTTTCCTATCTCCGATAGTATCGAGCTGCATTTCATCATAAGAGGTAATGTCAAGCACTTCTCTTATAGCGAATGGTGCAAGTCTTGCACCGCAGCTTATCAAGATAGACTTGGCTGTCTTTCCGGCAGCAAGTTTGTATTGCCGGTACTGGTTGCAAGCAAAGCAGCCGGGATGCTCCTTTTCAAGAGCTTCAAACATCAAGTCCATACCGTTTTTGTAGTTCTCGTCATTTTCTGAGGTCGTGCTGTCCGCAAGCATACCGATGAGCGTTTCAAAGTTACGTTCTTCTTCCGGGTAATACTGCATAAGAGCTATGTAAGCTGTATAGAGCAGCCTTTCTGATTTCACCCAGAAGTCCTCAGTAGATTTTTCTCCTTGTCCGGAGGTATTCTTAATAAGAACTTCCACGAATTTCAGAATATCTACCTCAGAGTGTATATATGCGAACGGGTTATAGTGCATTGATTTCTTGAAGGATACAGTGTTGAACACCTTTATCCGGTAATGATTATCATTGAGCAGCTTACCACACTCTATAAGCACAGTTCCTTTCGGATCGGTGATCACATAGCTGCTGTGCAGCTGCATAATATTGACTTTCACATAAAATCTTGTCTTACCACTACCTGAACCACCGATTACAAGGACGTTCTTGTTCCTCGCATATTTAGGGGCAGACGGTTTACCCATAGTCAGACGTTCTGTCTGAGTGAGGATAAGGTTGTTGTCAAAGTTCGTGAAATCAATATAAGGCTTAATATCTTCCTGAGTGCCCCACGAAGCGGAGCCGTATTCCTCGCCGTGACGGTACTTCTTAGCATTTTTCTTCTTGAAATACATAACAAGAAGCATAATGCCACCGGTAGCTGCACCAACAAGCAGATCAAACGGTCTGAAACTTGGCAGCGGATCTGTAAATACATCTCCCAGGTTAAGAAAGAAGGTTCTCAGTTCCTTATTAGCAGCATAGTATGCATAGGACAGCTTGTTTCCGAGCCAACCGAAAATCAGAAACGGTATAGCGAGCAATATAATCCTTTTTGTTTTTGAATTACTCAAACCCCACACTACCTTTCAATGACTTTTTCATACTTTCGTGACTGAGAAAGATCGTCTTTCTGACGTTCAGCTGAAATCTTTGCAGCCAGATCTTTGTATTCTCGCTGTGTTTCACGGCAGAAGTCCTGTTTATCATTGCTCCGGACTTTCTGTGAAGCATATTCTTTGAAGGCTTTCTCAATATTTGCAGCTTTGGCAGCTGAGAACATAACGTAGTATGTCGAGGTATCCGGGCATTTGGATAAAGCATACTGAATGTCATACTTGGCAGCTGTCCGCCTGAAATCAGCTATATTTGCCTTGCTTATCTCAATGCCTTCTATCTTACCGCCTTTGGCTAACGTGTTGAGTGATACCTTACCACGCTTTTGATATGAGCCGTTAAGGTACTGCTGCATTGCAGATTTGAGGATTTCTTCGGTGATGCTTGATGCCCGAATAACAAGGTTTATTGTTTTAGCAGCTATATCGCCGTTGTTCATTCCCACAACTCATCACCTGTCTTTGTCAATGAAGCGGTTCTTGTAGCTTGGCTTTTCAGATCCAGACTTAGCTGTATCAGTATGTTCACGAAGTACTATTGTTTCATCAGCCTCAAAAGAGAATACTTCTGCCTTTGATTTGAATGCTGCGATGAGCCTGTTATAAGCACTTTCTCCATCATCAGAAGTTGAGTATGCAGCAAGGTTAAAGTCCTCGCCCTTTTCGTTTTTGGCTGAGATAAGGCAAAAATAGTTTTTTTCATCGTCCTCAGCATCGAATATTCCGATTTCACGGATATAGCGATAATTGAGGACAAGACCTTCCTGTGTGATGATCGTCATTGCTATCACATCTCCTTGTAAAATTAATATATAAAGCCTTAAACGTAACTGTTTAATAGCTCTATTTGCTTTGAAAATCGCTTGAATTCAACTTTACGAACTGTCAGCGTATAGTGACTCTAAGTAGGTACTTGAAAAAGCATCTAAAGCGTGTCAGCACCGTCAGACTTAATGCTTAGAACGAAAAATTACGGCTCTTCAAGCTGACCGTATAGTGCATTGTTTACTTCACTGCCGTAAAAATTGTCCATAGTTGACGGTGCATTGAAGATCACAGTCTGCATATAAGCTTTGATATTATGGACTTTTTTCGTATTTCGCTGCAAGCAGAGAAGTATGTACTCAACACAAGTAGAATCGATCTTCATCACTCTACCCTGAACAAGAGCTGTTGGCTGCTCTTTACCACCGATACGCATAGAGGGGGATGTACAGCATATCATTTCGAGCATATTGTCAACTATCTCGTCTATACGCTGCTTGTCCTTCTCGTTTTGAGCGATAAGATCCCCATAATCGATGTTTGAATAAATCAGAGCTTTATACTCGCTGATTTTATTCTTATCAATCCTATCAATCAGTTTTGCACTTTCGGAAACATTCTCTTCTGGTTCGTTGATAGATTGATAGGATATATCAGTACTTAATCTTTTAGTATTTAATTCTTTAGTATTTAATTGCATTGGATTTTCCGATAACGGCTTTTCCGTTATCGGGTTTTCCAACAACGGAGAATCCGTTTTTTTGTCAGCCGTCATTGGATTTTCCAATGACGGTGAATTGCTCTGTTTATAGCCTTTTTTTAGCTTCTGAGATTTTGATTTGTTTTTTAACTGTATTGGATTTTCCGTTTTTTTGCTTTTCTTTTCCATATACACAGGATTATCTTCAGGTCTTTCAAAAACTACATATTCGTTCTTGGACATTCTTCCTAATTCGTCTCTTGTTTGTTCACGATTGATATATCCGTTATCTTCAAGCTCCTGAACCCCGGAACGAACGCTATCTATTCCATCATTTGCAAGTGCTGCAAGACCGGCAAGCGTATAATCCCAAGTAGGCGGTAAACTTAGAATTTCAGACAAGATTCCTTTCGCTTTGTAAGAAAGAGAATAATCCATCATATGGTAGTTAGACATTACAGTGTAATTGCTGTTTTTCTCAACTCTAAATATTGTTGACATTTGCTCACCACCTACATTTTTTTCATCTCAAATATTTTTTCTTTGTTAACAGCAAATTTCCTATCTGCTGTTTCAAGAATATAGTTTTTTTCTATCAGTTCTGAAAGAGCTTTTTTTATTGTTTCCTCAGTGTCAGGAGAGCCTTCCATAAGTTTTTCTATGGAGACATTATCAAATTCTGGTACATTAAGCATTGTGCTCAGAATTCCATATGCGGTCTTTTCCAATGCGATGCTATCTTCTAAGTGAAGTAAAATCATAACATTTCCTCCTTTTATGGATATGATTCAAACATAGTTTTTGTAAGAACAGGCAGTTCACGTTGTACTTTCTTAGCCTCTTCTTCGGATTTAACTACAGCATTCTCGAAGATGAAATCTAAAGATATACTGTTAACTATATTGGTGAATTCGATTTTATCCTGATTGTTTTTTAATGCATCGTTAAGGAGAACGGAATAAACTATTTTTGTGTTAATATCAAATTCATCCAACTTCATAACCTCTTTGGGTATACCGATTGTCTCTTTTTCGAGTAATTCATACAGTTTTGATATTTTTTCATTTTTCATTTCTAATCACCTTATTTCTAATAGAAAAGTCCACTCAAAACTGAGTGGACTAAACATTACTTCAAGTATTCTTTGAGCTTATATAAAGCTGCTTTCTTTTTACGCTTAACTGAGGCAAGAGATAAGTTAAGACGGTTTGCGATAGCCTCTAAAGTCTCTTTGCCGATGATGTTCCTTTGAACGATCATATACTCCAGATCTGACAATGATTCTAAAGCAAGTTTCAATTCAATCAGCTCCGTTATTGATAGCGTAACAGTTTCTTCACACGGCTCAAGACCATAATAGATCAGCTTTCGCTTTGAATCCTTGCTGTAAATATAGCGTGTGTGTCTTTTGAGCTTGTTCCTGACTAATTCGTAATTTTCCATACTTCACCTCATAAAAAAAGCTGCGATAGAATTTTATCCATCGCAGCTTTCTTTGTATCATCCAGAACGTGAGCATAACGGTTCATCGTCGTAGTAATATCAGCGTGACCTAAGATCGTTGATAAAGTCTTATAGTCAATGCCTGATTCTAACGCTCTTGTTGCAAAAGTATGTCGAAGTGTATGAAAATTCACTTCATCAATACCTGCCAACTTTAGAAACCGTTTAAATGCATCCTGCATTGTTCTGGGTTCGACTGGTTTATTAACTTGTCTTGTAAGAATAAATTGATCCTCAGTTGTACATTGACTGCCAAATCTTGTGGCTATGTATTCTCTATGCGTGTTGAGCTTTTCAAGTAACATATCATTTATGAATATGTCTCTTATAGACTTTTCACTTTTAGGAGAATTAATTACAATAACCGTTTTCTGATTTGCATTAGTGTTAAGGTTTGGAAGTCGTTGCAGAGTTTGACGTATTTTTATGACTTTTCTGAGATAATCTACATTACTCCACCTAAGAGCACATACCTCACCGACTCTGATACCAGTAGACAAACAAAGAAAAACTCCGATTGCATATTCATCGGGATGTTGATTCAGAACTGCAAGTAGTCGATTCTGTTCGTCTATTGTAAGCACTCTCATTTCAGTAGCAGTGACCTTATGCAAGCGAACGTGTTCAACATAGTTCTTAGCTATAAGATCATTTTCGAGAGCCTTCTTGAGTGCAGCGTGTAGCATTTGCCGTATATTCAATACTGTCTTTTTTGAAAGACCGCCATTCTTATCTAATCTGCCGGACTGATATTTATCGTTAAAAAACTTCTGTAAAATCAGTCCGTTGAGCTCAGATAGCTTAATTTCTCCCAAGTCTGGTTTGATGTGTTTATTGATGTAGCAATCGTAACTGACAAGGGTAGCGGTTTTCAAGTATGGTGCGGCATATAATTTATACCAAGTATCGAGCCATTCAGCAAGTGTCATTTCATTCATTTATGCTTGACCTCCAAAAAAATTTGTGGTATAATTATAGCATAGAATTATTGAAATGCTCTTATAGCTCATAACCCGAAGGTCGTTGGTTCAAATCAAGCCGCCGCAACAAAATTGGCGTGCCAAAAAGAACACAACGCAC
>ODAI011866192.1_pt1 | contig 33871 bp, 77 predicted proteins | sample 1539321 | NCBI WGS metagenome assembly ODAI01 (sample SAMN02144231, study PRJEB22623) | gut metagenome | biome: sheep rumen | host: Ovis aries | place: New Zealand
CTTTCTCTATACGGTATCTTTCTTTTAGTTCTTGATTATACATATTTGTCACCCCTTTTCCAATTGAATGATAGCAGATATCATTCCTTTACGAGGAATTTTAGTAGCAAATATTTTAGAATCAATTTCATCAATCCTATTTAATAAATTAACTGTACGTTCAGGATTATAATCGATTATTTCTATATTGTCAAAAGTATAAAAAATAACCATCAAATCAACAAAACTATAAACTTTATCTAAAAGATCAGGATAAGCTTCTGTTAACTTATTAAATTTATTCTTTATTTCATTTTCAACTTCAATAATTCTTCTAACCGATTTATCTACGCTCTGTCCTTTAAAATAAAAATATCTAATAATACTAGCCAATTCAGCATAATTAATACTTCCATTATTTCTTGCTATCTTATTCTTAAGATTAAACATGACATCTCTATTTAATCTTTCAACAACAAGGTTTTCTGGAGCATTCATATTCATAGAATCAGAATCAATCTTCCTCATCTTTGTCTTCTGGTCTTCCTGATAAATAAATTGTTTTACTTTATCTTCAGAAAACATTACAATTCTTAATTCCATTGGATAATTAAAATCTGGATTCTTATCATGTAATTGTCCCATGGAAATATATCTATGATATCCATCAGATATATCAAAATGGTCAAGTGATTTAATACTTAGAACGCATCTTGAATCATCATAAGAAAAATCTGTAGTCTCTGGCATATTGAAAGTAATAGTATTAGGAATATAATTTCCATCATTCATACTCTCACATATTTTATTTATAGCATCTTTATTTAATGTAATTTTATAGTAACTCCGTTCGCCTTTAACGACCTTTTGTAATGTTCTTTGAGCATTTACATTATAATTAATCAATTGAGCCTTGCGAAGTTTCATTATAAAATTAACATCTGTCGAACCAATCCATTGGTCAGCAGCTACAGGTATGCATTTAATCTCAATTGGAAATTTAATGGTTTCTTCTTGGTATTTAGATTTAGAATATCCATCTATTTCAATTGGAGTAAAATAGTTTGCTGTATTCTTTTTATCTAATTCTTTATCTAAACAAACACATAAACTAAACAATATAAATTCATTTGCATCTTCTAAATTTATTCTTCCTGTCAACAAATCCATTGTCATACCAGTAGGAATGTTAAAAGAAGTCTGCATCTCTTGAAGGATATTATTGCTTTTTTCTTTATCAAATAATATTTTTTCACATAATGGTTTTATTTTATTTGCTAATTCTTCTTTTGATTTAATCATAATATAATCCTCCTTAAAGCAAGGATAGCATATGAATCAAATTTTGTCTAGTTTTTTCTTATAATATTTACTTATTTATATTTTTGTTTATTTCATTCAGATTCTCTTCTCTATAGGTATTAATATCTTTTTGTAGACATTCAATAAGTGTCTTTTCATTTTTCAATTGTTTTTCATAATCATGGTTTTTCTCTATTTTCTTTTTAAATCTATAATATAACAGATAATCATGAAAGTATTTAAAGTCAACAGATATATAGTTATACAAATCCTTTGGATGGTAGTCAACATAAGTGTCCTTTAAAACCCATTTAGAAGGATATAAACAATAGACTTTTCTAAAAGCTTTAAATGTTATTTTAGGTGTTGTTTTACCTAAATCTAATGCCCAAATCATAAATTTATATAAATAATTAAGTAATAAAATACACATTATAATTATTAAAAGTAATATCATATTTCCATTCATAATTTATTCTTTCATATCCTCCAGAATATTCTCGATGTTGATATGTCTCCCTGTTTTTTGTGCAAACGCTGGTTGAACCCTACACGTTTTTCCACCAGAGGCAAAGCCGCAAATGCAATCGCCCTCGTATCCTACGATGAAAAATTTATTATCAGTTCCAAGTATTCTTACTTCATCCCCGATTTTGATTTTGTCTGCGGTGTTCTGCTCTTCGTAGGCTTTCAGTTTCTCGATTGTCTGTTGCGCAGAATACCTTCTAAAGACTTGTTGTAAAGTACAACAACCAAATATTTCATCTAATTTTTCAACACTTAACCCGCCCTCATCAACTTGAAGAGAGACTTTCCTTGCCGCCTCCCATGTTTCGTTTCGTCCGTCTTCTACTCCTCTCTGGTAGGCTTCACAATTCACACAAGGAGAATCAAAGTCGTTTTCTTGCATACATGTTTTATACCCATTCTGATAAGCTTCGTCTATTTGTTTTTGAATATTATTTATATTCATTTTTTCTATTCTTTTTAATAAAATATCTATATCATTTATCCACTCCTTTATTATTTTTAAATTTTCTATTTGTGTATATATATCATAATTATAATCCATATTTTCTATTGTTTTTTTCTCCATTTATTTTTCCTCTTCTGCTTCAATAATGTTTTCAATAGCTTCTGGACTTTCTTTGACTTCGATATAGTTACGAGCTTCTCCTGCAAATTGAATTACAGTAGTTTCTTTGTCATGATTGTATCCGTAGTTACGGTAGATACAGCAAATTTGATTAGGATTAACATATGTTCTATCACTATTACAAGCTCGTGTTAGAATTATTAATTTCATTTTTACATTCCTTCTCTTAACATTTTTACCAAATCTGTATCTGTATTTGATTCAACTTTATACAGGAAGTATTTAGCCCATTGTTTCCAACCATCTTCATAAGAAGCTGCACCACAACATGCTCGTATTTCATCAGGTTCATATGTAACAAATGTACTTGGAGCATTATATTGTAAATACTGACAAGCAAGTTTAAACGCCTTATTTATAATCTTATTAGATGTTATAACATTTTCTTTATTGTTTTCAGTCTTCATTTCTCTCTTCCTTCTGCTTCAATAACTGTCGGAGCTGATTTAATCGCAATCTCCATCCACTTCTGGTCAGCCGTTGTCTCAAGACATGGTATTTCAATTTCATCTGCATCAATCAACCGTCCATGCGGTGTCTTTACCTCAATGAGTGGACAATCATAAAGTCTTTCTTTCTCACTGTCGAAATTCATAAGAACAATCGTGTCCGACCACCATCTTGTGCCAGTGACTATACATGCCATCTGGTCATAATTGAGCGGACAGTCTTGACAATTATTTGGCATTTCCATACCTTTGATTAAAACACTACCCGTTAAAACATTATTCATTCCGTCACCTCATTCCCAAACAAACGATATAATTAGCGTAATAATAGCCACAAGTGTCAACCATGTACTCAAAAGAGCAATTCTGTAAATCCATACGCTCATTCCGTCACCTCCTCGTAAAACGGACAATTATATCTTACCTGCTCACCCAACTTTGGTTTATAGTTACAATATTTCTTTTTATAACAATCGTTACAACATCCACTTTCTTGTATGTCTTTGAGCAATTTTAGACAACTGCGAACATAGGTTATATCTGATATGATTTGGTCGAGTCGATTCATTTCATCACTCTCCCTTCCATATCATTGGCTTACCAGTTTCATCGACCAAAACCGTCATGCTTCCCCAGTTGTATGCACCAGTAGATACGGCATATTCGACTCCAGTCTCAGTATCTACTACTACATCGCACCATGAAGTGGATTGAATTAATTCAAACCTGTCCGCATTACGAGCATTAGCTTCCGTACTTGAACCGCATGATATGAGCATTACTGCTAATATCAACATAGCTATTAATTTTTTCATTTCGTCTCCCTTCTTCCTTTGATATATCCTACTAATTGTCCGATTCCAAACATCAACATTCCATATATAATAACCCAATGTTCAGACATAAATTCAATCATTCTATCACCTCAATACTTAATTCCTAATTGTTCTGCTGTTATTGGTGAACCATCTCTATTAACCATTAAAGTTAAACCATGTCTTTCATATGAATCAAATGCCAAATATACAACCCCAGTATTTTTATCTATAATATAATAATAAACTTCCCCTCCAACTCCTACATCATCACCACACTCTAAAATGTTTGGCGCAATCATTGAGGAGTAATCTTCGTCAGCCAATGACACATTAAAGTCTTCACCACAACTAGTTAACAAAAAAATCATTAAAACAAACACTAATAGCACTTTTTTCATTTATTTTAATCCTTTCTTTTTATAGGACATTCATCTGTTTCTTTTAAATGCCCCCAGCTAACTGGAAAATTAAATGCATATGGAGCAAGCTTCCCATATTTTTGTAATTCCCTTACAAGTTGTGCTCTATAGCATTTCTTTGGGCATTTATCAGAATAATCAATACAATGCATTGCATCATGATTCATTTACATTTTCTTCTTTAATTTTATATATTTACTCGTTGTCTAACTCTTCATCATAAAATTCATCAAACCAATAATTAATATCATCCATCAAACAATTTCCATCACATTCCGCTTCATCATAATAAACCAATTCTTCTAACATATTTAAAACATAGATTGTTTCATTTTGCTTTTGTAATAAGTTCCATGTTGCCTTTAAAAGTGTTTTAGCTCTATCCAATGCCTGAATATATGTATCAATACTTTTTTCTGTATCTTTTTTACCCTGTTTATATCCACGTTTATATGTATGTTCTAACATTCTTTGATATTCATAATCAGCTTCTCTTGTTTCACTTAACATCTTCTATCTCCTTATAAGATTCTGGAAGTTCTCGCCATGCTACAACCTTAGTATATTGTGGTAAATCAATAATCTTCCATCCCCATTTACTCCACTCATTAGCGCCTAAACCGTACATGTCATTTGTCCATCTGCATTGGCACTGTCCACCACCTTCAAGACAAACCCAGTATGATTTTTCCTCTTTATTGGGGAGTTTCTCCGTCACTGGAATCCACTGCGGTTCTGTTTGAATTGTTGGCGCTTCATCAATCCAATCAATAAATTGATTAAGAATTGTTTCGACTTCAGCTTTTATTTTCATTTTCCATGCTTCCGTAGCTACTTTTTGTGCTCTACGTTTAAGCGCATCACCATCAACTGGTCTCATTTTATTCTCCTTTATTTTATGTAATCTTCTAATTTTTCTTGAAGAGCTTTAATAGCAATATCAATTGCTTCTCTTTGAATTTTTGTTCCACCATTTATTGAACTGAAATATAACCAGTCCTGTAAATTTTTAAGAACAATAATCGCTGTTTCAGTATCTATTGAAGGATGCATATTATTTCTTTCCTATATATTTTATTTAATGAATAAAATTATTACCATGATGTGGAATATGATATTGTATAAAATCTATATTATGTTGGTTTCTTAATCTTATATACATTTGCCTTGACATAAATACGCAATCATTAGTTAAAACAACATATTTTATATATGGGCATACTCCATTTTCATAACTTTTCCAAGTCCCATATTTCTTTAACCATTTTTTGGCAATTCGTTTCTTTTTATGTTTTCTTTTTGGCTCTCCAATTTCGTGCTCCCATTGGATAATAATTCTTTTACCAAGATACATTTCTAAAATAGCTTTATCCATATTTTTTTACCCGATATTTAATTTAAGCATATTTATATATATTATATACTTGTATAATAGATTGTCAATATTAATCAAAACTAAATAATTTGTTCCAATCAGAATCATTTTTTTCAGATTCAACAATTCTATCGTCAATCCCTATAAATTTAAATCCAATACCTTCATTTGCCTTAAGACCATTAATAGTATTTTGTACTTCCTCCCTATCATTACAAACAATAAAAAAAGTTGTATTGCTAAATGGATTCTTATATTTTACCCTATATTGTATACGTTGCTTATTTTTAATATTATTCTTTTTTAAAGTATTATCTTGATTATTAGATATAATCTTTTCTTTCAACTCTTTCATATCATTATTATTTTTAGTAGCAAGACAAGCGATTTCTGTTAATAGGTTCTTTTCGATTTCAGTTTGCCCCATTTTAATTGCACTATTATAATAACTCATCATTGATAATGTATCGTTTGATGTAATTTTAAGCAATGAAATATCATCAAACATTTCTGTAATTTTATTATTAAAATCAATTATGCTTTGTATAACTCCTACTATAAAACCCGCAAAAAGAACTGCTAATACTAACATAATAATACATTTATTTGCGTCCATATATGTCTCCTTTATGTTATATACGTCTTATTGTATTATATAAATCAATTTTTCTTAATTCAAAAATTAACTAAAATCTTTTAGTGTAATCTTATCAGGATAATCATCTGGATTATAATTTTGCATCCAATCACTTAAAACTTCTTTTGCTTTTTCATTATCAAATCCAAATTCATTTATCAAATAAGGAACAGCACCAAACATATTAGTCTGACCAGTTCTTCTAAGCCATTCAAGATATAACCATGTCTTTTTAGTTGTCATACTTATTTCCCTCCAATTGAAAATAATTATATCTTATTTCAAAATATCATCAACAACAAAATTAACATCTTTACCATCTGCCTTACCTTTTACTTTGGGCATAAGCAGTTTCATAATTTTACCTTTGTCTTTTTTAGTAGGCTCAACCAATTTAAGTTCCTGTAATACTCCTGCAAGTACATTATAAATCTCTTTTTTAGTCATTTGCTTTGGAGCAAACTGTTCATAAAGATTTTTTCTAGTCAACATAAATCCCATAATGTCAGTTCTTTCAACAGGACAAGATTCGATTGTTTCCTGTACCTGTTTAATTTCTTTAAGAATAACTGCATCTTCTTCTGCTTCTGTTAATTCTGTTCTTTTATCTTTAGCTGCTTTCTGCAATGCCTGAAGCAGCATAGAAAGAGATTCTTTTGTTTCTTTATCATGTGCTTTAAGTGCCTTAATCATTTCATTTTTAATAAGTTCTGTTTTTGTCATCTTTTTATTCTCCTTTTAATATTAAAAACTAAATATCTTATTCCAACCATAGTTATCATCAATAAGATTATAAGAACTAATAATTCTATCATCAAGTCCTATAAAACTGTATCCCTTATTTTTCATAGTAATAATCTTATTAATATTAATTTGAACTTCATATTTATTATCACAAATAATAGACCTTATTTCTTTATTACCATTAGTAGTTGGTACTATATATTTTATTCTGTATTGTGTTGTAAAAGTTGCCATTTAAGTTAATTTCCTTTTATATTTTCAATTTTGAAGACATATAACTAGCTGCGTTTTTTCTAGAATTATTTTTATTAACTATATATAAACTAGTAGTTGCAATATTAGAGTGTCCTACAGCTTCAGAGGTTGCTTTAATATCACATCCACTTGCTTGATAAAAGATAGTAACAAAAGATGCTCTTAATTTATGAGGGCTAATTGAATATCCTAACGCTCCTTCTGAATATTTTTGTACTAAATTATAAATTGCTTTTTCACTAATTCTATTCATTTTATCAGAAATAAATAAAGCATTAAGTTTTTTACCTTCTAATAAATTTTCTCTTTTAACAAGCCAGTTATTAATTAATTGTTCAAGGTCTTCGGTAATATTATATTCTAATTTTTTATTTCTTTTATCAATTACAGTTAAAATTTTAGAATTGAAATCAATATCTTCAATATTAATTTCACTTAAAGCAGTCTTTCTCATTCCTGTATTCATAAATAAGTACATAATAAGTAAATCTCTTTCTATCCATTTTTTTTGCTTTATTTTTGCTCTATCAGACCCGACTCCTTTTTTAATAGTATTCAATATGTTATTAAAATCATTCATATCTAGTGCTTTTCTAACAACATGGTCTGTGCTTTTAGGACGGTCAATTTCAATCATTGGATTTTCTTTAATCTCTCCTCTTGAATATAAATATCCAAAAAACGAATTCAAAGCAGCATAAACTGATTGTCTATAAGAACTTGAAGATTTCCTTTCTTTACCATTATTATCTTTAATATAATAAATCATATTCATATAATCATCTATGTCTTTTATATCAATATTATTTACATCTTTATTTATATAATTCAGAAATGCATTAATTTTTCTAACATATTCTAAACAAGTCAGAGGCTCTTTTGTGGTTCGAATTTTTAAATAATATTTCTTTAAAAGTGGATGACTAGTTTTTAATATATTCTCAATATTATTATTCGTTCTGTTTTCATGTTCTATTCTTCCGCTCATTTTATTCTCCTTTTTTTATTGTTTGATTTTATAAATACATTAATTAATTATCATTTTCTAAATACTGTTTTTCAAATGATTCTATTTTTTGATGTAATTCGGTTATCATTTTTTTAGTAATAATTAATCCTTCTTTATAATTAATATTTAACATTTGAGACAATGTTTTTATTGTATTATCAGTTGTTATATCTTCATATGATTTTTCGGAATTATTATTAGGGTGGTTGTGTATAGAGATAAAAGATTTACTTCCTATTAATAATAAAAAAGTAAAAATAATTTCAAATGAAATTATAGTCTTATTTTTCCCTCCAGAAGATATTTGCATAATTCCAATAGGATCATCTGATTCATCATAAGCCATAATATAATAATATTCGGTATAATTGTCTTGAAGTTTTAATACATCTCCAAAAAACATGTATTCAAATTCATATTTATTATGATGAAAATATAAATATACATCATCATATATCGCTTTATGTTCCTTGATACATTCTAATTGAGGAAAAGTTCCATTTTCTTCTTTAGATATTAATTTATATTCTTTAATTTTCATTTTGACTCTCCATTTCTTTAATTCTATTTATAGCATCTAACTTAGCCTGTAACAAATATGGTAATTTCTTTTCTTCACGCTTTACCCATGTATCCCTATCATCATAATGATTCTTTAAAGGTCTCTGTTTGACCTCCTTAATCTCATGTAAGTGACAATCAATTGCTTTTATTATCTCTTCTGGGGAATTCTGAAATAATTCGTTTGCTTTTTGTTCATATTCTCGGCATTGGTCTTTATATCGTTCTATACTATCTTGATAAAAAGCGATTCTATGCTCATATTTTTGGGGGATGTCTTTAATATGTTCTTGGCATCTACTGATTACAAATTGTGAAGCGCTTATTTTTTCATCTAATTCTTTTTGCTTATTTAATGATTTTGTTTTCTTTTTAAGTTCTTCTAATCTTTTAATATAATTATTATGAATTTGAATTTCTCTTTCTTCATATTCAATATCAGTCTTAATTTGTCTTTTTATGTCATTAATATGATATCTTGCATCACTTGGATATAAATCTTGTTCCCAGTCCCTATTATATTTTACCATTATATAATTAATTATTTTAGGACACTCTGTATGTTCATAAAACCACTTCTTTTCTTTTTGTTTTTTGATTTCTTCTTTTTCTTTTTTTATAAGTTCTAATTTAACACGCTTCTGATGTTCTTCTCTTTCTCTTTGTTCCTGTTCTTCAACCTCTTGGTTATTACGAATAAAGCAAAATAAATATAACATCCAACAAAAAGCAAGACCAATAAGATTTTTATAATGGTTCGTTTGATTACTTGGAAACATAAGACCAAAAACTGTCGCTATAAATATCCAATATGTATTTCTTCTATTTTTCCAACTTTTCAATTATTCCTCCATAAATCTATAAATCATATATTATTTACCTTCTATTTTATTATACTATTTATATTTACTAAATACAACCATTATAAATACAATTAATTTCATTCAATTTCCAACTGCAAATCATACCATTTATATTTCCAATTTCTATATCTACACCATCTTCTACATTCATCGTATGTTCCTTCAAATACAATCTGTTTATTTCCCTCATCATCTTCATAAAACACTTTATTTTCTACTTCCTTATCTGAATTCAAAATATTCGGTACAAATCCTTTAATAATACAGAAATCATAAAATCCAATCAATTCATCATGGATATAATTATTATACCAATCTTCAAAAGAATCATAATCATCAAATCCAACCGCTTCACCGACTTTAAGCCATTCTTCAATTATCCATCTAGGCACTTTAAATCCAACACTATTATCAAAATCGCATTCTCTTTCACTAAATAATCTAGTATCATCGGCATATGTAGTAATATACAGCATTTCATTTCTCTTGTCTTCCATTTTTAAATCTCCTTTTCTTTTAATATATTTATTTTATTTAATTATTTTCAGCTTCCTTTATCTTTTTATAATATCTTTCATAATCATCTTGATGCCAATATCCTTCGAAGAACCCTTGATTAGGATCAGAATAACTTCTTCCTTTACAATCTTCATATGTTCCTTTATATGAAGCAGAAACAAGTTTCAAAGGATATTTAAGTTTATCAGTTCTTTCATCATAGCATTCAATACTGATTCCTTTTGTTCGATTACTCTGAAGTGTTGTATTTCCATATTTAAGAATTTCTTCCATTGTTTTTGGATAATGGTCGCAATCATAAATCATATCATCACAATGATTCCAATATGCAAGAATTCCATAGAGATCTGCTTCATGGTCTGTATCATAAAACACATAACCATAATCATAATATTTATCTTTGATGAATCCTCCACCAAATTCTTTAGGAATAAGAATTTTGTATGAATCTCCTGTTGTCAAGTTACTTTTCTGTGTTGTAGTATCTGCTCTTATCCAACTAAAACTACCCATTATATTTTCCTCCTTTTATATTAATTATATTTACCAGCTACATGTCTATGATAAATAATTTCAAATTCTTCTTGATTATTGGGATTAGCCTCCATTGTATTCCATACAGCTGTAACCACTGGATGTTCAAATCCAAATATTTTGACGATCTTTTCAAAATCTTCTACTTCAATTACTCCAAGTCTTGTTGTTATTCCATTTTTAATTTCGTTCATTTTATTTCCCTCTTAATCTTCTTTAATATCATGTCTCTTACCATTTTTAAAAGTTGCTACAGGGTAATAACCTTCACAATTAATAGCGTGCATAGCCAACCATCCTATTGTATACATCTTAGGCTTACAACGATATTTATCTACCACATATACAATAGTATCAGGAAAGTTCTTGCTATAGGTTCTAGCTTCTTCAATTGTATTTTGTAAAGATTTTTTCATTTCGCTTACCTCCAATCAATAATATTCATAACAGTTAAAATCTTCTGTTCTCCATTTATCAAATGATAAATCAAGACCAATTTCTTTACACACATTCCGAATAAATTCTTTATCTTTATAACTAAGTTCCATAATTTCTACGCCGCATCCTGTTTCATCTTGATACTTTTCATTCCCCCACAATTCAGAATCTATTTCACTCCAGTTATATACTCCAATATCATAACCAAATAATGTATTAAGATGAGCCATTCTATCAATGTCACAGATGTCCCATCCTTCCATGAGATGTTTAATATAAAATTCACTTGCTTTGTTATGTTCTTTAATAATTTCTTCTTCAAAGATTTCATTACCAATCAAAATATTAATTACTTCTTTTCTAGTTCTAGTAAGTGTATTCATATTATACCCTCCTTTTGTATTATTAATATTTAGCACGGTTTTGTATAATCATAACTTCTTACTTTACAATATTTATCAAGTTTATCAAACATTTCTTTTTCAAGCTGTTCTTTCCAGTTATCTTTAGTGAAGTCTGTTGTTAAGATACTATCATTATCGACAACATCATTATAAAAATAATCTGTATCCCAATTATTATCTCCTTCTCCATATTTTACACAAATAACGAAATCAATCACTGGCTCAAAATCTTTATTCATATAAAAATTCGCTTCAATATCAACATAACCATTTTCCAAAAGAGCAACTGCACGATATTCAGGTTCGTCTTTATTCTCTTCAATTAAACAGAAGCAATCTCCATATTTTTCATCATATTCAAAAATATTACTTGCATTGTTGGTACGCATAGCTTTAAGGAACATTTCTTCTGTAAGACCACCATACCAGTTCATGGTAAAATTATAATTATTTAATTTTTTCATATTGTTTATCTCCCCTCTTACCAATTATTTTTTTCTTTCAGTTTAGACCATTCCATCCATCCAAGGTCTTCATATTCCTCATCGGATAACCAATATTCACAATCTTCATCATCAATGATATTTCCATCTTTATCAAGTTCTCTTATATATGTATAACAGTTATAAATCATATAGTCCCAATCTTCAATTTGTTTTTCTGTTGGAACTAATTTATATTCTTTACCATTTTGTGAAACCATTACAGTCCAATTCATTTGTTCATCACTCATCCATCCATAAAGAATATCTTTTGCTTCATTTTTAGCTGCTTCTAAACTTGTAAATTCAATTCCAGTTGAATCACAACAACTTTCTGTATTCCAAATTACAATATATTTTTTCATAATTATTCATCCTCCTCATGTTCCTGCATCTTTTCAGCAAGTGTTTCCATTACTCCCCACAACCATTCAACATTTACATTATCGGGTTCATAAGTTCTTTTACTAATTGCTTCCATTAAAATCTGTCCAAGTGTAGTACCTTCTGCTTTAGTAAATTTTAAATTGATAATGTCATTGTATTTATCCATTTCTCTCCCCCTTTACCAAATATCATCTCTTACCCAAATTACGCCCATATGTCTGCCACTTATAATATCTTTAGGCATTGCATAACCATTTTCACGATTAGAAAACCAAATTGCTCTGGTTATTTTATTCTTTTTAATTTCTTCTTTCAGTTGTTCCCAATTAATATTTTCAGCAAAAACAAAATCTGCATTCAATCCTTTTCCGTTAGGGTCGCCATCAACAGAATGTGTAAGGACTAAATCAAATTTTGTTTTATCGGGATATACATAAAGCAATCTGTAAACACCCTTACAATAATCTCTTTTTGCTTTTCTTGCCATAATTTAATCTTCCTTGTACTGTAAATAACTATTAATTTTATCTTGAACAATATTGGATTCTGGACTTACTCAGCAATTTCCCTCATTATATGTTAATATTTTATATAATATATCCAATTTAGTAGATATTTTTTTAATGTGAGGGAAATTTAATTCATTTGTTTTATTAAATGTCTCCAATGTTTTTATCTCTTTTTTTGCTTCATACACTAATTGTTCCATATAAACATAATCTTCTGGAGAATATACAATTAATCTTTTCATTTTAAATTTCTTTCCTTTCTCAATCTATTAATGGATTGGGTTCATTCATAACATACCACCAATAATCAAGTCCTTTTGCCCAATCTTCATCTGAGATATTGTATGCTTCAGCTAATTCAACGTCATCAGCAATTAAATAGTCTTGCCATAAGTCGTAAATATAAGCACTAATTTTATATTCTGGAACACCCTCTTCTCTTAATTTATTTACTTTATCTCTGTAATAATCAATTTCTGTTGTAACACAAAAAGCAAGTTCTTCTTCTGTCATTTCATTATATGTCTTGGTATGCATTAATTCTTTATAATTCATTCTATTGCCTCCCATTTAATTTCGTCTTCAGTAGGATTTTCAAATGTAATATATGTATTATTTCCCCCATTATCCAAACCATTAAAAGCAATAATAAATTTAATATTTCCATTATCATCTCTATTTACATAAAAATTATATGTATTTCTAGGAACTCTATCATAAGACCATTCAACATCAAATTCATCTTCCCATTCTGTATAATAAATACCTGTTCCTATCCATTCGTTATCTTCGTCAAGATAAACATAATAACCACCATATCCGTCGTCATCAGGAAATTCATAATCTGGAAATTCATCAACACCTTTCCATTTACCTTTGCCATATTTATCATCCATATACTTTTCAAAACAATCTTCATGAACATGGCAGTCTCCATCATCTGTTGTCATACCACGAAGAACAGGTTTACCACATATATCACAAAATGTTATTTCATCTTCTGGTGCGTAAACGACATAACCATTGTCTTCATATCTTTTTCTAATTTTGATTGTTGCCATTTATTCATCCTCCTCCTCTTCGTCTTCATTCATTTGTTTTTTTCTTGTGAGCATTCTATAAAAATCTTCCCATGTATCAATACAATTTGTGAAATCATCTCCTGCATCAATTGTATAAGCTTGTATATCTTCATCATCTCCAAGTACCCAATCTAGTACTGAGAGTATTGCATGAGCTTGAGCCGCTCTTCCTTCTCTGTTTTCATAAGTAGGCAATTCACATGCCCACTCATAAAAATCTTCTACTTTGTTTTTTAATTCAACGATTTCTTCTTTTTTTCTTACCTTCATTTTATTTTCCTCATCTTTTTAATAATCATTCATATGAATTTCATTACCCATCCATTCACATTTTTTATCAGCAAATTCTTTATAAAAATAAATGTTAATTTTAGAAATAAAATCTTTTTCACAAAGTATTTTAAATCCTTCAAAATTATCTGCTTTGGGAATATCAATCTGACCACTGACTAAATCATAAGGTGTTCCATCAATTGTTGTATATCTGTTACCTGTCATTTCATATGCATAATTATTATCAATAAATAATTGGTATATCTCAGTAAAAGCACCACCTTCAACAACTTTAAATTCAATACAATAATCACCAACAAACATTTGACCATAAAAGTCATAATCTTTTGACCAGTTGTTGTAATTATTTATATTCATATCATGCATCATATTTTTCCAGTTCTCTTCTGTCATTTTCCAAATAAATTCCATAATTATTCTCCTTTCACTTCTTCTGTAATATCTACCCAACCGAAAGAATCACAGTAATAATATTTAATATTATTTCCATCATCAATTCTCACAACATCGCTTACACTCATTGAGTGTGCTCTGTATCCTTCGGGATGATTAAGGTTAAAGATTTCAAAAAGACGATTAAGTAAATCATAATCATCTTTCGCTTCTTCAGTTCCGTTCCATACAGAACGATAAGGTTTAAAAGACCAGTTATGATTTTTAACCCACTCCCATCTCATAAAAGCGAAATCACTTTCTACTCTGACCTGATAAATTACATAATTAAATTTCTTCATTTTAAGCTCCTTTCTTCATACGTTTCATCATTGCTAATCTATAAGGTTCAAATTCTTTAGCTTCATCAAATTCTTCAGCTTCAAGAATTTGTTTCCTTTCAGTTTCTGTGAGTATTTTATTTACTTTTATATCGGATGTAATAACCCAGATTCTGTTTCCTGTTTCTTTGAAGAAGTAGAAACCATCTTCTGGGCATTTATCTACAAAACATTTTTTAGGAAGAAGATTAACTTCTTCATCGTAATTATTATTTGTGTTATATTCAACTTCACACCATACTCTTTTCCAGTATTTAGAACGCTGAGATTTATAAGTTCCATCAACAGACATTAACCAAGGTGCAGAAGGAATAGTTCCAATATGCCAACCACCTCTGCAAGCAAATCCTTTAGTTGGAATATATTCTGCATGTAACCATTTATTTAATTCGGTTTCTTTTGTCTTGCCAATGAACAAAGGGAACAGTTTTCCTTCTGGGTTCATTTCAAATAGTTTATAACCAATTCCTGTTTTCATTATAGATTCCTCCTTTTTATTTGTCTATATTATTTACATATTTAAATTACTGGTTTATAATGGAATTAATTCTTGGGAATTAATTCCATCTATTATGAATAAATACGCAAATATCATATTTGCGAATATTTATTGGTTGACAAATTTTATTTTTTTGTGTATAATGTAGGGGTGGCGGGGCGGGAATAGATATATATAATATATATTAATATATACTTATATATTATTTATTTATATATACTTATATATATTATATATATTATATATATTTATATATCTATATAATTAATTAATAACGGTTTTAAAGTACCTTTTTATTTACCTTAATATTTAAGTTTATCAATTACAAAATTATACATTGCTTCTTTTAATTCCAACTTCCAATTGGGATTATTAAAATCAATTTCATAGTGCTCAAAACAGTCAGAATCTGTTTCCCAATTATCAGTTTCTTCATTATATTCCATAAAATAAATAGCTGAATAACTATCTCCATTCTCTAAACAAAGATTATATTCAGCTCCGTAGTACCCAGCCCATACTAAAGCCATACCCCATTCATCAATGGTTTTACAATTTTTATAACTATCATCCATATTTAATTCAAATTCAAATTTGTTCATTTTTAATTCCTTTCAATGTTTATACATAACAACAACTTTCTTGTTTCCATTAGGACAGACTTTACACATCGAACAAGTTACTCCTGTTTTATTTCCCTGTTTATTAATTTTAGGACAGTGAAAATAATCTTTAAAATCAGGATTAGGATTTTTACCATCTTCTATGTATGCCAACCTATGATTTCTAGGATTGGATTCTCTTACCTTATCACAGCAGGAAATCCAAACGATAAAGTTATCAGGAACAATTCCTTCATCTTCTGCCCTGTCAAGATATTCTTCTGCTTCTGTGTAGCAATAGAACTTAGTATCCTTATGCTTTGCACAAAATTCACACATTCTTTTGAAGTGGTCATAGTCAACAAACTCTCCACTTACATGAGGTCTGAAACATGAGACCATATTGTAATGAAAGAAATCTTCCAATTCTCTGAAGAACTGGTCTCTGTTACCACGAAGAAGAAGTGTATTGTCAATATAAGCTGGTATAACTCCTCTATGATTTCTCTTGGAGTAATTTCTTGCATAACAAATTGATTCACACTTTTCACAATGATGACCACAAGTTCCCTCAATATCAGTGATTACAGTTCCATCTTTCTTGACCAGACCTGTGTTTCCTGCAAGTGTTGAGTAATGATAAATTCCCTTACCCATTTCACTGTTGCCATCAATGATATGAATATGAGTGTTTTCATCAAGGTAACCAGTGTACATGGGAAGTTTGTTCTCTGCATTTGCGTTTACATTTTTGATGATTGCCATAGTCTTATCTCCTTTTCTTTCGTAAAATTTATATGGATTTTCCATTATTTTTTTTAATAACAAAGAGGACTGGAAAAAGTATCCAGCCCTCAAAATAACTTTTTATTTTTATTCGATTTTTTATTTACATGTTATGTTTAATAATAATGTTCTTCAAACATATCTTCATCTTCTGTATATGCAGAATATACTTCATCTGCATTGATATCTGTTAAACTACCAAAGTCAGCATCATAATAAGCATTAATCGCTTTTTCTTTTGCTTCTTCAAAAGATGTGGCATTAACTTCTGCAATGTATTCTCCAGAAATTTTTATAGTTACATAATATGTTTTGTTCATTATAAATCTCCTTTCTTAATATTCAATACCATGTTCATCACAGTATTTCTTCATGCATTCACCTGTATACTCATCATAGTATTTACTTACTACATCAGGTGTATATCCTCTGTCACACATTTCTCTATAAGCATCTTCTTCTAAATAATCATCCAACATCTGACCAATTTCACATTTCATATCAAACTGGTCAGCGTGTTCGAGAATTACATCTCCGTTATCTACAAATGAGAATGAACAAAGGATTTCATCAACTCCTTTACCTTCGTAACTATCGGCAAATACTCTTGCTTCGGGGTCAAATTCTTTAAGCTGTTTAATAAGTTCTTTTACTTTCATTTTCCTTGTTCTCCTTTTAAATTATTATCATAATATTCATCAACCAATTTAAGTGCTAAGTCATATTCTTCTTGTGTGCAATTTCTAAATAAATCTTCTTCTTTATTTTCATCTATTCTATATACTGCATCATATAAGACATAAGCATATCCATCTTCAAAACGTTTAACATCGAGATATTCATTTTCTTTTAATTTTAATTTAAAATAAATACCTTCTTCAGCATCACCATAATTCCATGTTTCTATTATTTTCATTTGTCTTTTTCTTCTGAAATATTTTTTAATGCTTCGGCTAATGAATTAATATAATTTATTTTATCTTCTGTTTTTTTAGTTTTTTCTTTGATACTTTTTGCAACTAAATCTGTTAGTTCCTGTTCAATTTTATCTTTTGTCTTTCCCCAATTAAGAAGCAATGCAGTAATATATTTACTCCAACTTGTATCATTAATCATAGATGAATAACATCTTTTTATTTCTGTATGTCCACCACTTATATCTAAATATACACAAGGTGTTTTATAAAAATGTTTATATAATTTAATATTGTAAGTCCAAATAGTTCTATCATAGTATCCGTATGGAATTTCAAGTATTAATCCATTATCTTTAATAACATCAATATATCCTTTCCTATACCATGCTTCAATATCACCCCACATTCTATTCCACAGTTCAATTTTTGTTGCTGCGATTTCAGCTTCAATTTTTTTATTCTCTTCCATTGCAGAATTAATAATTACATCAATAGATTTGTTTAGTTCCATGAGTTCGTCAAGTTTTGTCATTGTTTTTCCTTTCATTTATTTATAGTATAGATATTATTTTTCCTTAGCTGGTTTTTTATTTTAATTCTTTCTTCTTTGTATTTTCTATATTTGATACACTGGTCATGATATGAACCACAACCTTTTCTTTCACATTTAATACAAGGACAAATTGAATTTCCTATTTTCATTTAACTTGCTCTCCTACAAGTGGTCATAATTCTAGTTATTTCTGCAATTGACTTAGCCTCGTTAATTTCTTCTTCAACTCCTTTAAAAAGAGCCATGTACCCAAGTTCAAATGCGGCTTTAATCGCATCCCTTTTTGCTTTCCTTAATTCCATTTCTTTTTCTTCCATTGTCTGTGTTCCTGTTCTGCCTGTTCTTACTTTTTTCATTTGATATTCCTTTCTTCTTTAATTTTATTTACATCTTCCATAAGGTTTTTAGGGATATTAATTACGGTAATCAATACATCTTCTTTGAAGACATATACTGCATTACCGTATATCCTCATGTTCGTTCCTTTCTTTTGTGAAAGATAAAGTGTGTCAAGGAATCGATGTAAATTCCCATGTGTTTCGGCATGGGTGATTCCTCTTTTAAATGCTCGTTTTGCTACTGTTGGAGCATTCTTTTTACTTACTCCACATCTCTGTTCAAGACGAGTTATGGAATGTTTTGTAAGTCTTGGCATTTTATTTACTCCTTTCTGTTGATTGGAATTACTTGATAAACCTCAACATAATCCTTTAAAACTTCTTCCATAGTTGCCTTATGCACTCTCTTGAAGCATCCGTTCTTTGAACGAATTGATGCACCAACTGGATTGCAGACTCCATTGGGGAAACACATCATCTGTTTCCATAAGTAGTGACCATCTTTGGTATGTTTGACTCTGATTTCTTTATTGAAGTTTTTGATGTTTCTGTATACTCTGATTGTCATTTAGGTTGCTCCCTTCTCATTTTATTCCATAAATATCACAAACAATTTTGCCAAGGCTTTTTGTATATCTTGTAATATCTTTACTTGTTACCTGTCTATTAAAAATTTTATTGAGGAAGTTTTCTTTCTGTGTATCAGAAAGATTTTCTTTCCACATTCTGTACAGATAATAGTTTGTTCCATCATGATGAGACTGTTTACCACGCAGATTATTTTTATCATCTATATACCAAGCTGCATAATCACAACCATTTTCAAAATGAAGACAATCTTTTAAGTTTCTATATTTAGTTTCCTTGTATGCACAAGGGACTCTTCCATCCCATAAACCAAGATTGCCGATAATAATGATTTCCGTAGGTAAAGGATAATCAAGGTTATCAATTTCGTCTTCTAAATATCTGTTATTTTCATCTGCTATTATATTATATTTTTCATTTTCATCTGTTACTTCGGGATATGCTTCATTCAGAAAGTCTTCCCAATCTTCAAGATTGTAGTTGTAGTTAGACCAGATTACACTTTTAATATTAGTTGTCATTTCTCTTCTCCTTTTTCTTCAATTTTTTCAATTTTTAAACCAGTTCTTTTCCTCACTAAATTTGCAACAGATGGTTTATATAATTTATATGTTGTTCCACCATTATACATTTGACATTTATAAATACATTCTTTTTCATTAACGTTTTGAGCATTATCCCATTCAATGTCAATATATTCTTCTGTCATTTGTTTTATCTCCCTTCTTTTAATCAATAATCATCATGCATTGTACCAATCTGTCTTCCAAGGATAATTTTGATACAATTCGGTTCGTCATCATCCTCATTTTTATTATTGGGATTCATATTATCCCAATCAGTATATGTTCCTACATCAATGTCGCTTACACTGTAAGCAAAACTTCCGTAGGTCTGATATTCAGCAACTACGACTTCCATTGTGTCATCACCACAATCTTCTACCAACTGCTCAAGTTCATTAATAAGATTTCTAATTGTCATTTTTACTTCCTTTCTTTTTATATTTATTTTTATTTACATTGCATATGCTTTTACCCAAGCGATTCTTGCTTGAGTCGTTTCATAATTTCCTTCTCCATATTCTCCAGAAGGAACTGCTAACAGAGAGAAATCTCCGTTTTCACAGACTACGCTTCCACCCATATACATATCTGGATGATTTTTAGCTAACCATTTCTCACCGTCTTTTAAATGATTTCCTTCAATTTCCCATTTTTCTTCTGCGATAGAATCAAAATATTTATATCTCTTTTTATCATCCCAAGGGTAGTACTTGGGAGTGTCGGAATATTTTACACCATGGATTGTTATTTTCATTTTTACTTCCTTTCTCCCCGTTAAGCCGTTAGGTCAGCTATTTTATTTTGTTTTATATTATTTACTTGTTTATCTTACAGAGATTCAACCATCTTATAAGCAGTATCAAGTAATTCATTACTTCCCATATTGTTGGCGAATCTCTTTTCTTTCCATGTGGAAGTTCTTCTGAGAGGTTCTGTATGGTCAACATAATCAGATACTGCATTGATGAAACGGAATGCACTATTCTCCATTCCCTCAAGGTCAGGAGCATATTCCCATCTATAAAGCAGTTCAGCTCTCTTGTTCTCAGCAGAGCTGATTGCTCTAGGTTTCATGTCCTCACTGATAGGGAAGAGCATATCAACAAAGGATTTAACTCTATCCTTATCGCAAGTCAGAAGCTTCATTCTATCTACTTCCTTTTCGAACGCTCCAATGTAGTTGCCAAGAAGGTTAAGACCTTCTTTAACTTCTTCAAGTCTGATATGTGCATTTGTTGTATGACGAAGCTTCCAGAATCTAACTGCTTTTTTGATGGCAAGATTCATAGTGTTCTTACAGGAAATTCGAATAGGTGTAATGAATACGCCAAATGGTTTTGTTCCATCAAAGGAGTTAATGACTACTACATAGTAGTCCATTTTCTCACCTGCAATAGTATTTGTCTTCCATTTCATAGAGACATAAGTTACCTTGCCCCCATCAAAGCAACCAGCATTTTCATACTGGAATCCCATCTGAAACAGAATATCACACAGTTCCCTTGTGCGCTCATTTCCGATGGGGACAAATCTTTTTGTTCCACTTCCAAGGAAATAATGATTGTCATCTCTAAGGACTCCAATCAACGGAATCTTATTTCCGTAAGGGTCGAACAGGTCAACTACTTCAAATCCGTAGTTAAGACCTGACAAATCCCAAACCTGATCTGTATTCAGAGTATGAGACAGGTCAACTCCTACTCCTTCCCAAGGAAGAGTTCTCTCATTCCATGCGCTCCAACTGGAAGTCGGGAATAAAGAGTTAACCTGTTCAATCGATTCAGAAATCACAGGATTGACGGGACGGAAAGTTGCATCAATAACAGTTTCCTTTGCGGGATTGAAAACGGGAGTGTTTACGTTACTAAGAGTGATGATGTTTGCCATGATTTTAATTCCTTTCTTTTGTTTAATTTATTTAATGTTATATATATTATTTACATGTTCTATATTCAATTGTCAATATTTAATTTTAAATAGAATAATTAATGCAGATTGTTTTGCTTATATCCCAACTTTCTACATTTCCTTCCATGATTTCTTCATACTCTTCGTTATCCATTTCTGTGATATTGATTCTAATGCATTCATCTGTATCACAATTGTACAAATCAATATCAATCCAATCCTGATTGCAAAGTTCTAGAAATTCTCTTACTGTCAGCATTTTTGTTCTCCTTTCTTAAAAACAAAATTCATATATATATATCTCATCTCTTGCAGGACTTGTAGATATAATCTTATAGGGGATATATCCCATAGTGGTATAGGCTTTGTATACTGTTTCGCTTCCCATATTGCGGAAGAATGGAATAGCTTCCAGTGTATTCATATAGAACTGGGTTGTAATGGATTCCGTTTCTTCCTTTATGGTAATCCATCTACTTCCCTTCTTGACCTGCTTGGTCTTTGTCATCGACCCGATGAACTTATCACTGTTAAAAGGTAGTGACATTGTGTCGGGGTATTCCTTTGTTGCAAATGGGTATTTCCTTTTAAATTCTGTGTAGTCCATGTACATTTTACCTTTCAAGTACATATTAGTTCTCCTTTCTAATTCCATTGTGGTTAGTTCCTTTTTCAAATCTTACACCGAAATTGATGTATGTCTTTTTTCTGCTTACTTCAACCTCTTCAAAGCAGTCATCTCCAAGATAACGAAACATTGTATTCCTTTCTCTTGGAGTAAGCAGTTCGTTCATAACTGTCATGTTTTTGTTGAAGTAATCGTACTTCTCTTTAATTACTCTGTAGTATTTCATTTGTTATTCCTTTCTTAGAGTGTGGCTAATCTTTCCATGCCCTCATTAATAGTTATCAATCCTTTTTCCATGTTCTTGATGATATTGTCAATATCCATTAGAAACATGGGTCTATACACATTTCGGGAATCCATTTCTCTTATCTGTGCTCTTTTGTAATTTGCGTATTCATATGCAAATCTGGGAAGTTTAATCATCATCATCCTCTCCTTCCAATGCTTTTTCGATTTCAAATTTAATTGCTATCCAAGTTTCATAAATCATTTCTATTGCTCCTTTCTTATGCTATGATATTGCCATATTTATCAATAATACCATTGAGATTAATATCGTTGAAACTTGTTTGAGGGAACATTGATTTCTCTTTTGTAAGTTTGAAGGTTGCATAAGCAACTTCATCTTCTCTCAAACAATTTGCGAACTTCTCCGCAAAATCGTTTGTGAAGGGAATCTTTACCAATTTTTCTACAAGGTTGTCCAGTTCGTACTGGGTCTGTCCTTTCTTGCAGTAGTTATTATTTTTAGCGGCAAGATTATTTTCCTTGATATAGTTCAGGAGTTCAAAGAGGACATCATTCTTAAGTCCTCTTCCTTCCTGTGTATATCCTGCTTCATCGAGAGCATTGAAGAGGAACTGAATTCTCTTGAGACTTGTTTCTTTTGTCTCAAGCTGAAGGACAAATTTATCAAAGGCAGAAGCAGAGATATGTCCTCTTTTTGCTCCACCCATTCCTGTTTTGACCTTGATATCATGCTGTCTCAGTACCTGTTTAACACGACCCACACAAAAATTATGGTAATTAAAAGTATGTTTCTTTTTAACTTCCGTTGCTGTGGAATCAATCACGTTGGTCATGTCAATCGGTGTTCCGTTATTATTGATGATAACAATGGTTGCCTTACTATCTTTCAGAAGATTCATAAAAGCGGTCATGTCGAAAGATGCAGATGCAGAGTTAACAGTTGCGATTGTTGTGTTGTTTGCCATGATAGTTACTTCCTTTCTTTTTAAAACTTTGCTTTATTTTATTTACCTATATTTAGTTTTTTCAATATTTAGTTTTTATTTATTTCCCTATTAGAGATTATTTAATCTCTGCAAGAGTTTCCTTGATTAAAGTGTCGTAGTATTCTGCGAGGAAATAATCTTCAACTGCGAGTGCCGCTTTTTTGAGAATCTTGTACTCGTTTGCTTTTACCTTGAGCATTTCGTTTGTTGTCATTATGTTGCTCCTTTCTTTTCTTAATATCCAAAATCATTAAAAATATCTTCAATGATTTCTATTGCGTGTTCTAATCCTGCCCTCTGACCATATGCATAACTATGGTCATCGTCATAGGGCATTGACATAGATTCAATTTCTTCATCCGTTGAAATTTCAGATTGAAGTTTGGAAATGATTTCCTTTTTTAATTCTTCTGTCATAATACAATACCTCCTCCCTGTTTCTCTGTAATATATTCATGGTACTCTGTCTTGGGCATAATCATTACTCTATAGACTTCCATGATATATTCATCATTTGCTTTTGTTGCAAATTTAATTGCATCAAGTACTGTAGGGACAGAAACAATTCCACTTCCCTTTCCGTATTTGTCCTGTAATGTCTTATATGCTTCCCACGCATATATTTCTAATGTTTCCCAATATGCTTCAAAAGCAAGTCTAGCGGTTTCCATGTCGGGATAAATTCCTTTGTGGTAGTTGTCGATGAAATGTTTCTGAAGGTTAATGTAGAGTGACATTGTTTTATTCTCCTTTCTTATCTGCTGATATTGCTGATATATGAAATAGTTGCATGACCACTATACTTGTTGTGGTCAAGATGGGAATAATAATAATACTCTTCCCTTATACAGGTTTCATAGTTGTGGTAGCGGGCTTCTACCAGTTTCTGAACCTCACCCGTTTCTCTGTTGCAACGGGTGTAAACGAATTTATACATGATTAGTTCTCCTTTCTGTTTAACTTATTACCAAACGAAGCACAAGAAACTGTGCTCTCCAAAATTAACCCAATGGTCATCATATGGGTCGGACTCAGTGCATTCGTTGGTGAATTTACAACAAAGTATTTCATCAATATGAATTGTTTCTGTTTCTGTTGCTTCACATTCATAACATACATGGTTGTGAAGATTCTCTACTTCCAAAGTTGTTTCTGTTTTAGAAATTACTTTACATTTTGCTACATAGGTTGCTTCATAGTGACAACCTAAGATGATGATTGTCATACAGATGAGACAGAGACAAATGAGGTAAATTTTATCTTTATTTTTCATTTTTCTTTGTCCTCTCTGCTCCAGCTTATTAACAGGTAAACGCCTGTTAAAAAATAGGCGATTACAATGCAGAACGGAACTGCGTTTGTAGCCATATCTACAATAATTTCTTTCATTTTTTCTCCTTTCTATTTGCGTGGATTAATTCCCACAATCAATACGCATAGATATTTTATTTGCCTTTACCTATGCGTATTTATCTAGGCATTAATTAATTAAATATTTAAGTTGTGTTCTTAATTCTTGTCTCGCTTTAAGTAAATTGGCTTGTGCTTTTATCAATTCATCAGAATCTGAAAGAAAATTTGTTAAGAAATAACTTCCTTCAGATGTATCATTAATATCCCAATTATCAACATCTGTGCATAAGATTCTTGCTCTTATATTATATTCTTTTACCGCTTCTTCTTCAGCACGAATATAATCTGCCAAAGGTTTTAATCTAGACAGACTTTTAGAAAGTTTTTTTGCTTTCTCTTGGATGGTAGCTTCAGGATATTCTTGATTAAGAGTGGACATGGTTAACATTTAGCTTCTCCTTTCTTGTATTTTTGATTACCATACATCAATCACATGGTCATCAATTCTGTTAGATTCTGTTCCCATGTGGTCGAACTTGGCTGTAATCCGTTTCCCTACATATTCATCACTGAGGTCTGAATAATAGGGAAACTCTTCTCCAGTTTCATCAATAAAAAATACTTCCTTTGCGGAAGTGTCGATTTTTGTGATAGTTGCTTTCATTGTGTAGGTTGCGTCAAGATGGCAACCTATGATTAGAGTGCTGATTATAGATGTTGCGAGAAGAATCTTTTTAATCATTTCTTTTATTTACCTCTCTTTCTTAAATTAGTTTGCCTTATTAAGTTTCAAATGAGGATTAATCCTCACAATTGGGACGTATAGATTGCGCACTTATTTTATTTGCGTTCTATCCGTCCCTATCTAAGGATTAACGAGTTGCAGTGCGGAGAAGAACTTCTTTGTCCTTTTTGTATTCTTTGAGTTCTTCTAATTCCTTTTTATACTCTTCAAGGAATTCTTCTCCTCTTTCAGTCAGATATCCAAAAGCCTTTTCGTATTCAAGGTCTTTGATATCTTCTTCATAGATATAGATTCTATCTTCAAGATAGGCTATGTCTTCAAGGAGTTCACCCAATCCAGTGAAAAGACGAGTGTCTTCCTTTTCTCTTGCATCCATAGCAGATGTTCTTTTATCTGCATTGTGGCGGTGCTTCCCGTTAGTTGCAAACATAGCATCTACATACCGATGCTTATTGCAGAATGGGTTGCAGTCAACATAGCGGAAGTCAATTCCACCATGCGCTCCACCGTGTCTTCTGCCGTGGATACGGTCACGGGACTTGTTCTTCTTGTTCTGTTTTCTGCGATTTGCTTTCTTTGCGGTACGAAAAACATTTCCGTTCAGAAGAGCATCATATTCTTCTGTGTCATAAAGCGCTTCCAGTTCCATTTCCATGAGGTCGCACTCTGCACGAACAAGTGCTTCCTCAGTGTAAATATTGCGCCAATCTGTAGGATTGGCTTCAAGGTACTGCTTTGTATTGTTGATGAAATCAAAGCAGTTTGAGTATCTGATGTTGAGGTCGGACATAGTGTTACTCCTTTCTGTTTCCTGTTTTCGTTTTTTATTTGCGTTCTTAATAAACACAATCGGAGCACGGAGATTTATTTCTCTGTGCTCCTATCTGTCCACTAAGTCAATTCCAGTCTGCGCAAATATTTTCTAAATACTCGCACAGACGCATGTGGCGTACTACGTTGCAGTACACTGCAATTTCGTACTCGGTGAAAGCGGTTTCTCTTACAGAGATTCTGCTTTCATCATTGCCTACACAGTATTCTGTTATATACTTGTAGGCTTTGGCGAAATTCACTACACCATTGATGTGGTAGATTTCGATATAATTATTGGTTGCTCCGCTTGTTCCGTTTGTGCCGTTAGGGTTCATAGTGTTCTCCTTTCTGTTTCTGTTTGCCTTATTGAGGGTTAAATTTATTTGCCTTATTGAGTCGATTAATATATTTATATATATTATTAATTAACTTAACCAACTTGAGTTCCCTTGATGCTGAACCAATCCAAATCAGTTTCGGGATTGGGAATAGGATTATAATTCATATCTCTCCTTTCTGGGATTTATTTCCCTATTTGAGCTATTAATAGGTACATTGAAGCGCAGGAATAATAAATGTTCCTACGCTTTGTCTACCCATTAAAGAATGATGCTTGGGGATGTGAGACTAGAACAGTTTGCATGTGACAACGAGTTACAGTCATTTTCCATAGGCATTTATTTCCTTTCGTTGTATTTTATAATTATTTATTTAAAGGACTTTCGTGGGTTTTGGTATATATTTATTTCCTTTTATAATACTTCACATATTGCTTCTTCACAGATAAAGTCATCGTCGTAATCTTCGAGAAGAGCCATTTCATGTACACATGTATATGATTCTGTCAATACTTTATCAGTATCAATTCGTGTTACCGTCCATTCACCTTCGTCAACAAACAGGTTGTATGTTCTGCCCTCTCTCATAATAGGGCGGTTATCATATACAGGTGTAATACCTAAATATTCAACATATTTAATTCCTTTACGGATATCCGCAGGACTTCCTGTGAGATCAAATACTAAGGCATCTTTGGTCGCTCTGCGATTGCAGAATTGAATACCAAAAGCCTTTTTAGATAAATTCTTAAAGATGGGGACGTTTAAAGCCAGAGATCTAATAGGTGTGATATAATTCATGCCTTCATGCTCTGCCCTGTCTACGAGTGCTCTGTCTTTTTTATTCATTGTGTTACTCCTTTCGTGATTATTAATGATTGGGACTACGTTATAAATTGGATGTTAGCACCTCGATTCATAACGAGAATTGCAATCATTATTAATAGTTAAAAGGTTGTGGTAGGAGTTGCACCTACTCGTTAATGTGGGTAGTTAAGCCACAATAGACAATTGACTGTTAATCAATTGCTCGTTCTACAATCACAACCTGAATAAATGTGATTTAGGATTTATGCAGACATAATTTTCTGCTACCTCGTGTCAGTCAATAGACCTTTACAAGTGGAATAATTAATAAATATACATATATTAATCAAAGTGGGATAATTAATATATGTGTATTAATGTATTAATGCACCACCTAACACTACCGCCGATATCTTTACGATATACTGAGTTGACGCAATACATACATTGGATAAGTACATTGGACAAGTCAACAATATACTTATATGTACTTATTGCAACCGCTACTCTATCCCCTTGAGAAAAGAAAATATAAGTTTAAAAAATAATACATTTATACATTGTATGTTATATTATATACATGTTTTTAGTACATATATTTTTAAACATTCTTTGAATAAATGAAGTATTTAATAAATACTATACATCATCATCTTCCAAGATACTTACCCTTGCGAGTTACTAAGTATACGCTTAGATATCAGTTTGATAACAGGTTTGTCCAGTCGCCTGTTATTTTTTATTCTCGGTCGCTTTTGAAAATGGTTATTATTAATATATATACCATGTAGAACATCTTGTCTCTTTGTCGGTAACTTATGCCAACTATCAAACAATCATAGGATTTTTTGGTGATTAAATCACAGACCTATGTTGAGGACTACAACCGAGTGGAGCGCCTACTCCCTTGTCACCTTCGATTTATAGCCAAATTATTTACTGAATTCATATGGTAGTAATGGTGCTTACAAGGACAAACTCTAAGGAGTTGATTGATACTAACCAATCGTCAACTTGTAACCCTGTGCCGTTCTCACCACCTTTCCACACCTTAGATGTTTGTCATCTCTTAGTTACCTATAATAGGCATACAAGACTACTTTGCCACTGATGCAACCTTCCCCTTGTACTGTTGTGCAATACAAGTCAGTATTTATAAACATCAGCACATAAGCCAAACTACTTGCTCTTTGAGCAACCACATAGACTTACGAATTTAAAGTTCTAAACTCTGCTATGTGTCTTAGTGTTCATAATTGAACTTTATTGGCACTTGCTACGATATAAACCACTGAAATAATCGACACAAAACCTTCGATTATCACGGCTTTATTTAAATAACCAGTACTTAAAGGATACTGGCAGACCCTATTAGGAAAAGCAAGTTAGAAATGAAGAACCGACTTGCCAGCGGTGATTGAGATTGTGCTTTTGACGGCGGTGCAAATATGAGTTATTCATATTTCATCAATCTCTAGGGGGTTTTTCAAATCGCCGTATTCGCATTACGTGATGTCAAAATTTCGATGTAATGAAATAGACGGTAAATTAAAAAATCAAAAGAAAAGAGAGGAGAGGATTAACCCCTCCTCTCGGAACAAGGGTGTCAACCCTTGTTCCAATACTCATCAAACTGAGCAGGAGTAACAGTGCTATCACACTCTGACGCCGCCTTCTGAGCCGTAGCCTTGTCAACGAAGTGGTACATCTTGTCAGCTGTATCATACTTGCCACCCATCTTGCGGAGACGAGCACCAAACATCTTGAACACGCCTTTACGGATATACTGACCGTTGCCGTCAATCTTGACTGCCGTACCATCTCCAGCAAGTACAAACAGACAGGAGACGTTGCCATCCAAAGGCTGAATAGCCTTTTTAGCGGGAGTGGAAGAAGATACAGGAGCAGTATTCGTAGGAGCAGTGTTCTGAGGAGCAACGTTCATGTTAGACAGAATAGCTGTCATCATGGGAAGTGCTGAGATAAAACCAGCAGTACCATCCATACCCTCTTCAAGGGTAACTCCCGAACTGAGCAACTGAGCGAACTTGATAGCTTGAGTGGGATTGGTCATGTCGATGTTTACGATGAGTTTCATAATATTTTCTCCTTTCTTTGAACCGATATATGATTACTAAGTAGTTCGAACGTTCGGTTCATCCGTTCGAACTGATGCCAGATTAGCAAAACGGCAAGAAAGGGCAATGTTCGTACGACCGTTCGTTTTTCCAGCGCAGCAATCACTTGGACTGCCAAAAATTCGGATTTTTGGAAGTCAAAATTGAGGAGCGATTTTGCCCCATGGGGGGTAGAAAAAACCTGATAAATAAAGGATTTTTTTAGCGACCGGGTCGCCCCTTAAACCACACAACACTAATTATTTTTATATATTTAATTACTCAATCCCCCATCTCCCAATTCTCGCCTATCTTTTCGTCAATTTCTTTAAAATTCTTTTAAATTTCTCTAACTTATCCACAAACTTATCCACTCTATCCACTTTATCCACATTAAATATTTTATATTCTTCTTACTATATTCTTTACTATATTCTTTCCTATCCTCTTGACTTTTCCGATTAAACCCATATAATTAAATCATGTATATTATTTACATGTTAATTAACCATATAACCGCACCACAAATCACATACCTCAGGAGGGGGTACACATGAACTTAAAATTTTTATCCACCATAACAACACTGCTTATCCTAGCTATAGCAGAAATTCTTTCTTATATTAATCTCAGTATTTGGGAAATTAATACAAACTCCCCATCATATTCAGAACATTATTATTATAAGGAAGAACTCACTGCTCTCTTTCAAGCTATAGAAAAAATTAGAGTATTCTTTTATATCCTGTTTCTTGTTTCGGTAGTAGTAACTTTCATTATTTATATTTGTTTTTAAAAAAGGATTAATATGATAAATACTAACTTACTTCCCAAAGCGACTAAAATTAAAATTATTTCAACTCGTAAATCAAAAAACAATGTTCAGCATTATATGATTATTTTTTATAATATTCCCTTTATTGATAAAAACCACAGGACACATTATTCAGAAATAATTTTTCATGATTGTACATTTACTCATCGTAATGCATACTTGGCTCTTACTCATGATGATATATGTAAATATAATATTGAAATAAATAAAAAAGAAATTGTAATTAACAATGTACAATCATTTTTATATGATACTCAATTCACATTTGAATATCATGAAGACCCATCAACAACAAAATTATTTACAGTCCAATATCAAGAATATCCAGAGGAGGTTTAAATGAAACATGACCATCATTATTTAATACGTTATAAAGACTATAGTGATAATTTATTTTTTTATAAAAAATATTATTCTCATTTATGGGCTTTAATAGTATATTTTATTTTTTCTCGTATGTTTGATATTGTAGAAATTTATAAAAGAAAAGGAGAGATATTTTAATGGGATATAAGTATACAGTACTTTATAAAAATTATTCAGACTTTGCTCTGCAAACAAAAATATCGAAATATTTTATCACTGCTCTTTTTTATTTAATTTATTATTCAATTAAATATGATTGTGTAGATTTTTGTAAAAGAAAGGGAACAAACAAACATGTCAGATAAATTAAAAGTCTTTCTTAGTGGAGGAATGACAGGTTTAACAGAAGAAGAAGCTTCTTATTGGAGAACAGGATTTAAATTGGAAAATGTACACGAAGGTAATGATTTTATTTTTATAGACCCAACATATCTATATACACCTTCAAATAATTCAGACCAATTATACGAAAAAGAAGCAATGAAATATGACCTCTATTGGATTAAACACTCAGATGTAATAATAATTAATTTTAATTCACTCTCTTCTATTGGTACTGCTCAGGAAATAATGTATGCATATACATTAAATAAACCAATTATAGGTATGATTCCAGAAGAAAATTATTCTTCTCTTCACCCTTGGTATAAAGAGGAAATAGATAAATTGTTTATATATAAAAACACAAAGGAAGAATTAAATAATATAATTTCTAAAGTTTATAGATACCTTTGGAGGTTTACAACAATTGGATAAAAAGAAATTAAGAAGAAAAATTGCGAAACAAGTTAAAGATAAGATGTATTATTTAAACTCATGTCCAAATGAAAGGGATATAATTTTAAATATTATTCTTCCTAAAGAAGATAGATTACCATTATACTCTCATTGTAGAAAAGATTGTTTAGATACTACATGTGAAGCTAATATTGATATAGATAATCAAATAGTTATAAGAAAGGTTATAAGATGAAAGCAGAAGCTAAATGGACAGGTGATTATCCTAATCTTTGTTCGGGTCGATGGATTTTAAAAGTAAATAATAAAGATGTTTCTCATTTAATTCCAAACGAATTAAGAAATGAACCAATGAATACATATAATACATATAGGTCTTGGCATTTTGTAAACTGGCAGGAAGTATGGGATTCATATGAAGAGGGTTTATTCTGTGATGAATGGATTAAAGAAAATAAAGAATGGTTAAATAAAATTTCAACAGACCCTATTATTCAAAAAGAAATTTATACAGCAATCAATTCACAGGATTGGCGTTATGGAGAATGCGGAGGATGTATTTAAATGACAATTGAAGAAATTAAAAATAAAGTTAATTCTTCTGAATATGATTTTTTAAGAAAAGAACCATTAAAAGACAATATTATTCTATTAGGTCTTGGCGGCAGCTATGCTTATGGCACTAATACTGAAAACAGTGATTTGGATATCAGAGGTGTGGCTACTCATAATTCAGAAGATATTCTTACAAGAAAAGGTTTTGAACAGGTTGTTAATGAAGCTACTGATACAACTGTTTATTCTCTCGAAAAAATTGTTAATCTTCTTTCCAATTGTAATCCTAATACAATTGAAATTTTAGGTCTTGAACCTTGGCAGTACTTATATACAGGTTATATTGGTCAAGAGCTTATTAAAAATAAAGATATGTTTCTATCTAAAAGAGCTGTCCATTCATTCGGTGGTTATGCTACTGCACAACTTCGAAGATTATCTAATAAAGCTGTTCGTACAGTTGAGCAGGAACAAAGAGAAAAACATATTTTAGCAAGTATTGAAAATGCAAGATATTCTTATCCAGATAAATATTTTAATTATCCAGAAGATTCTATTAAGCTTTATATTGATAAAGCTATCCAAGAAGATTATGATACAGAAATTTTTATGGATATAAATTTAAAACATTATCCACTTAGGGATTATAAATCTATGTGGTCAGAGATGCAGAATATTGTTAAAGATTATTCTAAAATTGGGAGACGTAATTCAAAAGCCATTGAACATGATAAGTTAAGCAAACATATGATGCATCTTATTAGATTATATCTTATGTGTTTTGATATTCTTGAAGACGGTAAGATTATTACATATAGAAAAAAAGAACATGATTTCCTAATGGATATTAGAAATGGTAAGTATTTGGATGATGATAAACAACCTACTAAAGAATTTTATGATATTGTTGATGAGATGGAAAATAAATTAAATTATTTAAAAGACCACTCTCCTCTTCCAGATAACCCTGATTATAAACGAATTAATGATTTTTTATATGATGCCAATTTAACTGTATTATATCAGGAAGGAGTAGTTTAATGACAGAAACAAAACTTTTAAAAAAACAAAACATGCAGAGTTTTTATGTATTTGGTTTTATTGAAGAATGGCTTGATGAACCTCCTCAAGAAGGTGGAAAATACAAATATATAATTCTTGATTATAATGAAAAATGGAGAGATGATGGTTTTTATGATGGTAATAATACAACAAGTAAAATAGATTGTTTCGGAAATAAAATATGTTCTGCTCCTAATGAAGTTGGAACACTTAAAGAAGCAAAAAAATATCCTACCTTCAAAATTGCATATGATGAATTAATAAAATTATTCAAACAAAATGAATTTTTTAACAGAAATGATTTTGAATATATTATAAAATTTGTAAAAATCAATACTATAAATGATATACCTTTAGAAAATAAATATATGGTAACAAATGTATATTGTGTTATTAATGAAAATGACCAATATGATTCTTTTGGTTTAGTAATGGATTTAGATTTTGAAGATAATGGTTATTGCGAAGTTACAGAAATAAAAGCATACACTGAAGAGGAGTAATATAAAAATGACAGAAACAAAACCTTTTAA
>ODAI013089428.1_pt1 | contig 33864 bp, 30 predicted proteins | sample 1539321 | NCBI WGS metagenome assembly ODAI01 (sample SAMN02144231, study PRJEB22623) | gut metagenome | biome: sheep rumen | host: Ovis aries | place: New Zealand
CCATAGTCGACGATGCCCGTTGGGTCGATGAGTTCCTCGCGCCCGCCGAAGGTGGTCTCACCGAGAGCCACTTGGTGTTCGTTGATGTAGCCTACAACTTGGTAAGTGTGAGGCGGTTGCGGCACACTGCCACGCGGCGCGTTGGTGCCACGGTCGTAGCACACGCGTACACTGCCCGCTGGCCAATCTGCTGCAGGAGTGAAGTAAAGCTCTCCGTAGCGGATGTGCGAGTCGGCGCAATAGCTGATCATTGTGGAGCCGTCCACGCTGGCGCCTTTGGTAATCAAGAAGTTGGTGCAGGCAAACGCATTGCCGAACAAGCCCCAAAGGGTGAGGATTAAGAATGTTTTGGTGTTTTTCATAGAGATGTCTTGTCGTTATTGTTGAAAAATTGTGAGCCAAAAATAGGGAAAATATCGCAGTTTTGAGTTGTGAAACAAAATTTTTTGTTTCTTTGCATTGTCCTTTTCCCAAAAGAAGAGGATGACATAACAAGAAGGCGTTTGCTGACGCTTGTTTTTGGTGACTTTGAATCTAGGAAATTCAAACTCATGAATCAAGGACTATGCAGAGGTGGATGTCGCGCGGTGAAGTGTATTACTTCCCCCGAACAAATAGAAATGAAAAACAAGGAAACAAAAAAGCATTACATTCGCAAGATATTGCTTGCGCTGCTTGCAATGGCCATAATGGTCGGTTGCATATTTTCTCACTTTGGAGGTTTCGGGACGGGACAATGCGCTGACACTTCGGAATTTGCGAAATACGCCCACGGTATTTCTGAAATTTCCGTTCCTGCACAAGCCCGTGTTGTCGCCTTGGGAGAAGCCACGCACGGCAATGCAGAGTTCCAACAACTCAAGTTGGATGTTTTCAAGGTGATGGTCGAGAAATACGGGGTGCGCGCTTTTGCCTTGGAGGGCGATTACGGCGGCTGCGAGGCGGTCAATCGTTATATCCATGGTGGCGAAGGAACAGCACAAGAAGCGGTGGCAGCTATCGGTTTTCCCATCTACAGGACCGAGCAGATGGAGCAACTGGTCTCGTGGATGCGCGACTACAACGCAACGGCAAGCGAGGAAGACCAACTCTGCTTCTACGGCTTTGATATGCAGCGCTATGAGCACAATTACAAGTATCTGCTTGATGCCGCAAGGGAATTTGGGTTGGATACGAAAGATTTGGAACAAATATGGGATGGTGAAAAAGACGGTTTCTCGGATACCTCTAAACCTGACGAGAACGCGAAAATTATTGAAGTCGTGAAGCAGGAACTGATGCAACTGAACGACTCACTGACCACGAAAGCCGTGCATCATGCGGATGTGTTGCTCCAAAACATCTCCGTTGGAAAAGTCATCAACGATGCAGCGGCGGGGAACGCTTTGCGCGACAAGTTTATGGCCGACAATGTGTGCTGGATTTTGGAACAAGAGCAGACGCGTGGCAAAGAGCGGATTTTTGTTTCTGCCCACAACGGCCATATTCAGCGGTTCAACAATTATGGGACGACAGGAAAAGGGACGGGCAATCTGCTTGCCGATAAATTTGGAGAGGAGTATTTCGCCATCGGAACAGATTTCCATAAGGCGCGTGTCAACCTGCCAAAAGGCAAAGACCGCAAACGCAGCATCCACACCTTTTATTCCTATGATCCTTTGGCCAAAGCGTCCAAGAAATGCGGCTATGAAATGAGTTGGCTCGATTTCTCAACGATTCCAGAAGATTCCCCACTCAAGCAGCAAATTGCAGGTTACATTTGGATGGGTTCGGTAGGCGAAGGCTACTCTCCGCTCATGGCTGTCTTGCCGATGGCGTACCGCATTTGGGGCTCGCCTACGGAAATTTATGACGGACTGATATTGGTCTCGAACGCACATCCAACCGTGATACGATAATAACGCCAAACATCCATCCATGAAAAAATAAAGATGGAAACAAATAGAATACTATTGCGCCCTTGGCGTGACGATGACGCAGAAACACTTCCCGTTCTTCCGCATTTGCAATGCTGAAACCGTGAATATAAGCATTTGCAATGCGGGAAAACAACGATATTCGACAGCCGCAGATTTGTTTAGATTTATGTGAGATTTGTTTCCTCAGCCGTCAATCGTCCAGCACAAACTCCTCATAATTATCTGGCGTAATCACCATGAATGTTGCGGTGGGATATGCTTCCGTGATTTTTTCTAAAATGATAGCAAACCAAAAATAATTGTACCTTTGCCGAAAAATCCAGCCATGCAATCCACCATCCCATTAGCGGAACGCCTGCGCCCGAATTCGCTCGACGACTACATCGGGCAGAAGCACATCATCGGCGAACATGCCGTGTTGCGCCGTGCCATCGAGACGGGGCGCGTGCCGTCCATGATTTTCTGGGGACCGCCCGGCGTGGGCAAGACCACTTTGGCCTTCATCATCTCGAAGCAGGTGAAGCGCCAGTTCTTCCAGCTGAGCGCGGTCAGCAGTGGCGTGAAGGAGGTGCGCGAGGTCATCGACCGAGCGCGGATGCTCCCCGAATCACCTATTTTATTTATAGACGAAATCCACCGTTTCAGCAAGTCGCAGCAGGACTCGCTTTTGGGCGCAGTCGAGAAGGGCTTGGTTACCTTGATAGGCGCGACCACCGAGAATCCCAGCTTCGAGGTCATTTCGCCGTTGTTGTCGCGTTGTCAGGTGTATGTGCTCAAGTCGCTGGAAAAGGAAGACCTCGAAATCCTTTTGGCGAAGGCCGTGAAAGCCCTCGAATACGACTTCGGCAAGAAAATCACCGTCAAGGAACCAGAAGCTTTGATGCAAATCAGCGGAGGCGACGGACGTAAGTTGCTGAACGCCGTGGAGTTGGTCGTCACCTCGCTGAACGACTTGGACGAATCGGCTCAGGAGTTAGTTGTAACCAATGAATTTACAACGAATTGCATCCAAAGCAACCTTGTGAAATACGACAAGCAGGGCGAAATGCACTACGACATCATCTCGGCCTTCATCAAGAGTATGCGCGGCAGCGACCCCAATGCGGCCTTGTATTACCTCGCCCGCATGATCGAGGCAGGGGAGGATCCGCTTTTCATCGCCCGCCGTATGCTCATCCTTTCGTCGGAGGACATAGGCAACGCCAACCCCAACGCGCTGTTGCTCGCCAATGCCTGTTTTGATGCTGTCAACAAGATTGGCTGGCCGGAGAGCCGAATCATCTTGGCGCAGACGGTTACTTATTTGGCCTCGTCGCCGAAGAGCAATGCAGCCGTGGCCGCCATCGACGCGGCACAAGAACTCGTTCGCAAAACTGGCGATTTGTCAGTGCCCTTGCACTTGCGCAACGCCCCGACCAAACTGATGAAAGACCTTGGCTATGCCGATGGCTACAAATACGCTCACGCATATACTGGCAACTTCGTTGAGCAGGAATTTCTTCCAAATGAGATTTCTGGCACGGTTTTGTATGAACCACAAGATAACCCGCGCGAGCGAGAACTGCGCAAGAACTTGCGCGAGAAGTGGAAAGAGAAATATGGGTATTAGGTTGGAGGTATGAGGTATGAAGTATGAGGTGTGAAGTATGAGGTATGAGGTAGGAGGTAGCCCTGAAAGGGCGATTTAATTCAGCCCGACGCGAAACGTCGGGAAAAATGGCGGATGCCAGTCCCGTAGGGACGACATATCAGTAAGCAGGCGACGTAAGTCCCTGCACAACAAAAAGCGATAAAATGAGCGAAGAAAACAAAGAAAAAAGCCTAACCCTCTGGAACAGAGTGCTCTCCACGAGTCTCAACCTGCCTTTCGTGAAGGTGGATCGCGACGAGTTCCTGACCAAGGAACTGTCGAAGTTCTGCACGCCGATGGAACTGATGACCGCCTTGGACGAAACGCCACTTAGAGTGCTGACCAAGAAGGAGATAGACAAACTCGCCAACCAATGCATCAGCTATCATTTGACGATGGTGTGCGGCACATCCGCGCTGATGGGCTTGCCGGGCGGCTGGTGGATGGCGGGCACGATTCCCACCGACCTAACGCAGTTTTACGGCCACATCCTATCCCTTATGCAGAAGTTGATTTACCTCTACGGTTGGCCCGCCTTGACCAATGTAAACAAGCAGTTGGACGACGGATCGCTGCAAATCATGACGCTCTTTGTCGGTGCGATGATGGGCAACAAGATGGCTGTCGAGGCCTTGACGAAGGTGGTCGGGCAAGTCTCGAAAAACGCCGGACTGAAGGTTTCGGAGGGCATTTTGGCGCAATATGCCATCAAAATCGCGCAATGGATTGGCATCAACATGACGAAGGAAAGCTTTGCCAAAGGCATGGGCAAGGTGTTGCCTTTGGTTGGTGCGCCCATTTCGGCCACCATAACCTATTACACTTTCCGCCCCATGGCACGCCGTTTGAAGGCGCACCTCGACGACTTGTACGAAATGCGCCAACTGCGTGAAAGCGCAAGGGATTAACGCTTGTATTCCTTCAAGTAAATGTCGTGCAGCTCCGAATCGGCGGTTTGGAGGATGGCCTTGTAGTTCATCTGTTTTTCTGTCATCAACCATTCTGTGAACTCGTCCACAAACGTCTTGATGCCAGAATGTTGCATCTTGATGTAAATCAGGTTGAGCTTGGCTTTGGCCTCGGTTTCGTTCAGGCCGTCGTTGGTCATGATTTTTTCGGTGAGTTTGTCCATAGTTATGTTTTTTTGTATCAGACTGCAAATATAGAGAAAAAAACTGAATTTGTCAAGAAACGATTTGTTTTTTTTCTGCAAACCGTTTGAAAAACAATCATTGCACAAACTGATACGCACCCATGTCGGGCCTTCCGATGCGCTGAACACCGTCCAAGTCGTATGGGATTTCATTGCCAAACAAAGGATTTCCAGTGCCTATGACAGGCGAAGCAATACTGTCGATGCGGAGGTTGTTGTGACGGTAATCAGCGAAATAAGGTTCAAGGTTGAATAGGCAGTGTCTGAAACCCGATGATGTGTTGGCGTATTTCTCGCTTTTGATGAGGCAATGGTCAAATAAATATGTGGAGTCGGCATCAGGGCCGAAACTTGTGACCAATTCGTCTTTTTGTGCGCCGTAAACGATGCAATTGTCCACTTCCATGTTGAAGGGATAATAGTAAAACTCACCGCTTTGGCTGTCTTTATATCGGTTTTGTATGGTCATGCCGGTGCAACTCTTGTGTTCGTTGCCGTTCCAATAATTGGCAATGGTGCCGTGCACGAAGCGGTAGTCACCACCATAAGCCCAGACGTTGCTCGTGCCGCAGTTGGCAATCGTAAAGTTCTTTGCCTCAACGGCATAGAGTATGGAAAACAATCCGTATCCGCTCTGGTTTTCGATGATGGTGTTGTCGATGCGCAAGGCACATTGCGTGACTTTCAAGGCGGATTGACAATTGATTCCGATGTAACCGTTGCGGATGATGGCGTGGCTGACGCGGTGGTCGTGACCCGCTCTGCCGTCCATGAGCATGATTTGCTCCCATTGTCCGGGCGTGTCGTTGTAATAAGATTCGAGCCGGTCGCCCTGGATGACGACGGGATTCTCTGCTGTGCCGTCAATGATCAGTTGTCCGTCGCTCCATGAGAAGATGCCGCTGCCTTGGTGGCAATAGACTTTCGTTCCTGCCTCTATTTTCAAAGTGCCGTAACTGTTGATGAGAGCCCACCCGTAAATGACGTAGGGTCGTTCAGGGGTCCAAACGGTGGTTTCAAGGCTGTCGGCCACGATTTTGTATTTTCCCATGATGGCACTCGTCACTTTGTCGCCGATGATGTAATTGGCATTTTGCCCCCATGCCAATAGTTTGATTCTCTGAGTGTTGCCGTTGGTGACAAATTCCAGTTCGTCTTCCACCACAAAGGGCGTATTGGCCTCTGTTGGGTTGATCGTGACGCGAAGGAAAGATAAAAGGCTGTCGTTGGCAGGGATGATTTTGTCATAAAACTCAATATCATTTTCGCCGTCGAGGTTGAAGCGGAATGGGGAGGCTGAGCCACCAACCAAACGTATGGAGCTTATTTTCAGGTCGTCGTCGTGCAGATTGTAAACCCTCAATTGGTGTGTGGCCGAGCCCAAAGAGGTGAAAACCGTGTCGAACAATACCGTATCTGCTGAAAACGAGAGTTTTAGGTTGGAATCGGAGTTGATTTTGTTTTCCTTTTTGCATGCTGCAAAGGCGAGCATGGCAAGGACAAACAGATATAGAAAGGTGTGTTTTTTCATGGTTTTGGTTTGAAAAGGCAAAAATAGGCTTTTATCTGATACGGCGGTAAAAGGAATTTATTGTATTTTTGCGCAAAATTTAGAGAAATGAAACGTTTTGCAATTATCGCGGCCATAGGCCTCATGCTAATGGGTTTTTGTGGCAAAGTGTCGGCACAATTTCTCCCTGAGGTGCCCAATCTGAAAGGGAAAATGATTTACGGCGGCAACTTCGGTTTCGGAATGTCGGGGAATCACCTTAGTCTGTCCATCGCACCGCAGGTGGGTTACCGCATCTTCAACCCTTGGGAAATAGGTTTGCGCGGCACCTACCAACTCCAGTGCTATTTCGACCGCTACCATGGCAACGAATACTTCCATTATTTCGGCGTAGCTCCTTATACTAACGTTCAGGTTTACAAGGGATTGTTTCTCCATGTCGAAGACGAGATCATGTATGGAGTCTCGCGCTGGAACCATCAGACATCCTCCGGGCGTTGGTTTAATTCGGTTTTTGTCGGCGGTGGCTATAGGCAGTATGCATACAACGGAAGCTACGCATATTTCATGGTGCTTTACAACCTTTCATGGGGACAGGTCCAATCCAACTCGTGGGACACACCTTACTCCACGCCCATCCAAATCCGTGTGGGGTATTGTTTTTAGTTTGTCCGCAAGTCGGAGGCCGCTTAGTTTAACATCCTCTCCAACTCTCGCTTGTTGTCTTTGTTTTTCAGGCTTTCGCGCTTGTCGTAGAAGTGTTTGCCCCGGGCAAGGGCGATGTCCAACTTGGCCAGCCCTTTTTCATTAATAAATAAGGTGACGGGCACGATGGTGAAGCCTTTTTCCTGCGCTTTGTTTTTCAGCTTGCGCAATTCGCGGGCGTTGAGCAGCAATTTCCGGTCGCGTTTTGGGTCGTGGTTGTTGTAGGTGCCTTGCGCATATTCGGCAATGTGCATTCCAATGACAAACAATTCGCTGCCCTTGAAACTGCAATATGAATCCGCCAAGCTTGCCTTGCCGCCTCGGATGGATTTGATTTCCGTACCGGTCAGCACAATGCCAGCCGTGAGCGTTTCGACGAGGAAATACTCAAACGAGGCTCGCTTGTTCCTTATCTTGATGCTGTTTGTGTTCTTCTTTCCCATTGCGGCGGCAAAAATAGGAATTTTCAACGACATGAAGGCATCCTGCTCCAACACAATTTCGTATTTTTGCATTTTGAAAACCATTCCGCCATGATCGTCTGCATTGCCGAGAAACCAAGCGTCGCCCGCGACATCGCCAAAGTGCTGGGTGCCAACACTTCCCATGAAGGTTACATGGAAGGCAATGGCTACCAAGTGACATGGACCTTCGGCCATCTCTGCACCCTGAAGGAACCTCATGACTATACCGAGCAATGGAAACCATGGGCTTTGACGCGCCTGCCGATGATTCCGCCGCGCTTCGGCATCAAGCTGATTGCCGACAAAGGCGTTGAAAAACAGTTCAAGACCATAGAGAGCTTGTTTCAGAAGGCCGACGAGATCGTGAATTGCGGCGATGCCGGGCAGGAAGGTGAGCTTATCCAGCGTTGGGTGATGCAGAAAGCCGCCGTGAAGTGCCCAGTGAAGCGCCTTTGGATTTCCTCTTTGACGGAAGAAGCTATTCGCGAAGGCTTCAAGAACCTGAAGGACCAGTCTGAGTATCAGTCGCTTTATGAGGCAGGACTCAGCCGCGCCATCGGTGACTGGCTCCTGGGCATGAACGCCACGCGGCTCTACACCTTGAAATACGGCCAAAACCGGCAGGTGCTCAGCATTGGTAGGGTGCAAACACCCACATTGGCACTGATTGTCAATCGTTACCACGAAATAGTGAACTTCAAGCCGGAAGCCTATTGGGTGCTTTCCACTGTTTATCGCGACACCGTCTTCACCGCCACCAAAGGTAAATACGGCTCCGTGGAAGACGGACAAAAGGACTTGCAAAGCATTGAGGGAAAAGAGTTTGCCGTGACCGACATTGCCACCAAGAAAGGCACTGAAGCCCCGCCAAGGCTCTTCGATTTGACATCATTGCAGGTGGAATGCAACAAACGCTATGGCTTTTCCGCCGACCAGACTTTGCAGACCATCCAGAGCCTCTACGAAAAGAAATACACCACCTATCCGCGTGTCGATACGACCTATCTGAGCGACGACATCTACCCGAAATGTCCCGACATCTTGGCCAAACTGACCAACTACTCAGCCTTTACCGCACCTTTGGCGGGCAAGAAACTGCCCAAGAGCAAGAAGGTGTTCGACAACAGCAAGGTCACCGACCACCACGCCATCATCCCGACGGGGGTGGTGCCGACAGGCCTATCCTTTGCCGAGGAGAAGGTCTACGACGAGGTGTGCCGACATTTCATCGCCGTGTTTTATCCTGATTGCCAGTTTGCTACGACTACTGTTTTGGGCAAGGTGGAAGATGTGGAGTTCAAGACCTCTGGAAAGCAGATTCTGGTGCAAGGCTGGCGCGAGGTCATAAAACCAGCTAAGAAGGATGAGGTAGGAGGTATGAAGGAGGAAGGTGAGGGTGAAAAAGAGGACGAGGAGAAAACTTTGCCCATTTTTGCCAAAGGCGAACATGGGCCGCACCAGCCGCAGTTGGCCGAGAAGTGGACCTCACCGCCGAAGCCTTTCACCGAGGCCACATTGCTTCGCGCCATGGAAACGGCTGGCAAATTGGTTGATGACGAATCGCTTCGCGAGGCGATGAAAGAGAATGGCATAGGGCGACCTTCAACGCGGGCGGCCATCATCGAGACGCTGTTCAAGCGCAATTATATAAAAAAGGTGCGCAAGAGCCTCGAACCCACGCCCACGGGCATCGAGCTTATTGGCCTCATCCGCGAAGACCTCCTGAAAAGCGCCGAGCTGACGGGCATCTGGGAGAAGAAGCTCCGTGAGATAGAACAACACAAATACGAGGCGCGGCAGTTTTTGGACGAACTGAAACAGATGGTCACTGAAATCGTCACCACGGTGATGATGGACAACAGCAACCGGCGTGTGGCCGCAGCTGCGGTGGAAGAGAAGCCGAAAAAGACTGCACCAAAGAATAGCTCGACGACCAAAGCGAAAAAAGCCACAACAACCCAAGCCGAACCCAATTCCAATCATGAAGCCATAATTGGGCAGGTGTGTCCGCTTTGCGGAAAAGGCCATATAATAAAAGGTAAGACGGCCTTCGGCTGCTCTGAGTGGCGCAGCGGGTGCGGGTGGCGCCAATCGTTCTGATGGGTATATAAAAAAAGCACCTCGATTGAGGTGCTTTTTGGTTTCGAATCAAGCTTCGGTTAGAAGTTGAAGCGGAGGTTCAAAGCAGCTGACCAGGTGGAGTAGGTGCTGGCATACTCGCCCCAAGTCGGGTTGGTGAATTGGTAGGTGTACGGGTTGTCTTCCGAACCGTTGCCATTTATCTTGATGATGTCGCTGCTGCTCAGGCGCTGCATATTGCCCCAGCCTCTGTAGAACAGGTTAGCGAGGTTTTTCACATCCACGCCGAAGCTGATGCTTTCGCCGCCATGGAACTTGTAGGTGCGTTCATATTTGAAGTTGAAGGTGTGTCTCCAAGGGGCAATGGCACCGCCACGCTCGGCATACTGGCCACGATGTGCGCTCAGGTACTTGTCGGCCTTGATGAAGGAGTTAAACTCGGCCTTGTTCTCTTCGCTGACGAAAGGCATGGTTGCCAATTCGGCTTCCGTAGGAATGTAAGCCAAGCTGTTGGATCCGCCGTCGCCGTTCACGTTGGAGGTCATCGTGTAGCTGTAGCGTGTGTAGCTGTAGCCGCCCACATAGCAGTGGTTGTAGCCTTCATAGTAGAGGCCGATGGTCTCGTTGGTGCGTTGTCCTGTAGCCCAGTTCCAACCCAAGTTGAAGAGCACACGGTTGGGTGTGACGTAGCTGCTGTAGCCCAGTTCGTGGACATTGGAGCCGTTCACTCCGAAAGCGTTGGTGTTGTATGCCGAAGTGACTTGGTCGCCGATGGCATCGGTCACGTTCTTGCCTTCTGCGTAGGTGTAGGCTGCCATGAGGTCGAGGCCGAAGTTGAAGCGCTTGCTCAGCTGTGCGGTGGCTGAATAGTAGTAACCGTTGTTGGGCGTGTTGGTGATGAGGTAGGGAGTGACATCTCTGCCGAGGCTGTTCTTGATGCCTTCGCTCTTCCACTTCGTTCTCTCGCCAGGTTCTCCTGGGAGAAGGATGGTGCCGTCTTCGACAATGCCGAGTTTGGTCACGGCCACGGAGGTGATGTCATGGTTGTAGATACCTTCCACAGTGGCTTTGATGCCACCAGGCAGTTCGATGTCGGCGGCCAAGCTGCTCTTCCAAGTCTGGGGCATGCGGAGGTTCTTGTCCATGATGGTGGTGGACTGGGGAGCCGGCAGGTCGCCCGTCAGCAGAAGGTCAGCATTGTTGGCGATGATTTCGTTCGGGGTCGTGAAGAACTTGATTTGCTCTTCCTCGTTGCTGTTGATGTATTGGTTTTGCAGGCAGTTGGAGTTACCAACGGTCGATACGATCCACACGAAGGGCAGGCGGCCAGTATAGAGGCCCGAACCGCCGCGGATGATGTACTTGCGTTCGCCAGTGAGGTCCCAGTTGAAGCCCAAACGGGGCGAGAAGTTCACGCGGGCCTTAGGCATGTCGGCAGTTGACATTCCATACATGGTGTTGCCTTCACCGTCGGCGATGCTATGGTGCACACCGTCGGCATCGTTCCAGCCTTCTGCAAACTCCTTATTGTAGTTATATCCAGCAATCGAAGGATACCACGGCACCTCGACGCGGAGACCGGCAGTCAGTCTGAAGTTTTCGTTGAGGGTCAGCTCGTCTTGGGCATAGACAGAACCTTGCATGTAGTTGAAGGAAGGATACACTTGCTCGTGCTTTTCGTTGTTGCCGTAGGTGATGGCGAAAGCGCGTGGGTTGGCGTTGTTCACAAAGTCATTCCAGCTGTTGTAAACATAGTAGCCGGCGCCGCCTTGCATAAAGCCGTTCTTGGTGTTGTCGAACTCATACTGAAGACCGAAGGTGAAGTTGTGGATACCTGTGAGATAGCTGAATTCGTCGGTAACCACGGCGGTTTGCACATCACGGAGGTTGCCGTAGGTGAACGGGTCGGGACCGAAGCTGGTGTAAACAGCCGGAGTGCCGTCTTCGAGAGGCTCCAGAATATCCACGGTGGGGAAGAGGTTGCCTACGAAGCTGCGAGGCTCATACTGGTGCGAATAGGTGGCACGCAACATGTTGTTGGCGCGACCACTCAGGAAGCTGTGGTTCCACTCGGCGGCCACTGAGCTGAAGTTCTGTTCTTGGAAGTAGCGGTTGCTCTCGAAATAGAGGGCGTATTCAGAGGTACGGCCGTAGGTGTTGCGGTTGTAAACCGATCCGGAAAGCGGGTTGATGGAGCTTGACGGAGACGTGGAATACTTGTTCTTCACCATGCTGTAGCGGATGTTGAACTTGTCATTGGCACTGGCGTTCCAGTCGATACGTGCGAGCAGTTTGTAGTCGGGCGTGCTGGCACTGTAGTTTTGGTAGCGGCCGGGGTCGTAGCCGTAAGTGGTCATCAGGTAGTTTTTGATTTCGTCCATCTTCTCTACAGTAGGACGGTTGTATTGCGTTGTGCCGCCGAAAGCGTCGGATTCGCTTTCGCGGGCGAAACGGGTCTGGCCGGGGTCAACGTCGCTCTGGTATTCAAAGTTCACGAAAAAGAACAGCTTGTCTCTCAAGATGGGACCGCCCACGCTGATGCCAGCGGTATTGTCCAACGAACGAGAGAGTTTCAGGCGATCGGGATAGTTGCCGAATTCGTCCTTCTTGCCGAACTTGGTGCCTGTGAGGCCGTCGCTGGTGAAGTAGTCATACACGCTGACGTGCCAGTTGTTGGTACCGCTCTTGGTGACGGCGTTGATGGCGCCGCCCGTGAAGCCGCTATGACGCACGTCGAAAGGCGTGACGTTGATGGTCATGGCTTCGATGGCGTCCAAGGAAATGGGGCTGCCGCCGGCAGGTAGGTTGCCACCGATACCAAAGGCGTTGTTGAAAGCGGCACCGTCAACGGTGACGTAGGACGAGCGGTAGTTGCCGCCGCCGATGGCCAAGCCGTTGGAAGTGGCAGCAGCCTGAGGCGTCAAGGACAACACATCGTTGAGGCTGCGCGTGATGGTGGGAAGGGTGGCGATTTGCTCGCTGCTCACCGAAGTGGTGGCACCAGCGCGGTCGCTGTCCATGCCGTTGCTGATGGCTTCGGCCGAAATGGTGACTTCACCCAGTCCTATGGCTTCCTCGTTCAAGTGGACATTCAAAATCTTGGTCTCACCCAAAGCAGCGGTGACACCGTCTTGAATAACCGTTTGGAAACCAACCATGCGATACTCAATCTTGTAAGGACCGCCAGGACGGATGTTGAGCAAACGGTAGTTGCCGTTTGCATCGGCCACAGCATAATACTGTGCGCCGGAAGGAATGTGCGTTGCGACTACAGTTGCACCCGGAAGCGTCGACTTGTGATTGTCGGTAATCTTGCCGCTGATGCTAGATGAAGTCACTTGCGCCATCATGGTGATGGAGGCAATCATTGCCACGAAAAAAGTAAGTAACTTTTTCATAATAAAGGTTTTAAGTTAGTAATTGATTTTATTGAATTGTGTTTGCTTTACGATTTCTATCCTGATTAAATCGTTGCAAAAATAGGACTTTTAGGTTCATATCCAACAAATCGCTTATTAACATTTTGCTTTTTTTGGGAAAAAGAAATCAACAACATCTGTTAATAACTTTCTAAACGCTTGCAGTTGAAATTGTTGTAGCGGATATTCGAGGATACCTTAATAATAAAAACCGACGATTCTGAAAAAACACGATTCCGACTCACTTTTTTTTCTTATTTTTGGAGCCTCAAAACGTAAATAATACAGTTATGGGTAGAATTTCAATACTTGTCGTCCTAACTATCTCATTGTTAGGATTTTGTTCGTGTGGAAACAGTCGCTCCAAGGAATATCGAAACATGCAACAGAGCGTCAGTGATCTTCAGTTGAAGATACAGGAAACCGAGGATTGTGACGAACTTCAAATGCTGAGTTTCAGTATTTTGGGACTTCGCTCGGATTTGGACAACCTGCAACAGGAAAGCACGGTTACCGAGGCCGAAATCAGTGAATTGGGCGACCTCGTCGATGGCTTGGATGCCGCATGGAGGGGGAAAGTCACGGCTTTGGAATGTAACCAGTTCGATGGCAACGAGGAAGAATACGACACCTCGGGCGAGGAAGACTACCCTGAAATGTAAACCTTTAATCTATGAGCCATGGCATTCTTTTACAAACATAACCCGAAGAAATTCAACTACATACCACGCTATTACGACCCCGAACAGGAAGCTTGGGAGAAGAAAAAGGCTGAACTGGGATACGACGCCAAACTGAGCCACGAAGAGAAGTTCCGCGCCGAGATGCGCCGCAGATGGAGTGTCAAGGAGGCGGAGGAAAGTGCGGAGGAACGCCGCGCCAAGGCCATACGCCGCATAGCACTTGGCCTGTTTGCCGCAGTCATTTTCTATTTCGTTTTCTGCACTCCGCTGATGACCAATATCGTCAGCGGCCTGATGGGGAAATGAGCCATGCTTGACGTTATCAAATTGCTTCCCGACAGCGTGGCCAACCAGATTGCGGCAGGCGAGGTGATACAACGCCCAGCCTCGGCCGTCAAAGAACTGATGGAGAACGCTTTGGATGCCGGAGCCACCCAAATCGACTTGGTGGTGAAAGACGCGGGCAAATCGTTCATCATGGTCACCGACAACGGCTGTGGAATGTCGGAAACCGATGCGCGGCTATGCTTCGAGCGGCATGCCACCTCCAAAATCTCGAAAGCGGAAGACCTATTCGCCATACGCACGATGGGGTTCCGTGGAGAGGCTTTGGCCAGCATCGCGGCCATCGCCCAGGTGGAGCTGAAGACGCGCCGCAAGGAAGATGAGGTGGGAGTGAGAATCATCAACGAAGGATCGGTGGTGAAAGAGCAAAGCCTCGTCCCGATGCAGCCTGGCACCACTTTCAGCATCAAGAACCTGTTTTTCAATGTGCCGGCACGCCGCAATTTCCTCAAGTCGCCCCAGGCCGAAATGCGACACATCGTGGAAGAGTTCACCCGCGTCGCGCTGATGAACCCCGAAACGAGCTTCACGCTGACGAGCGACGGCAAGGAGGTGTATCACCTTTATTCAGGCAACCTCAAGCAGCGCATCATGGGCCTTTTCGGGAGCAACTACGAGGAAAAGCTGCTGCCCGTCAACCAAGACTCGGAGCGGGTGTGCATACATGGCTTCATCGTCAAGGCCGAATACGCCAAAAAGACGAGAGGAGAGCAGTATTTTTTTGTGAACAAGCGCTTCATAAAACACGCCTACCTGCACCATGCCATCGAGAATGCCTTCATGGAGATGATCCCCAAAGACTGTTTCCCTGGCTATTTCCTGAACATCGAAGTGGATCCTGCTGACATCGACATCAACATCCATCCCACCAAGACCGAGGTCAATTTCCTCGACGTAAAGCTGGTGTATGCCATCCTCCATGCCGCCGTGCGCAAGGCTATTGGGCAGCACAACCTTTCGCCCACCATAGATTTCACCGAAACGCCCGACCTCAACATCGACTTCGGCGAAGCGTCAAAGGCATCAAGACCCTTGGTTATGCCCAACGTGCCTGTGGATGAGTTTTATAACCCGTTCAGACAAACCGCTTCAAGTCAAGACTTCAAGCCGAAAAGTTACGAGTTTTCGCAGCATAGCGACAAGCCTTCGGGCGATTGGCGGCAACATTATGGCGAGCGCATCGACCTCCCTTTTAAAAAAGGTGTGGAGAGTGACACCGACGGGGACAAACCTGAAAACAGCCATTACCTTCAAGTGAACCAGTCCTTTATTCTCACGACTGTCAAGTCTGGTATCATGCTGATAGACCAGCAATTGGCCCATACACGAGTGCTGTTCGAGAAATTCCTGAAACAGATGGAAAACCATAATGGGGCCTCGCAGCAGGAGCTGTTTCCGCAAGCCATGACGCTCAACCTGAACGACGCCTCGCTGCTGAAGGAATTGCTGCCCGAACTTGAAAACATCGGATTCGTATTGGAACAGGCCAACCCGACCACATTCATGATCAACGGCACGCCCACAGATGCCGCCGGTTGCGAGCCGGTGGAACTGCTTGAAAAGATTTTGGACAACTATAAAATAAACCGCACCGATTTGCAGTTAGACAGAAAACTGGACTTAGCTAAATCCTTGGCTTCGCAACTGTCCATCAAGGCGCAAACGAAGCTTAGCGAGCTAGAGATGCAAAACCTTGTGGACCAACTGTTTGCATGCAATGTGGCGGAAGTTGCACCGAATGGGAAGAAGATTTTCGCAATTATCAGCATGGACGATATTTCTAATTTTTTGAATCTTAAATCTTAAATCTAAAAATCGAGATAAATGAACGAATCATACAGCCCAACAGGATTCAAATTCTTGCCAACGATAGTCAAAAACCTTTTGATTATCAATATATTGATGTATTTGGCGACCATCACGCTTGATCGTTTCGGCATTGACATGACCAGTCTTTTCGGCCTGCATTTCTTCAAGGCATCAGGCTTCCGTGTCTATCAGTTCATCACCTATATGTTCATGCACGCCAACTTCACGCACTTGTTCTTCAACATGTTCGCCCTGTGGATGTTCGGCAACACGCTCGAAAACCTTTGGGGCTCAAAGCGTTTCCTGTTGTTTTACATGGTATGCGGCATTGGTGCGGGTCTGTGCCAAGAACTGGTGCAGTATGTACAATATGCGACTTCGCTGGCCGATTATGCCAACGTGAACCTCGGTGGCCAAATTGTGTCGATGGATTCCTATCTCAACATGATGAACACTGTGGGCGCATCGGGAGCGGTTTATGGCTTGCTTTTGGCCTTTGGCATGATGTTTCCTAACTCGATGATTTACTTCTATTTCCTTATTCCCATCAAGGCCAAATGGTTTGTCATTGGGTATGCCGTCATCGAGTTGCTTTTGGGGCTTCGAGGTGTCGGCAACGTGGCGCATTTCGCCCATCTCGGCGGCATGTTGTTTGGCCTGCTGCTGATATTGTATTGGCGAAAGAACCCAGCCGGACCCGACAAGGACTTCCGAAGGCTGAAAGACGTCGTGGCCGCATGGAAAGAGCGGTTGGGCAAGAAATACACGCCCTACGAGGAAGTCAAGGACGGGCCGCGAGTGCCGCGCAGCGATGAGGACTACAACCGACAAAATGCTGAGAAAGAGCGCAATATAGACGTGATTTTGGACAAGATCGCGAAAAGCGGCTATGGCAGCCTGACGCAAGAAGAGAAAGAATACCTTTTCAAAAACAGCAGATGACATGGAAAGAAGCGAGCGTGGCATTATTGGAAGATTATTGGTGTTCGTCCTAACGCTGCTGGCGTTGGTCGGATTGGTGGCCATGGCCTTGAGCGTCATCAACGGCCATGTCGACCCAAAACGGTTCGTCTGGACATCGTTCTTTGGCCTCGGATTTTGGGTTGTTTTCATTTTCAACATAGTGGTTTTCTGTGCTTTGCTCATCTTGCGCTCGCGCCGCGTGTGGATTGCGGCATTAGCCCTGTTGGTTTCCGTGCCAGGGGTCGGCAAGTCGTTCTCTTTCGGTTCCAAGCAAGAATCTGAAGCCTCGCTCCGGGTGATGAGTTATAACGTGCACAGATTCAGGCATGTGGATGGGAAGACAAACACGGATGACTGCGCGAAAGCCATCATCGAAATGGTACGCAAGAAGAATCCCGACCTATTGTGCTGTCAGGAGTTTGCCGGCTTCCGTCCCAAGGTGCATCGCAACAAATGCATAGAAATCTTTGCAGAAGAAGCTGGTTTCCAATACGTTTACTACAACAAGAAGCGCAACTACGCCGGCAATGTGATTTTCTCCAAGTTTCCCATCGCCAAAGTGGACGAGAACTCCGGGTTCGGCTTAGAGAACACCTACGGCGTGATGGTTGAGGTGGATGCAGGCGCAAAAGGCAGGTTTTTCGTTGCCAACGTTCACCTGCTTTCCTACAACATCTCCGACAGCGAAATAGAACAGCTCACAAGTTCGTCGGACCGTCGTAACCAGATGGATACCATTGGGATGAGAGTTGTGCGAAAACTGAAATATGCCACCAAGAAACGCAGCGAACAGATCATGCTCATGCTTGATGGGAGACCCACGGTGGATGCGCCTGTCATCATGTGCGGCGACTTCAACGACCCGCCCTTGTCGTTCACCTACCGAAAGATGCAAGAGGCGGGGTTTGTTGATACGTTCACGAAGGTGGGCTGGGGCGTCAAGCCGACCTACGCAGGCGACTTGCCGCTGCTTCGAATTGACTACATTTGGGGCGATAAAGGTATCAAGCCATTGAACTTCAAACGTTTCAGATTCAAGGCATCGGACCATTATCCAATTGTCTTGGATTTTGCGATAAACAACAACTAACAATTCAACAATCAACAATTAAACATTAATGACTCTCATCAAATCCATCTCCGGCATTCGCGGCACCATCGGCGGCCAGCCTGGCGACAACCTCACGCCGATAGACATGGTGAAGTTCACCGCCGCTTTCGTGAAATTCATTCAACATCGTGGCGCGAAACGCCCGAAAATCGTGGTGGGTCGCGATGCGCGCCTATCAGGATTCCTTGTGAATCAAGTGGTATGCGGCACCTTGCAGGCCATGGGTGCGGATGTGTTTGATATAGGCCTGAGCACAACACCCACGACCGAAATTGCCGTCACCGGACTGAAGGCCGACGCTGGCATCATCCTTACGGCTAGCCACAATCCAGCACAGTGGAACGCCTTGAAACTCCTCAACGAGAAAGGCGAGTTCATCTCTGCTGCCGAAGGCGCATGGCTGCTCGACGTGGCCGAGAAAGATGATTTCGATTTCGTCACCATCGAGGGAATCGGTAGCTATCAGCAAGTTGAAGGCTGGATGGACAAGCATGTCGAAATGGTATGCCAGTTGCCTTTGGTGGACAAGGCTGTCATTGCGAAAGCCAACTTCAAGGTGGCAGTGGATGCGGTCAACTCGACGGGCGGCATCGCCATACCGAAAATGCTGCGTGCTCTCGGCGTGAATGAGGTGCTTGAGCTCAACTGTGAGCCTACGGGCAAATTCGCTCACACCCCAGAACCTTTGGCACAAAATCTGACCGATATCTGCCGTTTCGTGCGCGAACAGGGCTGCGACTTCGGCGTGGTTGTCGACCCGGATGTCGACCGCCTCGTGTTCGTCAAGGAAGATGGCGAACTGTTTGGCGAGGAATACACATTGGTCTCCGTAGCCGACTTCATTCTGAAGCATACACCCGGTCCGACGGTGAGCAACCTTTCTTCAACCCGTGCTTTAAGAGACGTGACTCAAAAGCATGGCCAACAATACTTTGCCGCTGCTGTCGGTGAGGTGAATGTAGTTGAAAAGATGAAGGAAGTCGGCGCAGTCATCGGCGGCGAAGGCAATGGCGGTGTCATCTATCCCGAACTGCACTATGGCCGCGATGCCCTTGTGGGTACGGCCTTGTTCCTCACCCAGTTGGCCGAGAAAAAGGTCAAGTGCTCCGAGTTGAAAAAGGAATATCCGGCCTATTTCATGTCGAAGAACAAGATACAGCTGACGCCTTCGACCGATGTGGACAGTATTCTGGCCAAGTTTGCCGAAAAGTTCAAGAACGAGCAGGTTACGACCATCGACGGCGTGAAAATCGACTTTGCCGAGGGTTGGGTGCACCTGCGCAAATCGAACACCGAGCCTATTGTCCGCATCTATTCCGAGGGCAAGACCGAGGCCGAGGCCGAGCGTTTCGCCAATATGATTTTGGATGAGGCCAAGAAAATGGTCTAAGATTACGTTTGTTCAAATAATTGAATGTCAATAATTTAATAACTAAATGTTTAACTAAAACTTTAACAAAATGAAAAAAGTGATTCGTATGGTTATGCTGTGCGCCATGATGGTTTGGGGCGCACAGTCCATGGCCCAAACCCGTGGCGCCATCTTCTTTGGTGCTTCAATTCCGACTGGCGACTATGGCAAGTTCGACAACATGAGCGATTTCGCCTTGACCACTCCTGATGCCAGCTATGCAGGTGCTGCTGTTGGATTCAACGCAGGCATCAAATGGTATTTCAACGTAGGCGTGAAAGGCCTTGGTGCGATGCTCTCCATCGACGGCATTTACAATGGACCCAATTCCGACCTTAAAACCGCCTACCGCTCAGGAGAGGTGGAGAACGGTTTCGGTTCTTTATTAAGTGGTAGTACGAAATACAATGCCACGTCCAAGATTATCAACGTGCCTGCCATGCTTGGCGTGAACTACACCTATGAAATCAACCCCAATCTTTCTGTGTTTGCCGAAACTGGTCTTGGTGGCAGTTACCGTGCGATTACCAGAATGGAGTATGTCGGAAAACTTGAAGTGATGGGCGTGGAAACGCAACAAACCATCACTCAAAAATACGATGGCGCTTTCAGCTTCGCATGGCAAATTGGCGCTGGTGTCGAAGTGTCCAAGAACTTGGTGATTGGTGCCAGCTTCTACGATTTGGGCAATGCCGAAGTGAAAGGCGAACAAACCATAAAGCGCAAAACAAGCGTCAACAACAATACGAACACCGAGGAGAAATACCTCACCTTCGGCACCGTACGCCCGAAGATGTTTTTGGTTCGTATAGGTTTCATTTTCTGATACTTAGCACAGATAGAGTTATTTAGGTGGAGCGTCGTGTCAGCCGTCGCTTTGTTTTGGAATAAAGAAAACGGCCTGCCAGAGTGAATTGGCAGGCCGTTTCCGCTTGAAAACCAAAAGATTATTCCACAGGAATGTCCTTGTTCACATTCTTCGAACCCACGAGGGCGTAGAAGAGGATGTAGGCGGCGCAGAACAGCACGACGACGTAACTTGTCATGTAACTGCCCGTCCAGTCGGCGATGAGGCCTTGCAGACCCACCATGATGGCGAAGCCGAAGACCATGGTCATGAAAGCACCTGAGGCGATGGCAGTGTACTTGCCCAAGCCTTCGGTAGCGAGGTTGAAGATGGCTCCCCACATCACGGAGGTGCAAAGACCTACAAGGATGAAGGCAAAGATGCCGACGGGGACTTGTGCCCAAATCACCTTCAAATTGGCCCAATCGATGCCAGGAACGTTGACTTGCCAAGTTTGCGGGGCAAGCATACCAAACAGCACAAGCGCGATAGCCGTGATGGAAACAGTGGTCACCATAGCCTTTGACGACACCTTTGCGCCGATGGCACCGCCGATGAAACGCCCGATGAGCATCATCAGCCAATAGACGGCCACGATGAGGCCTGCAATGGTGCCGCTCATGCCGATGCCAGGCGTGGCTGCTGTGGGTTCGGAGGTCAGATACTGAAGGATGTAAGTTGGCGTACCTACTTCAATGCCGCCGTAAAGGAAGATGGCCAAAATGCCGAGTTTGAAGTGGCGGAACGAGAACGCGCTGTACTTGTCCTTCGCTTCCGATTTCACTTCCACGGGCTGTTGAGGCTCCTCAATCTTAGTGAAGAGGATCACGATGAAGCCAATGACGAAGATGGCCAAGGCAATCAGCAGGGCAGGGGTGGCATCGGAAATCTTGGCTTTGGTGGCCTCGCCGATGAGCGCACCCATGAGGATGTAAACCGCAACGGCAGCCGCCGAGTTGAATACCCCGCCGATTTGGATGAGTTGGTTGCCTTTGTTGCCGCCGCCGCCGAGCAGGTTCAGCATGGGATTGACGACGGTGTTCAACATGCACATGCAGAAACCGGCGATGAAGGCTCCGATGAGATAGACCCCGAAACCCATGCTGCCGCTGGCCCATTGCACGAGGATGCCGACGATGCCCACGGCAAGGGCCATCAGAGCGGTCTTTTTGTAGCCGAACTTCTTGATGAGCATACCCGACGGGATACCCATGACTAAGTAGGCGATGAAATTGCCGTAGTTGCCGATTTGCGACAGGAAGTTGCTGGCGCCGAATTGGTTTTTCACGATGACGGCCATCGGTGAGCAGAGGTTGGTCACGAAAGCGATCATGGCGAACAAGGCGATCATGACGATGATAGCGCCCCATTGTTTCGTTTTTGTAGTCATTATTTTTTATTTTAAGGATTTTACTTCGATTTTTTCTAACTACGGATTTCGCTGTTTATACAGATTTTTTAGTCCTGAATACGGCATCTTCGTTGCAGATTATACATATTTCCGATTAATCCGCAGCATGGCTGCAAAATTTCGAATCGTCTTCCATAAAATCCGTAGTTTTCTTTCATTATAGCGTTGAGAATTTGAAGATGATAGTTTCGTTGTATTCTTCGCCGGAGCGGAGGATGGTGTTCGGGAAGTTGGGCTTGTTGGGCGAGTCGGGGAGGGCTTGGCATTCCAAGGCTACGCCGGAATAGTCCTCGTAGACGTGCCCGTTCTTTCCTTTTGGGCAGCCTGAGAGCCAGTTGCCTGTGTAGACCTGGATGCCTGGCTGCGTGGTGTAGATTTTCACCATGCGCCCCGTGCCTTCGTGCGAAAGCTCGGCGGCAAAGCAAAGTTTGTCTTTCTCGATGCCGTCAATGACCCAGCAACTGTCGTAGCCCTTGCCCTGAATGAGGTCGGGATAGGGTTCCTTGATGTCGTGACCAATCAGCTTGCCTTGGGTGAAGTCCATCGGCGTGTCGGCCACTTGGCGCATCTCACCCGTGGTAATCAGTTCCTCGGTGGCTGGCAGGAAACGCGATGCGTTCAGCCTTAATTTATGGTCGAGGATGTCGCCGTTGCCTTCGCCTTTGAGGTTGAAATAGGTGTGGTTGGTCAGATTGACGATGGTCGGGTCTGACGAATACGCGCTGAGGCGGATGTTCAGCTCGTTCTCGTCGTTAAGCGTGTAGCGCACCTTGGCCACCAGCTCGGCTGGATAGCCTGCCTCGCCGTCGGCGGAAAGGTAAGTGAACACAACGCTTTCGCCCACGATGCGGCTGGCCCACTTCTGGTTGGCGAAGCCGATGCTGCCGCCGTGGAGGTGGTGCTTGCCGTCTTTGTTCTGCTCAAGCTGGTATTCCTTGTCGTCAATCTTGAAGCGTCCGTAGCCGATACGGTTGGCAAAGCGTCCGGGAGTCTTGCCCGCACAGGGACCGTCGTTGTAGTAATCCCACGGATGGGGATAACCCAGGGCGATGTCTTCCATGTGGCCGTAGCGGTCGGGCGTGACGATGCTCACGATGCCTGCGCCGATGTCGCTCAGTTGCACCTTCACGCCGTTGGCGTTGGTCAAGGTGTAGAGCTTGATGTCTTTATTGTCGGGGGTCTTGCCCCAGGTTTTTACTTCGATGTTCATAGTTGTTTATTTTGACACGGGACTGCGGGACGCGGGACAAAACCATCGTCTCGCGTTTCGTGTCTCGAAGTCTCGTTTCCAAAAGTACTTACCATAAATGTTCAGGATAAACTCCCTTCTCAATCAATTCACGGATCTTGCGCATCACCTCGGGCTTGTCTTCCTTGTAGGTCACGCCGAACCACGAAGCGTTGCTCGACAGCACTTTCAGCTTGGCCGAACCGTCGTGGATGCTCTGGTTGACCATCAGCGGGATGAAGAACTCGGCCTTGATGTTGGTTTGGGCAGGGCCTTTCAGGAACTCGACGAAGCCTTTCTCGGAATAGGCGAAGAAGTCGGGCGTGAAGCCAAAGAAGTTCATCGAGACGAGCGAGTCCATGTCCAAAGGATGGCTTCCTGTCTCGTCAGTGTAGGCTGCGCCGTCGTCGGTGTGACCGATGGCTGTGCGCTCGACGATGGTTTGCAGGTGGCCTTCCGCATCAGCGGTGCAGATGCCGCGAGAGACCGTGCCGAAGTCCGACATGGTGTTGCGCAATTTGTAGGCCACCATGCTGTAGGCGCCCGTTTTGCCTTCGCAATCCATCAAGTACTTGGCCAGCACCTCGTAGGCTTCCTTGCCGTAGAAATCATCGGCATTGATGGCAGCAAAGGGTTCGTGAATAACATCTTTGGCCATCAGAACGGCGTGGCAAGTGCCCCAAGGTTTCACGCGACCTTCGGGAACGCTGAATCCTTCCGGCAATTTGTCAAGTGACTGATACACATACTCAACGGGGATGCCGAATTTCTCCGCGTTGTTGACTTTCTTGAACGCCTCGGCGAAGTCCTCGCGGATGACGAAGACCACCTTGCCGAAACCGGCACGCTTGGCGTCATAGATGGAATAATCGAGGATGGCCTCGTTGTTAGGACCGACGCCGTCCATTTGTTTCAAAGCGCCGTATCTGGAACCCATTCCAGCGGCTAATACTAATAGGGTTGGTTTCATTATGTTGAATGTTGTTTGTTTAATCGTTTAATTGTTGTATGGTCAAAAAAGTTTTAAGGATTTGTGATTATTATAATTTCCTTGCACCATCGGAGATGACCACATCATACACCTTCGGTTCGTGCCCGAATTTGGCGGCAAATTTCTCTTTCGCCGTGACGATGAAGGCATCATAAAGGTCTTCCTTCACCAGGTTGATGGTGCAACCGCCAAAGCCGCCGCCCATCACACGTGAACCAGTCACGCCACATTCTTTGGCGATGTCGTTGAGGAAGTCCAGTTCCTCGCAGCTCACTTCGTAAAGCTTGCTCATGCCGTGGTGTGTGCCGTACATGCGATCGCCAACGGTCTCATAATCACCTTTTTCCAAGGCATCGCACACATCGAGAACACGCTGTTTTTCACCTATGACGTATTCCGCGCGCATGTAATCTTCAGCTGAGATTTCGTTCTTCACCTCATTGAGCATTTCCATCGTCGCGTCGCTCAAGTATTTCACTTCGGGATGCTTGGCCGCGATGTGGGCGCAGGCGTTCTCGCACGATTCGCGACGCTTGTTGTAGGCCGATGAAGCCAATTCGTGTTTGACCAGCGTGTCGAGCAGCACCACCTTGTAACCCAGCGGGTTAAAAGGATAGTACTCAAACTCCATCGTGGCGCAGTTGAGGCGCATCAGGTGGCCTTTCTTGCCAAAGAGCGAGGCAAACTGGTCCATGATGCCGCATTTCACGCCGACGTAGTTATGTTCTGTTGCTTGCCCGATTCGAGCCAACTCAAACTTATCGATGCCAAGGCTGAGCATGTCGTTGAGCGCAAAGGCGTAGGTGCTTTCCAAGGCTGCCGACGACGACATTCCCGCGCCGAGCGGCACGTTGCCGAAGAAGGCAGTGTCGAAGCCTGCGACCTTATAGCAGCGTTTCTGTATTTCACGGCACACGCCGAAGATGTAGCGTGCCCAAGGCTCGTTGGGTTTGTCCGCTTCATTGAGACCGAACTCGCTATAAGCGTCATAGTCAGCGGAGTAGGCGCGAATCTTGTCGGTGCCGTTCAGTCGAATGCAGGCATACATGCTCGCGTCGATGGCGCCAGGAAAGACGAAGCCACCGTTGTAGTCGGTGTGTTCGCCAATCAGGTTGATGCGTCCGGGTGAAGCATAGACAACGCCCTCATTTCCAAAGTGTTGCTTAAATAGAGATTTTAATTCTTCGATAGTCATAGAATGATGATTAATTTGGGCGCAAGATAGGAAAAAACTCGACACCAAACATTGGTGGATTGATATTTTTGTATTTTTGCCCATTCAAACATTCAGATTTCTAACAAAATAAAGCTATTAGAGATGAAAAAGACCATTGTATTCCTGTTTGCCATTGCGATTTCAATCGTTTCGAGAGCGCAAGACGTTGATTTCGAGCAGTATTTCCAAGACGAAGGCTCGTTGCGCATGGATGTTTTCCAATGCGGCACGTCCGAAAGTTCGCATTATGTGTTTGAGCGTTTCATCATCGAGCCGCATTTCGGTGGCTCCAAAGTCAACCTGATTGACCCGTTCAATTTCGGCACTAATCGTGTGAAAGTGATTGACGCACAAACCAATACCTTGGTTTATTCGAGAGGCTACAACACCTTGTTCCGCGAATGGCAAACCACCGACGAAGCCCGCATGATGGAACGCTGCTATGAGGAATCAGTAAGCGTTCCGTTGCCGCGCAATGAGGCCTATATCATTCTAGAAATCAGGAATTTCAATGGCGAGTTTGAGGAAATTTTCTCAAAACTATACGACCCCGAAGAAATCTTCAACACCACGGAGCATCGTTATGTGTTTCCTGTTCAAGATGTTATGGTCAATGGATCGCCCGAAAGCAAGGTTGACATCGTAATCTTGCCCGAAGGATACACCGCTGCCGAAATGCCTAAGTTTCAGCAAGATTGCCAAAATTTGGCAAATGTGTTTGCACAAGCGGAACCGTTTGCTAGCCATATCAACGACTTCAATTTCCGCGCCGTGATGGCCCCTTCGGAGGAGAGCGGCATCGACATTCCGGCTTCCCACACATGGGTGCGCACCATCCTCAACGCGCATTTCTACACTTTTTATATCGACCGCTATTGCACCACACGCAACTATTTCGCGGTGAAGGACGTGGCGGCAAACGCGCCATACGACCAGATTTACATCTTGGTGAACAGCGACCAATATGGGGGCGGCGGGTTCTACAACTTCTATTCGATGAGCACGGCGGGCAACATGTCGGCATCCGATGTGATTGTGCACGAGTTTGGTCACGCTTTCGGAGGTTTGGCCGACGAATACGAGGAGCCTGACAATCCGTTGGCTTTGCTCTATAACCTGAACGTGGAGCCTTGGGAGCCTAACATAACCACTTTGGTGGATTTTGACTCGAAATGGGCCGACCTTGTCCAGCCCGACACCCCGATTCCCACGCCCAACAATTACCAGTATAACAATACGGTAGGTGCTTTTCAGGGCGGAGGCTATTTGTCGTCGGGCATGTATCGGCCCCAACGCCGTTGCATGATGCGCGACTATGCTCCTTTCTGTGCCGTGTGCAACAGGACGATTGAAGCCATGATAGAAGCACATTCCGATACTCCAGTTTCGGTGAAATCGGATTACATACAGACTGAACCCTCGCTTCGCGTTTGTCCCAATCCCGCCATGGATTTTGTCGATGTGTTTGTAAACCAAGAAGATGGCCTGGCTGAAATCATCGATTTGAACGGCAAGACTGTGATGACTCTTCAACTCAAAAACGAGGTAAATAGAATCTCAATCTGTGACTTGCCGAAGGGTATGTATATGCTTCGCGTGAATGGCGAGGTGCGGAAGTTTGTGAAACAATAAACAGACATTTGAAATGAGCCTTAAAAACCTGATACTCAATTCAAAAATGGTAGCCATGTTTGTTGGTTTCCTGATTCTGGTTTCTTGCGTCCATCAACCTGAACCAAGCTATCCCATCCCAACTGTCCAACAACTTGATTGGCAGCAACTTGAAACCTACGCCTTCATCCACTTCGGGCTGAACACCTTCAACGACATGGAATGGGGCTACGGCAACTCTCATACATACACCTTCAACCCCACCAGTATCGACTGCGAGCAATGGGTAAAAACGCTGAAAAACAGCGGAATGAAAGGCGTTATCTTCACCGCTAAGCACCACGACGGCTTCTGCCTTTGGCCGACCGAAACAACCGATTATTCCATCAAGAACACCTATTATAAAGATGGGCAAGGAGATTTGGTGCGCGAACTTTCAGAGGCATGCAAGAAACACGGCTTGAAGTTCGGGATTTACGTTTCGCCTTGGGACCGACATCAGGCTGAGTATGGCTATCAAGGCTATGTGGACATCTATCACAAACAGATTGAGGAACTTACGAGCAACTACGGCGAGTTGTTCGAGTTTTGGTTCGATGGTGCCAACGGTGGCACGGGCTGGTATGGCGGTGCCGACGAAATGCGTTCAATCGTTGCCGAAAAATATTACGACTACGAAAAGGCCCGCAACATCGTTTGGAGCCACAGCCCCAATGCGGCCATCTTCGGTGGAACGGTGCCCACCATGCGCTGGGTTGGCAACGAAAAAGGCTTTGCCGATGCTACGCAATGGTGCATGTACAAAACAGATTTCCAGTCGCTTAACGACGAAAAATGCCTTGTCAGAGGCTTCAAGGACGGCGAGGCTTGGCTGCCTGCCGAAGTTGATGTTTCCATTCGTCCGGGGTGGTTCTATCACGAAAGTGAGAACGCTCAAGTGAAGACCGTGGAACAACTTATGGACTTGTATTTCAACAGCGTGGGACACAATGCCAACCTCTTGCTCAATTTCCCTGTCAACCTTGATGGGAAGATCCCTGCCATCGACTCGGCCAATGCGGTGGAATGGTACCAGACCTTGCAGCGAGATTTTTCCGATAACTTGTTGAAAAAAGCCAATGTGACCGCAAATAGCACACGTTCAAGACGTTTCGCGCCGAAATATGTCGTCGATGATGAATACAACCAGTATTGGGCAGCCGAAGACGACGTAAAACGCCCAGAACTCATCTTTGAGTTTCCTGAAACAACCGCTTTCAACCGCTTGATGCTGCAAGAGTATATTCCTATGGGACAAAATGTAGAGGCTTTTTACTTGGACTATTACTTGAATGGTAAATGGCTTCCCATAGAGATAGACGAGCCTACAACCACAATTGGCTATAAGAGACTGATTCGTTTCCAGACAGTTAAGGCCGATAAGTTGAGAATTAGGTTTAAGGTTTTCAAGGGCACTTTGTGCATCAATAAAGTAGGGGCATATTTGGCTGAAGAAACGCTATGATTGAATACCATCCATTAAATCCTTTTTTGCCCGCCAATGCCAAAGTGCTGTTCCTTGGCAGTTTCCCACCGCCGAAGAAGCGTTGGTGCATGGACTTTTTCTATCCCAACTTCATCAACGACCACTGGCGCATCGAAGGCCAAATCTGGTTCGGCGACAAAAACCATTTCGTCGACCTTGAACATAAACGCTTCAAAATGAACGAAATCGTTGCCTTCCTAAACGAAAAAGGCATTGCATTCTTCGACACGGCCATGGCGGTCAATCGGCTGAAAGACAACGCCTCGGACGCTTTCTTGGAAATAGTCGAGCACACCGACATTGAGGCGTTATTGAAACAAATGCCGCAATGCAAAGCCATTGCCACGACAGGGGAGAAGGCCACTACGGAAGTGTGTGCTTATTACAAGACCGAATCGGTTCCTTCTCCGAATCATCAACTTGTCCTTAGAGACGGGCTAACACTCTATAGATTACCATCATCCTCACGCGCTTACCCATTGTCATTTGACAAAAAGGTTGAAGCCTATCGGAGGATGTTTGAGTTTGTGTTTACCTAGTCATCAAGGCGTCAATAGCAGGCAGAATCTCACCCGACTTGCCTTCGAGATAGATGTCTGAAATGTAGTTCGTATAAGTCGAAGGCTCCATATTGATTTCGATGATCTTTGAGCCATTGCGCTTGGCGATGCCAGGAATCATGTTGGCTGGGCTGACCTGTCCCGAAGTGCCGATGATGACAAATGCATCGCAGTTTTCGGCAGCTCTTACCGAGCCGTAATAGGCGTCCTCGGGGATGCCTTCGCCGAAGAAGATGAAGTCGGGCTTCATCAGTCCACCGCACTGGGCGCAACGGGGTGGTTCCTCGGTGAGTGTCAGGCTCTTGGCATCGACCTTGTGGCCGCATTTGGTGCAGACAAAGCGCGACATGTTGCCATGGAACTCATACACGACCGTGTTGCCCGCCACGGTGTGCAGGTCGTCGATGTTTTGCGTGATGACGCTGCTCAGGCGGCCTTCTTTCTCCCATTTTGCGAGGATGAGATGCCCGGGATTGGGCTTGATGTCCTTGTTGCTGAAGAAGTTATAGAACACTTCGCGGATGATGCGCCACGACTCCTTGGTGTGGCGATAGTAGAAGTCGATGTCCAAGGAGTTGGGGTCGTACTGGTTCCAGATGCCGCCCTCGCCACGGAAAGGAGGGATGCCGCTCTCGGCCGAAGTGCCCGCGCCGGTGAAGCCCACGATATTCTTGGCTTTCGAGAGAATTTCGGCGGCTTGCTTTATTCTTTCGGTATTCATGGATTTAAAATTCAAAATTTAAGATTCGAGTTTTATCAAGTGCAAAATTATGGAAAAAAGCATCATTCGGCAATGGATGGAGGAAAATTTGTAGTTTTGCAATTTGCAAATATAGCTCCTATGAAGGAAACCCAAAACATAGAATTCAAGCGGCAATGGCGCGATGATTTTCTTGCCGAATTGTGTGGCTTTGCCAATGCGCAAGGCGGCACGTTGTATATTGGTATGGATGACAAAGGAAATGTGGTTGGCATTGAAAACGCCAAGCAACTGCTTGAGAAGTTGCCCAATCTCATCAATCAGACAATGGGCTTGCTTGCCTCTGTCAATTTGATGGAAGAGGAAGGGAAAGAATATCTGTCCGTCAGTGTTTCAGCTGCCGAACAGCCCGTTTCCTACCGTGGTAAATACTATTACCGTTCGGGCACAACGCTTCAAGAGATGAATGGCAACGCTTTGCAAAGTTTTTTGCTTCGAAAAATGAATTTGTCATGGGATGCAATAATTCAGCCAAACGCAACTATTGAGGACATTGATCGCGAAGCCGTTGACTATTTCATGCGTCATGCGATAGAGGCTGAACGCATTGACCCAGAAACACGCAATGACAGCACGGAGAAAATCCTTCGCAACTTGAAACTCATTGATGACCAAGGACATCTGACGATGGCTGCACTGCTTCTTTTTGGCAAGGACATTGAACGATGGAACATGAGTGCCATTTTCAGAATAGGGCGTTTTCAGGTGAGTCGCGACAATCTGATCATCCAAGACAATATTATCTGTCCGCTGATTATGATGCCCGATAGGGTGATTTCCGCGTTGAGAGGCAAGTATCTTGTTTCGCCCATACACTACGAGGGATTGTTTCGCAAGGAACCTCTTGAAATTCCCGAGGATGGCTTGCGTGAAATCATCTGTAACGCCATCGTACATAAAGACTACACTGGCACCTTCATTCAGATGCGGGTGTGGGACGACCGTATTGAGTTGTGGAACATTGGCACGTTGCCTGAAGGCTTTACTGTTGAAACCTTGATGGACGAACATGACTCCCGTCCACGCAATATGCTTATTGCCAAAGTGTTTTATTTGGCGGGTTTTATTGAGTCGTGGGGACGCGGCTATGAAAAAATTCGCAAGGCTTTTGAGAGCGAGAAGTTGCAATTCCCAAAATTTGAGCAGGTGCGTGGCGGCATGTTGGCAACCATCCCAAGGGAGCGGTTTGTGACGATTAATAATGGCACATTACAGAAAAGCGACCAGGAAACAGAAAGTGGTACAGAAAGTGGTACAGAAAGTGGTACAGAAAACACAAAAGACAAAATCATTCAACTTATTTTGAGCAATCCTCAAATCACTTCGCGGGCCATAGCGAAAGAACTTGATATGGCACTTAGCGGTATCGCGAAACATTTGCATAATCTACAAGCAACAGGGCGCATTCGACGTGTAGGCCCACAAAAAGGCGGCCATTGGGAAGTGATTGAGAAACCATGAACGCCAAACAGAATAAATCCAACATAAGCAAACGGGAGAATAATATGGACTTCGATACTCTTGACAAACAGATGAGACGTTTCGAGCAGTCGCTTGACAGGACAATGCTGGAAGGAATATATGTCGTGGCACGCCTTGATGGTCATGGCTTTACGCGGCTTACCAAAAAGGAATGGAACTTGGAGAAGCCTTTCGACACCAAGTTTCGTGATGCCATGATTGAAACCACCAAACACCTGATGGACTGCGGTTTTCGCATGGTGTATGGCTACACACAAAGTGACGAAATCTCGCTGTTGTTTCATCTGAAAGATGATACTTTCGGGAGGAAGGAACGAAAGTTGATATCCATTCTCGCCGCCGAAGCTTCTGTGGCGTTCTCTATGCAAATGGGTAAAGCTGCTGTGTTTGACTGCCGTCTTGTTCCGTTGCCAACCGCCGAGAATGTGGTTGACTATTTCAGATGGCGGCAAGAGGATGCCCACCGCAATTCGCTTAATTCATACTGTTACTGGACATTGCGGAAAGAAGGTGTTTCGGCTGATGAGGCACAGAAACGGATGTCGGGCATACCAAACGGTGAAAAGAACGAAATCCTGTTTGAGCGGGGCATCAACTACAACGTCCTCCCTTTGTGGCAAAAACGCGGTGTGGGCATGTATTACCGTGACGAACAGCGCCAGGGCTTCAATCCCATGACCAAAGAAACCACGTTTTTCGTTAGGCAAGCATTGCATTTGGAGATGGAATTGCCTATGGGTCAGGAGTATTCTCAAATGATTGCGACGATATTGGAGGATTCAAACAAAGAGAAATAAATGACATGCACACCGATGAACGCCAAACAGATTGCACAGGGAGACGGGGAATTGATTTTGGAGGGTGGCGAAGAATGAAAAAGTTGTATATTTGCGGATGGAATCATTTGAAAACAAAGAATCAAGTTGAAATTAAAATATTGAAATACAAAAAGATAGAAATAAACTAACATAGTAATCATAGCGTTTGCTATCGTTCGGATTCATCTGAAATGTGAGAAGTTTCTAATGAGGAATACATCGAAAGAAGTTAGCAGATGCCACGCATAGCGTGGGTCTGGCTTCGGTGTATAGGCATCTTCTCACAGCCTCAGATGAAGAGTTTGGACTCACGCTTATTTTAAGACAATCTTAATTCAACTAATCATGAATAATAAATACATGAAAGAAACAATCTACGGAAAAGTAAAAGTGGTTGAACGTCAAGATGGTCAATATGCAGTCATTGATCTTGAAGGAAACGAGATTGTTCCATTTGGTAAATATGCATGGATTGATGGATTCGACCATGGACTTGCGCGTGTTCGGATAGGGCACTCACAAAATACGACGCATGTTTTTGGCCCTGATGGGAAGGAGGTTCCATTGTGGCGAAAATGGGGCATAATCAACAAACAAGGCATTGAGGTGTTGCCTGTTATCTATGATAACATTTGGAACTTCTTGGGCAAGAATCGTCTTTCTGTCCGTGTGGAATCAAAAGAACTGGGTAACAAGGATGTGTATTTTCACGACCTTGACTCATCGATTCCTTATCCTCCTCATTATCAAAAACAAAAAAGGAAAAAAACTTATAATATCAATGATAGCTATGGTAGTACTTATGGTGAATTTGAAGGCTCATACGCACAAGATATTATGGGATATAGTGACGATGTAATCAACGATGCATTTGAAGGCGACCCCGATAATTACTGGAACATTGATTAATCCAACTAAATCTAATACAAATGGAAATATCCTTGAGAAATAGTATTGAAGCTGTAAGAATGACTCTACTTACTGCAAAAATAGGCAACTTTCAGCTGACTTTTGATATTGATACAGGCTCTACGGAAAACATAGTGTTTGACTATGTGTATAACCAATTGAATAATGCTTTTAATCCTATTGACGGCAGCACAAAGGTCTTTGGAATTGATGGAAACTATGTGGAAAATCCTCATGCAGAAGCAGAGTTGTTGATAGGTGACAAGAGTATTCTAACCCAATTTAATGTTGTCAATGCAGACCAAACTGTAATCAACTTACAGAACGATTATGGGTTTCAGTTGCACGGCATACTTGGGATTCCTTTCCTCGTTGAAAACCATTGTGTAATAGATTTCAGCAATTTTACTATTACAATAGGAGAAAAATGAAATACAGACAATACCAAATAAGGGAAGTCACACAAGCGGATGATGAATTGCTTGGAAAAGTATGGATTGTCATAGCCAAACCTGTTGATTTGGATTCGGGTTCAAATGTTGGATTTGCGGAAACAGACTTGTATAGTTTATTGGATATTACCGAAAGTTTTATTTTGCCATATGACAATGAACTTATTGAGGAGATTGTGCATTTAACGAGAGGGGGACAGTTATGGTCTCCTGACATTGAGGATTGGAGTGTGGATAGTGTTTTTGACGAAAAAAAGAAAAGATTATCAATAGTCCATCGCTATGGTATGATGTCAAATAAGACATCAGAATGGGGGGCAGATATTCCTTGATTGTGTTGTCTATTTTAAATGAATAAATCCTTAGTTATGGAAAAAGAAACAAAACAGCGATTGGAATATGTGAAGCAAATGTTTAACGATACAGAACCAGAAGAAACTGCTACTTTATGGAAACATGATGCCGAGAAATATTTGGCAAATGGCAATTGGAAAGAAGCAATTGAATGCTATGAAAATGCAGAGGCATTTGGAGCGAATTGTGGCTATGAATTATCTCTAATTTATACTTTCCATTTGCCAGATTTTGAGAAAGCCAAGAACTGTCTTTTCCGAAGTAAATGGAATTCAATCTATATTAGCTTTTATTATGCTCGACTTTTATCGGCATTTCAAAGGTACGAAGAGGCTCTGGCTTATTACTTGGAGGCTATGTGTGGCAATATGCAAGGACAACGGTAGTGTTTCAACCAGTGTGTCCGAAGTCTGTAGACTTCAGGGATGCGGTGCAAAGTTAGACAAATATTTTCATTTCAATCATTGTTTTTAGAAAAGATCAGTAATTTTGTACTGCG
>ODAI011385092.1_pt1 | contig 33846 bp, 29 predicted proteins | sample 1539321 | NCBI WGS metagenome assembly ODAI01 (sample SAMN02144231, study PRJEB22623) | gut metagenome | biome: sheep rumen | host: Ovis aries | place: New Zealand
TCTGCGCCGATAAAAAGCACCGACAGAAAAGCGAGGAGGCCCATCACCTGGAAGTGGCGCGCGATCGGGGAGGACATAAGCTCGGTATTTCGAAGTTCCGCAAGCTCCTCCATGACTGCATTTCCCGCTATGATCGGAATGAACGCCAGACATATATTTGCCCCGACGCCCAGAAGCACGGCGAGGAAGACGAGATAAAAGGACGGAGTCACCAGACCGGTCAGTTCCGCAAGAAGTACCGGGAGGCTCCGGTGGTGTTCGGCTATGCTTGCTTTGTCTTCCGCTCCGTTTCCGGAGGCCTGATCAGCGAAATCCATCAGGGACTGACGGATTTTTTCATAGTTGCTGTCCGCGGCTGCACTTGCGTGAACGGCTCCGCTCAGACGGAGGAGCTGCCTTTCCTTGCTTCGGTACTTAGCCTTCCCGGTGGAATAGTCCTCAAGAGACTTCTGCGTGGTGTAGAGCTGATTGTAAATGCCTTTTTTCGCCAGAAGCTCTTCGTGCGTCCCGGATTCGCGGATAAGACCGTTATCCATTACATAGATGCAGTCCGATTCTGTCACGTTGCAGAGACGGTGGGATATGAGCAGGACTGTTTTTCTCCTTGCCAGTTCCCGGATGACATTCATGATATATTCTTCGCTCTCGGCATCGATGTTGCTGGTCGATTCGTCGAAGATCAGCACTTCGGCATCTTTCAGGAGCGCTCTCGCGATCGCGAGACGCTGGGCCTGCCCGGCGGAAAGGTTCGCGCCGCCGGCTTCGACCTGTGTTTTCAGCCCGTCGCGCTCTCTTATATAATGAAGGAGATGGACTGCGTCAAGCGCATCCAGCAGTTCCTGTTCGTCCGCGTCTTTCTTGGCGATTCTGAGGTTTTCCTCAATCGTGCCTTTGAAAATATGGCTTGCCGTCTTTACGAGGACAACGTGGGAGATCAGCTCCTGCTCCTGAATGTCATAGAGATTCATGGAGCGTCCTTCGCAGTTGACTTTGATCTCGCCCTTGTAGTTCTTGAGCTTACCGCAGAGGATCTCCGCAACTGTACTTTTCCCGCATCCCGAAGGGCCCACCAGAGAGATGAAACTCTCGGGAGGAAGCGTCATATTGACCCCGTGCAGGACCTCGCGTCCCTGGTCGTATGAAAAATGAACGTCCGACAGAGTGTAGGAGATGGCGCTTTTCTTGAGGAAACGCGGTCTCTCGTAGAGGTCCATGTTGGCCAGAACGACCTCTTCCGTCTCGCTGTAGAGCCGGGGGACATTCATGGCCCGGGTTCCGTAAAGCGGGCCGTGCTGATTCAGAAGCTTCCGGACCTGTTCCGAGAGGATCATCGCGGTATCCGCATCCCGGAACATTCTGCACAGACGTCTGACCGGTACGAAATATTCACCTGCCAGGATGATGAGCATGATGCATCCGGTGAGGGAGAAGGTACCGTCGATATATTCGCTTATACCGACAATAATGCCGAACAGGCTTCCGAGGAGCGCCATCAATTCTGTCACGCCCTCTTCCGCGAGGTCCAGCGAATACATGCGCATGGCGGCGATTCGGTGGTTCTCTGCTTCACGGTCGATCTCCTCCGCCTTGATATCGTCCGAGCGATAGAGCTTCAGGGTGGGAAGCCCGCGGAGATTCTCCATAAAGTGCCTGATCAGCTCGTCATAGTTGTCATGAAAGCCCTTCCTCATATTTCTTGCCGCCCACACAATGAGGAAGCCGACCACAGCCGGAAGCAGCGTGAACAGAAGAAGGACCAGCGCGGAGCGCACGTTGACTCCGATCGCCAGAAAGATAAAGAGTGTGATCGGAGCGGCGATGCTGAGAATCAACTGAGGAAGAAACTTTTCATAGAACGCCTGGATCTGCATGACGCCATCGGTACTCAGGCGTACGATTTCCTCGTGGGAGACTTTTTCGCGGTATGATATGCCGAGCGATACGATTTTGTCATAAATCTGTTCGCGGATGGTGCGCGCGATGTCTGTGACAGAGGCTGCCTCCATCTTTGCCGTGAACCGGACGGCCACTGCCTGCAAGATGAGACAGATGGCGCAGACGGATGCGGCACGGTAGAGAAGATCGTTTACGAGGGTTCCGCAGATAGTCGCATAGAGCACGTCTCCGATCTGAAATACGGAGACGATCCGGGCAATCAGTACGATTATGCGGCAGAGGACCCCGAGAAGTATATATTTTTTAGCCTGATCTGTAAGAAAGATCAACCTGTTCTTTATCATAGATAATCCTGCCTGTATTTTAGTTGATAATGCTATAGTATATCATAAAGGGAAAATATATGCGGGACAAGTTCATCTTTTTCAGAAAAACGTAGATTGTGCGGCAAAAGCATGTGGAAAGTATAAGTGGGTTACATTTTCCCGAAAATGTGGTACTATGGTACAGGTTTTAAAACGAAATAGGATACCGGAGGTACCATATGCAGTATATTTTTCTTGTAGGAATCACAGCAGCCGTCCTGGGACTGACAGTCGGCATGCTCCTTCTCACATACGTACTCCTGACCAAGAATCCGAGGGTGACCGTACGTTTCTGCGGAACGATCCTGCTGGGAAGCGTTTTCCTGGCGATTGCGTGTGTGACGGCGCTTCTTGCAATCTATCAGTGACAGAAAGCGGGTCTGCTATGCCTATTTTATTTTTTGTGCTATGGATCATCTTTAACGGCAGAATAACACTCGAGATCGTACTGTTCGGCATTGCGGTCTCGGCACTCGTATACCTTTTTACGGTTAAGGTGATGGGCTACAGCCCTGAAACTGATCGTCTCATCCTTATTAATATCCCCGCTTTTCTTATATATATTGCTAACCTGATCGCGGAGATCGTGAAGGCTTCCGTCTCGGTCATGAGAGTGGCCCTGTCCCGCCGCGCGGCGACGGACCCGGTCGTTGTGGAATTTGATTCCGAGTTCACGGATGATTTTCGCAATGTTCTGCTGGCCAATTCGATTACCCTGACTCCCGGCACGATCACGGTGTCACAGTCCGGCAATCACTTTGTAATCCACGCCCTCTGCAGGGAGTATGCGGAGGGGATTGAGGAGTGCTCATTTGTCAGACTGCTGAGAAGGTTCAGGGTGTCCTGAATACATTGGAGGTTTTTATGACGCTTGATGGTGCCTACAATCTTTTATATGAAGGTGCGCTGATTTTTCTGGCCATCCTGATCGGCGCGATGCTGATCAGGTCCATCATGGGGCCGGCCGTCACGGACCGTGTCCTGGCGATCAACATGATCGGGACGATGGTCATCGCAGGCATTGCGATCCTTGCCATGTATCTGGATGAGAATTACCTGCTGGATGTCGGGCTGATCTACACGATGATCAGCTTTGTCTCCGTGCTGGTCCTCGCGAGTGTTTACATACCTGCGCGGCAGAAGAAGAGTGAGGCGGATGACAGCACGCGCGCAGGTGCCGGCGGAAAGAAAGCGGACAGAAGCGGCAGGGAACACGATAAAAAAGGGAGGAAGCGCAGATGATCGGATGGATTCGTTTCTGGATTACGGCTGTATTGCTTGTGTTCGGCCTGCTCTCGTTCCTTGCGGCGGTGGTAGGAAACTACCGGTTCGGCTATATCTTAAATCGTGTACACGCCGGAGGCATCGGGGATACGCAGGGACTCTTTCTTGTCGTGCTGGCCATGATCGTGAGCAGCAGCCGTGCGCTGGATATCGCAAAGCTCATCCTGCTTGTCGTGTTCATGTGGACCACTTCGCCGGTCTCGTCTCATTTTCTGAGCCAGATCGCCTACCGGACGGATAAGGAAATCTGGAATTATGCGGACCGGATGGGGGCGGACAGTGGTCCGGAAGGCGAGAGAAAAGGGGAGACCGCTCTGAATCGGGGAGGAGAGTAAAACTATGCAGTTGGTGGAAATTTTCAAGATAGTGCTTCTGATCATTCTGATCGGATGCGCGGTAGCCGTCAACCTGACGCCGTCGCTGCTGCAGGCTGTCGTGATTTTCATGTCCTACAGCTCGATCATGTGTATTCTCTGGATTTTGATGGAATCCCCGGACCTGGCCATCACCGAGGCGGCGGTCGGCGCGGGTGTGTCGGGAATCCTCTTTCTTGTGACACTCAAGAAGATCAAAAAAGAGGATGATTCCGAGCCCGGTGAGACCGGCGATGTCTGACGGGAGGATGAAACATGAATGAGAAATTTCGCAAATGGCTCGACGGGGAGATAGATGTCCTGGAAGACATCACACGCACGACCCACGAACATGACGCAGGCAGAGTCGAGCTGAAGAAACAGAGAGAGGAGCGCGCGGAGCGCATACTGGAGAGCTCCGGTTCAAAGCAGCTGATTCAGGCGGAACGGAGAGGTCTGAACATTTTCTATTATATTACGGCTGTTGTATGCTGCGTTCTGCTCATCTCCGTGCTGCTTTACTGCGTCGCGGATCTCCCGAGATACGGGGAGGAAAATGCGAGGACCGCCGTTGTAGCGCAGCGCTACATTGAGGACGGCCTTGCGGAGACGGGCGCGGTGAATATTGTATCCGGAATGATTCTGGATTACCGCGCGTTTGACACGCTGGGGGAATCCCATGTTCTGTTCACGGCGCTCATCTGCGTCATGATCCTGCTCCGGAAGGACTGGAAGAACATGACCTCGAAATTTGAAGACTACAGCAGGATCCGCATGGATACCTACTTTCCGACGGAGAAAGACGTCATCCTTCAGAAGATCGGCATGATTCTGGTGCCGTGTATATTTGTCTTCGGAATATATGTCCTCCTGAACGGTCAGAATTCGCCGGGCGGAGGGTTCTCGGGGGGCGCGATCCTGGGCGCCGGCATGATTATTTTCACGCAGGCGTTCGGATATGACCGGGTGGACCGGTTCTTTTCGTTCAAGCTTTCGACCTATGTGACATTTGCGGCGCTTTCTTTCTACAGTTTCGCGAAAGGCTATGTGTTCATTACAGGGGCAAATGGTCTCGAGAATCACATCCCGAAAGGAATTCCGGGCGCGATCCTTTCAGGCGGGCTGATCCTTCCGCTCGATGTGGCGGTCGGACTTGTGGTGGCCTGCACGATGTTCGGGTTCTACAGCCTGTTCCGGAGAGGAAGTATCGGGAGAGTATAATTTATCGGAAGCTCCGCAAGTAATTCCCGATAAAAGGGCGATTTGTCGTCCGCATTTTGATTATCGGGTTCGCGGAGCGGTTCCGATAATTGACAGGAAAGGTAAAACAATGCTTGAAACACTGCTGATTAATTATGAGGAAGCCGCGGCGATCATTCTCTTCGGTATCGGCCTCACGATGCTGCTGTTCCATCGGAACCTGATCAAGAAGCTGATCGGCATGAATATTATGGACACCGGCGTCTTCCTGTTCCTGGCCTCCATGGGCTATATCTCGGGGCGCAAGGCTCCGATTATAACAGATGGCGTCACGTCCATGGAAGCATACATTAATCCGGTACCGGCCGGCCTGGTCCTGACGGGCATTGTCGTTTCGGTCTCGGTCACGGCTGTCATGCTGTCCCTGACGATCCGTCTCTACAGACGATATCACACGCTGAATCTCGATGATGTATATATTCTGTCGAGACACCAGACGGAGGACAGATAACGTGGATATTATAAGAAACTTTCCGCTCCTTACGATCGTGCTGAGCCTGTTTTCGGGCGTTCTCTGTACGATTCTGAAGGAGAAAAAGGCAAAATATTATACGCTGATCTACGAATGCTTTCTGATCGTTCTTGTGGCCTGTGTTCTCTGGTATACGAACCGTACGGGCGAGTCTTTCACCTACACGATGGGAGAGTTCCCGGCCCCATGGGGCAATGAGATCCGGGCGGGTACTCTGGAAGCGACGCTGGCACTGTTTTTTCTGATCATCATTTTCTGCAGTGTTCTGGCCGGCTGGAAATTCCTGGTCATGGACGTTGATGAGAGCAAGATCAATTTGTATTTTTCACTGATCAATCTGATGACGGCCGCCCTCATGGCCATGATCTGGACAAATGATATCTTTACCGGTTATGTCTTCCTCGAGATCATGACGCTGACGTCCTGCGGACTCGTGATCGTGCGCGAGATCGGGCGGACAACACTGGCTGCCGTGCGTTATATGATTCTGAATCTTCTGGGATCAGGTCTCTTCCTTCTGGGCGTGGTGCTCCTTTACGATATCACCGGCCACCTTCTTATGGTGCCGATGCAGCAGAGTATTGCGGAATTGGCCGATTCCTATACCGGTATGAGGTCCATCACCCTTGCGCTCGGCGTTATGACCATAGGCCTCGGCATCAAGAGCGGCCTTTTTCCGTTCCATTTCTGGATGCCTGATACCTATGGATGGTCAACGCCGACTTCCGGTTCGATTCTGTCCGCGATCATCTCGAAGGCGTACATTTTTCTGCTTTTCAAGATTTATTACCGGTGCGTCGGAATCGAGGTCTTCGAGAGCATGCCGATCCGCAAAATTCTGTTCGTTCTCGGCATTCTCGGGATGATTTTCGGGTCCGTGTCCGCGATCCGAAAGACGAGTATCAATCGAATGGTCGCTTACTCTTCGGCGGCTCAGATCGGTTACATTTATATGGGAATCGGGATCGGCGGGACGATGGGCTACACGGCTGCCATGTTCCAGATCCTTGCCCATGCGGTCACCAAGTCGCTGCTTTTCCTGACTACGCCCCGCCTCGCCGAGGTTTCGGGTGAAAGTCTGCTGTTCAGGAACCTGCAGGGAAGCGCGCTCCGAGCGAAGGATGCGGGCGCGGCCTTCCTCGCCTGCTCGTTTTCGATGGTCGGTATACCTGTTTTCGCTGGTTTTTCGGCCAAGTTGATGTTTGCTCTGTCCTCTGCGAGATCGGACAATATGAAGATCCTGTTCATGACGATGACGGCTCTGGCTATCAGTTCGGTCCTGAACGCGATGTATTTTCTTCGCACGGTCATCAGGATCTATTCGGCGGGCCGCGGCGGGGCGGATATTTCGGCTCACAAGCTTTATGAGGATGAGCAGGGGATACAGGGCATGGGCTACGATATGGAGAGGCAGGAGTCGGAGGATGAGACGATGGCTTCGAGGCTTGAATACTGGGTTCCTGCTCTGATTCTCATAGCGCTGAATCTGTTCCTGGGGCTTTTCTCCTGGTATACGGTGGACCTCATACAGAGGGGCCTTGAGATGTTTTCGTGAAAAAGGGGGACGACCTCGGGCGGGGTCTGACCCCGCCCGGGGTCAGACCCCGGATTTAAGGAGATGAACTATGATTCTTTTACTGACTATCCTGTTCCCGATCCTTACGGGAATTATCATTTCTGTTCTCCCCATGGAGGACAGGCAGAGACACATCTGGTATTCAGCCGCCATCCTCATCACGGATGCGCTTGCCGTCCTCGCGATGGTGACAGGCGGCAGCATCAGACTCTTCGCCTTCACGGACACGATTAGCGCCCGCTTCACGCCGGACGGCATCGGAAAATTCTTCATGATCGCGGTCATGCTGCTCTTCACGGTCACATGCTTCTATTCTTTTGAGTATATGAAAATGGAAGAGCGGGAAAATGTATTCTTCGCCTTCTATTTCGTCTGCTACGGCGCGATGCTCGCAGTGTGCATGGCGGGCAACCTGGTGACGCTTTATCTGTGCTTCGAGATGGCGACGCTCACCTCCATGCCCCTTGTCCTTCATGAACTGACGAAGGATGCAGTCTCCGCGGCGCTGAAGTATCTGTTCTATTCGATCGGCGGCGCCCTTCTGGGCCTGCTTGCCGTCTTCTTCGTCACGTACTATTCTTCCGACCCGGGCTCCTTCGTTCAGGGCGGCACTCTGGACCTGGCCCGCGCAGCAGGCCATGAAAAGCTTCTCCTGGCCATGGTCTTTACCGGAATCGCAGGCTTCGGGACGAAAGCCGGTATGTATCCGATGCACGGATGGCTGCCGACCGCGCACCCGATCGCCCCGGCCCCGGCTTCAGCCCTCCTGTCCGGCATCATTGCAAAGGCCGGCATCATCGCGATCATCCGCCTGGTGTATTTTTCGGTCGGCGCGGACTTTATCCGCGGAACATGGGTCCAGTATGTATGGATGACACTCTGCATGATGACGATTTTCATGGGTTCGATGATGGCGTTCAAGGAAAAGGTCATGAAAAAGCGGCTGGCCTATTCCACGATCAGCCAGATTTCCTACATCTCGCTCGGGCTTGCGCTTCTCTCCCCGCAGGGGGCTGCGGGCGCGCTACTGCACGTTGCGGCCCATGCGACATCGAAAGGATGTCTCTTCCTTGCAGCGGGCGTCTTTATCTATATGCTCGGCAAGCGGAACGTCGCGGAACTGAAGGGCATCGGAAAGCAGCTTCCGATCACCATGTGGTGTTTCCTGATCGTATCCCTCTCACTCGTCGGTATCCCGCCGATGGGAGGCTTTGTGAGCAAATGGTACATCGCCCTCGCAGCCGTCGGCGACGGCATGGGGCTCTACTCGGTCCTTCCTCCGATCATACTGCTCGTATCCGCGCTTCTGACGGCGGGCTATCTGCTGCCGGTGGCGGTCGATGCGTTTTTCCCGGGACATGATCATGAAAATGAAAATGCGCATGCCGCCTCGCAAAAGGGCGGAAGCCGTTCCGGCAAAAATGGGAAAATGGAGACAGCTGCCGCGGAAACCCTGCCGCCGATGCAGGAGTCGCCTCTCATGTATATTCCGATGATTATCCTGGCTGCGGCTGCAGCGGGCGTCGGAATATTCGGGTCGCAGATCGCAGATATGGTGATCGGCCTGTTTTGATTACACTATAGTTAGGAGAAAAACGTGGACCAGTACCTGGTTTTAGTGCCGATCCTGATACCGCTCTTCGGCGGAGCATTTCTGCTTGTCGGACCGGTTCGGGACGACCGTTTAAGAAACATATATTGTGAGATCATAGCCTGTCTGACCTCTATCACCGTGTGGCTGACCATTATTTACGGAACGAGGACTCCGGTCACGATGTACAGCTTTATTGAGGGGTTCGCCGTCAATTTTAAGGTGGACGGGCCGGCCGCTCTGTTTGCGGGTATGGTCTCGATCATGTGGCCGCTTGTCCTTCTGTATGCATTTGACTACATGGAGCATTCCGTCAGGAAGAATTCCTTCTTTGCATTTTATGTGATGACCTACGGCATTACGATAGGAATCGCCTTTGCTGCGGATCTCATTACCATGTACGTGTTTTTCGAGATGCTGACGCTTGTCACGCTGCCGCTTGTCGTTCACTATCAGAACCATGACAGCACCTTTGCGGGCCGCAGATATGCAGCGTACTGTATCGGCGGCGCCTCACTGGCATTTGTCGCGGTCGTCATGGGGACGATAAACGGGGGAGGAGACTTTGCTTACGGCGGATCTCTCTCGGATGCATTTTCCGAGGACCTCATGAGGATTATTTTCCTCTTCGGATTCTTCGGATTCGGGACGAAAGCGGCCGTCTTTCCCCTGCATGCGTGGCTTCCGCAGGCGTCTGTCGCACCGACTCCGGTGACGGCGCTTCTGCACGCCGTCGCGGTCGTCAACTCCGGCGTGTTTGCGGTCATGAGACTGACATGGTACGTCTACGGGCCGGATATCCTGTCCGGCAGCAGGGTACAGGACGTCTGCCTTGTGACGGCGGAATTTACGCTTGTTTTCGCGGCTGTCATGGCGCTGCGGGAAAGACACTTCAAGCGCAGACTTGCCTACTCCACGGTGAGCAATCTGTCCTACATGCTCTACGGAATCATGCTGATGACGCCGCACGGCCTGCTCGGCGGACTTGCTCATATGCTTTTTCACAGCATCATCAAGATGTCGCTGTTCCTCTGCGCCGGCGCCTTTATGCACGTTACCGGCAACGAATACATTTATGAGGTCAACGGGGCGGGACGAAGGATGCCGTGGACATTTGCCTTCTACACAATGGGCGCGTTCTCCCTTACGGGTATTCCGATGTTCTGCGGGTTTATTTCCAAATGGCGCCTTATCTGGGCAGGCATAGAAGTCATGACCCCCTTCTCGGTCGCCGGTACGGTCTGCCTTGTTATCTCGGCTTTCCTGTGCGCGATGTACACCATCAACGTCAGTGTCCGCGCATTCTTCCCGATGAAGGGAACGGATATGTATGCGAATCTGAAGGGACGCCGGGAGGCCGGATGGCGCATGCTGGTGCCGATCGGATTTTTCGCCGTCCTGAATGTGCTGTTCGGACTTTATTCCGGACCTGTCATTTCGGTTCTCGGTAAGATTGCGGAGGGGGTGATGTGATTTGGCTATAGCTATGCTGGTCTTTTTACCGATCGCCGTCTCGCCCTTTGTCTACATACTGGGGAGAAAGAACGAAAAGCTGCGGGACAACGCGGTGATCGCATTCACGTTCTTTATTCTTGCGCTGGCTGTTTTTCAGGCCGTGTCGGTTTATCAGATTCTTGCGGGCGCGGAGTCCGCAGGGGCAGCAGGGACAGCCGGTGCTGCCGGAACAGCAGGTGCCGGGGGAGCTTCAGCTGAGGTTCTACATGGCGGATTTAGTCTGCCGGTGCTGTCGATTCCCGGGATCTTTGTATACGGTCTTAAGTTTACAGTTGACGGATTTCGGGCTGTATACAGCCTCGTGACAGCCATTATGTGGGCGGGAACGACCCTTTTTGCAAAAGAATACTTTGCGCATGAGAGGGAAGGCCTCGATCGATACTGGCTTTTCGTCATCCTGACACTCGGCGCGACCGAGGGCGTTATGCTGTCGGCGGACCTGATGACGAGTTTTGTCTTCTTCGAGATCCTGTCTCTTACATCTTTTACATGGGTCATTCACGAGGAGACGGCCGGCGCGATCCGGGCAGCTTATACGTATCTCTTTATTGCGATCATCGGCGGGCTGGTCCTTTTCATGGGACTTCTTCTTATGCAGGAGGCCTGCGGAACGCTGGCGTTCGATGAACTTGCCGCGGCAGTGGCGGAGGCTTCGAAGAGTCCGGTTTCCGGGCGGAAGATCTTCATCGGGGCGGTCTGCATCCTGGTCGGGTTCGGCTGCAAAGCCGGTATGTTCCCGGTTCATGTATGGCTGCCGAAAGCGCATCCGGTAGCTCCGTCTCCGGGATCGGCCCTCCTGTCCGGTATTCTTACCAAGGTCGGCGTTTACGGCATCATCATGACGGCCACACAGGCACTCTTTGAGGACCGGACATTCGGCATGCTGATCTTTACGACAGGCCTTATTACTATGTTTCTCGGAGCGCTGCTCGCGCTCTTCTCCGTCAATCTGAAGCGGACCCTTGCCTGCTCATCGATGTCCCAGATCGGGTTTATTCTGACCGGAATCGGTATGGCGACATTCATTAATGCGCTCGGAGAGGCCCACGGCGGGGAGGGCGTGACCCTCGCGCTCTGCGGGGCGATGCTGCACATGGTGAACCACTCGCTTCTGAAGCTGGTTCTATTTATGGCAGCGGGCGTCGTGGTCATGAACCTGCATGAGCTGAATCTTGATGATATCCGCGGATGGGGACGCAATAAGCTGTTCCTTAAGATTGCGTTTGCACTCGGCGGAGTCGGAATCAGCGGTGTGCCCCTCTTTAACGGGTATATTTCAAAGACGATGCTGCACGAGGGGATCGTGCACGGGATTGAGGTGACAGAAGAGCTGGCCGGGATGGGCGGCGTGAATACGTTCCTTCGGATCGGCGAATGGGTGTTCCTTATCTCGGGCGGTTTTACATTTGCCTACATGCTGAAGCTTTTTATCTGCGTGTTCATCGAGAAGAACCGGGACGCGGCCGTTCAGGCCCGGTATGACGCAAGTAATGTCTGTATGAACCTTGCTTCAACGATTGCGGTCTTTGGATCATCCCTGTTCATGGTGATATTGGGCCAGCCTTTTGTGATGACACATCTTGCCGCGTTCATGAGCGGTCGGGAGGAGATCCTGGAATTTGAGGCCTTTATTCCGGTGAACCTCAAGGGCGGCTTCATTTCTCTGGGAATCGGAGCGCTGCTCTACCTCGTTGTGGTGCGAAGGGTTCTCATGCGGGGCGATTCGTATGTGAATCTCTGGCCTGAGCGGCTGGATCTGGAGGATCTGCTTTACAGGCCGATGCTCACAAAGTGGCTGCCCGACATCGGCGGTGCGGTTGCCCGGATCTTCGGGGAGAATCTGATCCTGAAGCCGGTCTGCCGGTTTATTGTGCTGCTCGGTACGGCTGTTGCGAAGGTCCTCGGGGAGAATGAGGTCCTGAAGCCGGTCTGCCGGTTTGCCGTGTTCTTCGGTACATTTGTCGGAAGAGTGCTTTGCGACAGTCTGGATTTCCTGATTGTGCTGCTGCGGAAAACCGTCGTGCGTGAGGTCCCGCTGCGGGGCAGGAAGAAGAGGACTCCGGGCAGGCTGGAGATCATTCTTGAGGATACGAACGAGGCGGTCACGCCGATCTTCGCGAGCTTTACGTTTGCGATGGGAATGACGTGCGTGGGCGTGCTGCTGATTCTGGGCGTACTGGTGTACATTTTGATTTTGTGATGTGCGTTCCGGCTTTGTGATGTGCGGCGCGGCTGCGGGAATATAGAGATAGTCAGATGAGTGCCGCGGGCTCGGGAGAGCCTGCGGCACAGTATATATCGGGAGGAATGATATGAAGAACGTTACGGAAATGAGTACCCTCTGTTATCTTGAGCAGGATGGAAAATACCTGATGCTTCACCGCGTCAAGAAAAAGAAGGACATCAACAAAGAGAAGTGGATCGGAGTCGGCGGTCACTTCGAGGCGGAAGAGACCCCCGAAGAGTGCGTGATCCGTGAGGTGATGGAGGAGACGGGCCTTACCCTCAATTCCTGGAATTTCAGGGGAATTGTGACCTTCGTCTCAGGGGACGGCGTGGTCGAGTACATGCATCTGTTCACGTCCGACGATTTCAGCGGAGAGATGCATGACTGCGATGAGGGCGAACTGCTGTGGGTCGAAAAGAGCAGAATTAACAGCCTCAATATCTGGCCGGGAGATAAAATCTTCTTCCGTCTGCTTGACGAAAACATCCCCTTCTTTTCACTGAAGCTGGTGTACGACGGTAAAGGCGGGCTGGTCGAGGTGAAGCTGAACGGACGACCGTATGATTTGTTTGGCAAACCTGTGAACCGTAACGATTGACGGAATAGTTTAACAGTATTGTAAATTTCCCGCTCCTTAACATATGGTATAATTAAAGACAGAATTTTCGGATGCCTGCAACGTCTCATACTACTCTACAGGATAGGCATACATAGAGACAAAGAAGGAGATTTACACAGACATGATTAATAAGAGGTTCAAAACCCAAATCGCGAAAACAATTTTAGCCCTCACCCTCGCCGCCTCCCTCCCGGCGACCGCTCTGCCGACCTCCGTCCTCGCGGACCCGGTCTCAGCAGCAGGACAGGCAGAGGAGAGTGCGGAGACAACCGCGAAGACGACCGTAGATGGAATGCTCACGGCGGGAGACTATACGGAAGGCCGTGTAATCGCCCTCTTCGATACGCTCGCAGGCGGTACGGACGAAGAGCTTGTCGGCGCGAGCGGCTCTTCCGCTCTCTCAAAGGTAACTGTTATCGACAGGGTCAGCGGCCAGAGCTACACGGAAGCATCCGGCGAAGCGCTGCCTTCGGCCGACGGGGAAGAGCTCGTCGGTTCCTCCTATGAGGGAGGGTCGACGAACCCCTATGATGCGGACAGAGTCTCCATCCTTCTGATTGAGGACCCGAAGAGAACCACACGTGAGCTTCTTGAGGAGATTCTGAGTGATCCGGCCGTACTGTACGCACAGCCGGATTATCTCCATGAGGTGGACAGCGCGAACGAAGAGTATGCCGGTCCTGACGCAGAATCTGTCGAAGAGGAGCGTGATTCGGAGGAAGATGAAGAGGCAAATGCCGGCGCCGCGTCGATCCCCGATCTTACCGGCTGGCAGTGGGAACACGCCGGCTCGGCGCTGATCCCGAAAACGGAGGTCGCCCCGAAAGACATTTACAATGTACATGCCCCGCAGTGGAATCAGACCGGAGCAGCAAATGCAGAAGGCATAGTTGCGGTCATCGATACCGGCGTGGATTATACACACCCGGATCTTTCGGGAGTTATGTATACATTCTCTCCCGAATTGCAGAAGGAGCTGCTATGCGGTCCGTACGGCATCAATGTGAGTGACGACGGAGAACTGACCGATCCGATGGATTATAACGGACACGGTACCCACTGCAGCGGCATCATTGCCGGCGAGTGGAACGGAATCGGCATCAGCGGAGCCGCTTCCGGCTGTCAACTCATCGGCGTGCGGATCGCGAATGACAGGGACCTGATTTCGGACCTTGCGATTGTGAACGGTATGGCATTTGTCGCCAAAGCCGTGGACAACGGCGTTGATATCCGCGTGACCAATAACTCGTACAGCGGAAAACTCACAAGTGTGCTTATCGGAACGGAAATCGCGGAGCTGGAAAAGCGCGGAGTTGTGTGCGTATATTCTTCCGGCAACAGCGGCGAAAACAATGACCTTGCAAACTCGTCCGTCAATCTGGCGGCGCGGGCTTCCAATACCGTTGCGGTCAATGCGGCCACCGCGCTGCGCGCCAAAGGAGACTTTTCGTGTTACGGCGAGGGCATGACGGATCTCTATGCTCCGGGCGGATCGATTCTCTCAGCCATTTCCACACAGCGCAAGGCGGATCAATCGAAGAGCTATGCCGCATCGCTTGATCCGAAGGCTTACTATAATAACACGACCTTTGAGGAAACGCCGCTTGTTCTGCTGGATTCGGATTCTCCTGTGGAAATCACGTATGATGTACCCGGGGACTCTTACTCTTTCGACAGGGACGGGAAAGCACTTGTGATCGATCTCGTAAAGGCGGAGGAGGAAGTTTCCGCATTTTCGTTTGACCTTGATATACCGGTCGGGTCAGTAAGTGACGTGCCCTATGTTTCCCTGGGTATATATATTCCCGGGGGACAGTATTCGGTAAATATGGTCAGAACCGGGAAAGGAAAAGACGGAGAAGATGTGGAGGACAGCTCGGCTGATGTGACACTGGACGGTAACTGGTCGTTTCTTTCGTGTGCCGGAGAGAGAGCGCTTGCAGAGGCAGGTGCCTCCTTTCCGCTGATTATGCATGACAATGATCCGCAGAATTATGTGCGTGTCAATATACGCCTCTACAAGCCGGAAGGCGCATTCGAAGCCGGTGATAAAATCTATATTGATCAGGTCGGAGCAGGGGAAAATGAAGACGCCCTCCTCCCATATGCCTTCTGGGACGGAACTTCCATGGCCTGCCCGGAGGTGGCTGCGGAGGCGATCATTCTCTACAAGGGACGGGAACGCTCGAAAGAAACCGCAGCAGAGGTTGTTAGAACGATAAAATCCAAAGTCGTAAGCGGGAAAGCGATGGAGAACTGTGCTTCTCACGGCGCGATGGATATGGCTGTGACGGAGGAACGTTATGTTCCGGTCGTGGAGAACGCCGTCTGTGACAGCACGGAGAAGACGATCACGATTACCGGCTGCCGGTTCGGCTCGACCGGCTCGGTATCTCTTTCTGAGACGAAAACGGAAATCGTGAGCTGGAGCGATGAGAAAATTGTGGTCACTTGCCCTGAAAAAATGAATTCCGGCGTTCACATCGTGCGGGTCACAAATGCGATCGGAAGCGGGTCCGGAAGTTTTCTTATGTATGTGCCCGACGCGTCGCAGGATGCGGCGACGCCCCTTTATGAGACGGAAATTCCGGAAATTCCGGCGAACCTGTTCCCCAAAGGAGGCCTTGTCAAATCTGTGATCGGTCTGAACGACCACATCTATATGTTCATAGCGGACAAGTACACGCACGACTATGACTTTGTGAGCAAAGTCCTGCGTTATTCCGTGACAGATCGGAAATGGGAGAGTATTACGGATTTACCGACCCCGATCTATGATATCTCCGTTACAGGCTATCGGGGCAAACTGCTTGTGAACGGCATCATGGCTGACGGAGAGGTTTACTATCAAATATTTTATGAATACAGCCCGACTGCATCAAAGTGGAAAGAACTTGAGATCGCTTTGCCCGGCTACGCTTCCATTATAAATGTGGACGGAACGGTCTACTCGATAGGCGGCCATGAGTATGACAAGGCAACAGACACCAATACAGCGGTGACGAAGATTAAAAGAGTGGATATTCCGGCGAAGAAGACGATCGATGCGGGAGATCTGCTGGTGGGAATCGAAAATGGGCATGTCGCTTCGGACGGAAAGGCAATATATGTGTCCGGCGGAGCTACATGGGCTGACAACAAGAGAAAAACAAGCAAGGGACGCCTTCAGAAAATAACCTTCAGCGAAGACGGGACAGCACAAACGGTTGAATTGGAAGCTCCCTTTAAATATCCGGCCGCGTTACCTTACTTCGTCGATGAGTTCATAACGGGCTACCAGAAGATCTATATGACAGGATACGTCGGCGCGACAGCCATCGAAGAGGAATCGGACCCGAGCGCTGCGACCGATACCAGGGCCTATACGGATCTGAACGGGGCGTCTGTCTATGATGCGGATACATTTGTCCTGACCGGAGATGAGTTTGTTCCCTACGAAAAGCGCATGGCTCATGACACACTGTATATGGTACATTCGGCAGAATACAAAGGAGAGCTGTACGCGTTCGGCTCGAGCTTATATGAAGGAGAGGAATATATTAATCTTGTCGGCCGCTCGACGACAGCGGGGGAGGCAAATCCTCCCGTCTGGGATACATTTACCGTTAAGATCCCCGAGGCAGATAACCCGGCCTACACCGGTTCACAGGTGACGGGCGTTCCCGGGAGCGAGGAAGGATATTACACGATTACGGGAAATGTGGGAATATATCCCGGCACTTATACGGCGACGCTCAAACTGACCGATCCGGACTGGTGCATCTGGGAGGACGGGACAACGGAGGATAAGGTTCTGACCTGGAAGATCACAGGCGGACCGACTGCGGCACCGACGGTTTCCGCAGCGCCGACTGTTACCGCAGCACCGACCGTCACCGCAGGTCCGACCGTCACAACGAGGCCGACCATTACTGTAAGGCCGACCGTTACACCAAGAGCGACCGTAACTGCAGGACCGACCGTTACCGTAAGGCCGACTGTTACCGGAAAGGCGGCGAACAATGCTGCGACCGCGAAATCGACCACATCGGCGAAGACGGGAGATACGTCCATGCCGCTTCTGTGGATCTGCGTTGGTGCGGCGGCGCTCGTGCTGATCGTGTTTGTACTCAGACGTAAGAAAAAATAATCTGAACGTGCGATGTCTCTTTGCGGACGCGCCTGACCGTATCAGGAAAGCAGTACCCGGATCGACAGGCGAACAATAGAAGAATGATAAGAAAAAGGATGCCCCGCTGAATACGAAATTCGGCGGGACATCCCTTTTCCTTTATGGCTGAAAATCCCGGAGCATAAGCTCCGAGGATGGATTGCGGGAGTGTCAGGCGAGGGCAGCACCCAGAGCCTTGCACTGCTCAATTCCGTCATCATCCGGAGCCTCATTGATGATCAGGCAATCTGCCGCAAGCTCAACGCCGGCTGCCTTGATGTCTTCTTCCCATGTGCGCATCCACTCGCCGTCGCCCCAGCCGTAAGAACCGAAGAGAGCAACCTTCTTGCCGACGAGGCTGTCCTTTATATCGTCATACATCGGCTGGAATTCGGAATCCTCGAGTTCCTCGGCACCCATGGCCGGACAGCCGAGAGCCACTGCATCATATCCGTCTACTGTTGCTTCCGCACATGTCATGACCGTAACTTCCGCGCCTTTCTCCTGCGCGCCTTCTGCTACCGCATTGGCCATAGCCTCTGTATTACCTGTCTGGCTCCAATAAATAACTGCTACTTTGCTCATCTGTGTTTCTACCTTTCTTTTCTTAAATATGATTGTGTTTCCGCAACATATGCGGTTTATGCTTTACACCTGACAGCGAGATCGATGAGAGTCTTTCCTCTCTTAAGCTGCAGGCGATAAACATCTGTGCATTTCTGATACGATGCAAATGTCCTTCTGGCTTTCGTCACATCCCCATAAACCTTCCACAGGCCGGAGTATTTATATCCCGCGGCATGATTCTCGATGAATCCTCTGACATCCTCGGTCGGATAACTCAGGAACAGTCCGATCTCATGGGGAAAACCGGCGCCCTCGTTAAGGCGCTTAATGAGGTTCATAAGGCAGGCGCCGCGCGTGAAACGGTCGTAGCCGCATTCTTCGAGGATCCGTACCGCCTCCGCGTCGGAGAGGTCTTCCCCGAGCTTGTCGGGGCGGTACAGATATAGAAGGACCTTACCTTTACTGAATTTCATCGGAATAAGACAGAGCCCGCGCGCAGCAATTTTGTGATTGATTTCGCGGATCTCGTCTATCATGGATTCTTTAGAATCACAGGGACATGTGAAAATATTTCCGGTTTTTATACCTGCCAGTGTAGGGGAACAGTGGCGGATCAGAACTTCATCAGGCATCAGCGTGCATACTCCTCAAGTACATTTCTAAGTGCGCTCATCGAGCTCGATGAACAGCGGGCGATTGTCGTATCGGTTCCTTTCAGTTCGCTCATTGCGCTGCGAACCATCTTATGGGACATGGTACTTGTAAAGAAAATGGTGAGATCGGGGCTTCCGAGCTTGTTGCGGAGGTTGCCGATCGGCTTTGCAAATACCTTGGCGCTGCACTTGTATTCCTGACAGAGGTCTTTGTACTGGCGTTCCATGCGTTCGTTTCCACCCAGAATAACTATACTCATAGTACGGCTCCTTTTTTTGTGATCTGAACTAATGACAAATATGCGAATGATTTAGCGTCAACTAACTCATCTGTAAAAATATAACAGGACAAATCGGCTTATTTGCCGTATCCTGCCGGGATTTACATTGGGCATAGCAGTTTCGATGTTCGCTGTAGTGTACATTTTACGGGTTCTCTTTTCTTTATTAATAGCTGTAAGTTCGGCCTTGCGGTTAGTAGGTGCTTACCGATGGCGGCAAAATAAGCGGAGGCGTTTTGTCTCCGCATACGTATCTCAAACTATAGGGATGCTCCGGGCAGATAACGGGCCTCTTATTTCATTTCGTTGGCGGCCATGTACTCACGGAGACGCTTGAATGTCTCATCGCTGATGTCGTGTTCGATCTTGCAGGCATCTTGCTCGGCTGTAATCGGACTTACGCCGATATTCTCGAAGAAGCAGGTCAGAACTTTGTGCCTTGTGTATGTATGACGCGCAATCTTGAGACCTTCGTCGGTGAGCGTGATATAACCGTCTGCATCCATGTTTACAAGACCTTTTTCCCGAAGTTTTTTCATGGCGATGCTGATACTGGGCTTGGAGTAGCCGAGTTTATATACGATATCAATGGATCTTACTTTGCCCAGCTGTTCGCGCAGCATGAGAATGGCTTCGAGATAATCTTCAGAAGATTCGTTATAATTCATGATTAACCCCCGGTCAATAAGTCAATATAAACTACTACCATAGAATATCATATAGAAAAACGGATTTCAAGTCATCATAACGCTGCGGCAAGATGAGATAGTGTCTTTAATATTTTACCCCTTTTGTGTATAATTATAGTAAGCACACGGATGCACATCGGAAAATGCCGCTATTGCGGCGTGCATCCGGCGCGAGTAAACGAACAAAACGAAAACATTTTGTTCGTTTACTATATTGTACTTAATTAATGCATTTGACTGAGAGGAAGGTCTTTCATGAAACGATTTCGGGAACTCCTGAACGAAAGGTGGGCAGCATATACATTTGCAGCATGCAGTGCTGTTATTCTTTATCTGCTGCTCGGCCATATCGGCAATATCGGAGGCGTCCTGGCCAAGATTTATAAGCTGATATCGCCTGTACTCGGAGGCGTTGTTATTGCTTACCTGATGGATCCGCTTGTGAACCTGATCGAGAAGCTGCTCAAAGAGTGGATTCCGAAGAAAACGACACTGCATGCTTTAGCTGTCGCGATAGCTGCTGTTTTGATCATCGCGGTCTTTATTCTTCTGATCATTGCCCTTATCCCGTCTCTTGTAGACAGTATCATGACATTCTTAAGCAATATCAACACGTATGTCCGAACGATTGAGCATTTTATTTATCAGGTGAACGTGACCGCTTCGGAAAATAATCTTGATATTTCCGACATTACCGCCTACGGACAGGAAATGCTGGACAGCGTTCTTGATATTCTCCCGAGCAGTATCAATACGATCATGACGACATCACACAGCATGGGGTCCGGCTTTATCAATCTGATCATCAGTTTTATCCTTGCTATTTATTTCCTGAACGGAAAAGACAAGATCATGAATGAAATCAACCGTCTCAGACATGCCATGTATAATGATGAGACGTATGACAGCCGTACAAAATTTTTCAGACGCTGCAACGACATCATGCTGAATTTCGTTATCTATGATCTGCTTGACGCGGCGATCGTCGGCATTGCAAATGCCGTATTTATGATGATCACCGGCATGAGCTATATTCCTCTGATTTCGACAATTGTCGGCGTCATGAACCTGCTCCCGACATTCGGTCCGGTTGTCGGCGGGCTGATCGGCGGAATCATTATTCTGCTCAATAATCCGATACATGCTATCTGGTTCATAATATTTACGATCATACTGCAGACGATAGACGGATATGTCATTAAGCCGAGACTGTTCGGAGGATCCATGGGCGTGTCGGGCGTCGCGATTCTTATTATGATCATTATCGGAGGAAATCTTTTCGGCGCGGTCGGAATCCTTCTGGCTATTCCGTCCACAGCTATATTTGCCTTTCTATATGATGAAGTTGTTCTGCCCTGGATACGGAACAGACGGCTTCACTATGAGAGTCTGGACCGGGCAAAGGAAGCGGAGGAGTCAGAGAAACGGGAGCCTGAAAAGCGGGAGGCTGAGGTAAGAGCCGCTGCGCACGAGATGGCCGATGCGCCGGTAAAGCACAGCGTGATCGAAGATGTCGTACAGGAAGAAAAACCTGCATATTGAGCAGCAGGAGGCGTAAAAGATGAGAAAAAGTCCGATTCATAAAGGTGTAAAGAAGAATCCGCTTCACAAAAGCTTCGGGTATGCGTTCGAAGGTATTTTTGACACTGTGAGATGTGAACGCAACATGCAGATTCACTGCTTTATGACTGCGTGCGTTATTATTGCGGGCTTTTTGTGCCGCATTTCCCGGACGGAATGGCTCGTGTGCCTTGTCCTGTTCGGACTCGTGACCGCACTCGAGCTTGTCAATACATCTGTTGAGGCGGTCGTCGATCTCGTTACGGAGGAAAGGAAGCCGCTGGCCAAGAAGGCGAAAGACGCGGCGGCGGGCGCGGTTCTTGCCGCGGCTATATTTGCGGCGATTATCGGGCTTATGATATTTGTCCCGAAAGTTCCGGTCTTACTGGATATGCTCGGAATTACTGACTGACAGAGTATATAAGCGAGAAGTTTGTGTGACTGATTAGAGGGTTTATTATGGATACAATGGAAGAACGCCGGGAGGCGATTGTGACCCTGGTGAATGAAAAGAGCAACATTACATTTGCGGAACTGAAAAAGAAGTTTCCCCAGGTGTCGGATATGACGATCAGGACCGACCTGAAAGCGCTCGACGAGGCCAAGCGGATCGTGCGTGTTCACGGCGGCGCAAAGTCGGTCGAGCACATCATCGGCAATGATGATCTGCTCGGGAAGCGGGCCGTCAGGAACGTGGAGGCAAAGCAGCTGATCGCCGAGAAAGCCGTGAAGATCATAAGGCCGAATACGACCGTGTTCGTCGATTCGGGGAGCACGGCGACGGTCCTTGCGAGCATTTTCCCCGATATCAGCTGCGTTATTTTTACGAACAGCTTAAGCTGCGCCATAGAGTTCAGCCGTCTGACCAAAGCCCATGTCTATATGCTGGGCGGTCTGCTGAACCGGAACTCGCTCAGCGTTGTGGGGCACACAGCCATGCATGAGATGATGCCGGTCAATTTCGACATGGCATTCCTCGGGGCGACCAGCTATGCGGATGAGCTGGGCTTTACCTGCGAATCGGCGGAGGATAACGCCGTCAAGAGGATGGCCGTATCCAAGTCGGAGCAGAACATCATTCTGATGGACTCCTCTAAACTCGGCAAGCGGGGATCCTTTACGATCTGCGGTCTGGATCAGGTCTCCGATGTCGTCATGGACGATAACGTGCCGGAGGAGTTCCGGATACAGTGCGTGCGGCATAATGTGCGCCTTCTGTAATGGAGCGTGAGTTAGGAGGATTCAAATGAAAAGAGAACACACTTTTTTATCGGCAGATAAAATGACAAATATTCATGTAGTCGGCTGGGTCCCCGAATGCGAGGTGATCGGCGTCGTTCAGATTGCGCACGGCATGGTCGAGTTCATTGAACGTTATGACCGCTTCGCGAGATTCCTGAACGAACATGGCTACGCCGTGATCGGAAACGATCATCTGGGACACGGACAGAGTGTCATGTCCGAAGAGGATCTGGGATTTTTCCGGCATCCGGGCGGAAATCAGGCGGTCATTGCCGATATGCGGCGCCTGCACCTGATTGCGAGAAAGTATTATCCGCATGTTCCCTATTATCTGCTGGGACACAGCATGGGATCTTTCTTTACGCGTGAGTACATTGAACTGTACGGCAAGGACCTCACCGGCGCGATCATTATGGGAACGGGATCTCAGCCGAAGGCAGTCCTTGCGATGGGAAAGGCTATGTGCCGGACGATCGCGGCGGCGAAGGGCTGGGGCTATCGCAGCGATATGATCAATAAGATGTCTTTCGCCTCCTACAACAGTAAATTCGAACCCGCCCGTACAGCCCGCGACTGGCTGACCCGCGATGAGGCGATCGTGGATGCTTATAACGCCAATCCGCTCAATAATTTTGTCTTCACCGTGAACGGATACTATTCCATGTTCAGCGCGATACAGGCGGCTCAGGATCCCAGGAGAATCGCGATGATCCCGAAGGACCTTCCGCTTCTGCTTGTCTCAGGCAAGGACGATCCGGTCGGCAATTTCGGAGCCGGCGTCGAGGCCGCGTATGCATCCTATAAGAGTGCGGGCATTGAGGAGGTGCAGATGCATCTTTTTGAAAATGACCGCCACGAGATCCTGAATGAGCTGGATCACGGGAAGGTAGATCAGTATATTCTGGACTGGTTAGACCAGCACGGTTAAGAAGGTTTGTATAGCCTAATTCGCATGGCGGATGGTATAATGAATCACGTCTTGCGGGAGAGAGATTCTTTTCCGCGAGAGCATGAATTTGTCAACCTGACGCAGGAGGCTCGAGCCTTATGCGGAAGCGGCGAGTGATATTGGATAGGGCGGAAAACTATAGTTTCCGTTGTTATTTGTGTACTTTGAGCGCTTCCGTACGGGGGCGCTTTTCTTTGTCTCAAAGAAATGTAATGATGAACAGAGGCTGCTTATGGAGAACAGAATTGCTTTGATCAGCATCATCGTGGAAGATGCTGCATCCGTTGAGAAGATGAATACCCTTCTGCATGACTATGCCGGTTATATCATCGGCCGGATGGGGATTCCTTACCGGGAAGCCGGCGTGAATCTGATTGCGGTGGCAATCGACGCGCCGATGGATACGATCAATACGTTGACCGGAAAGCTCGGAAGACTTCCGGGGGTCAGTGCGAAGGCGGCCTGCTCGAATGTGAGGCGAGGCTGAGCATTTGCCTGAAGTGAGTGGGAAGGTCGACGGCTCGAATGTGAGGCGAGGCTGAGCATTTGACAGAATCAATGTGAAGGCCGGCAGCCCGAAATGGGCGGAGGGCTGAAATGAATGCAAAGGGCAGGACAGTATGAACGATTTCAGAGAACTGACAGACAAGCTGAGCAGGGAGGGAAGGATTTCCCGGGCGGAATTTCTTGAACTCATCGGTATGAGGCGGAGTCTTTCGGATGAGGACCGGCAATATCTCTACGGCCTGGCCCGATCCGAGGCGGATCGGATGTACGGCAGGGATATCTATCTGCGCGGTCTGATCGAATTTACCAATATCTGCCGCAACAACTGTATGTACTGCGGCCTGCGCCGCGACAACAGGTCTGTCCGCAGGTACCGGCTGTCAAAGGAGGAAATCCTGGAATGCGCGGACCGCGGGTACGCCCTGAATTTTCGCACGATCGTCCTTCAGGGCGGCGAGGATCTGCACTACAGCGACGACGATATCTGCGAGATCGTTTCCGGTATCAAGAAGCTTCACCCGGACTGTGCGGTGACCCTTTCGATCGGGGAAAAGAGCCGCGAAAGTTACGAAAAGTATTTTCGCGCGGGAGCGGACCGGTATCTGCTTCGGCATGAGACGGCCAATGCTGAACACTACGGCCGCCTGCATCCCGCGGAGCTTTCCGTCGAGAATCGGAAGAAGTGTCTGTACACACTTAAGGAGATCGGGTATCAGGTCGGAGCAGGGTTCATGGTCGGATCTCCTTACCAGACGGATGAATGTCTGGCGGATGACTTTATCTTCCTTTTGGAGCTGCAGCCGGAGATGATCGGGATCGGTCCTTTCATTCCTCACCACGACACCCCGTTTCGGGATATGGAGAGCGGAACGCTGGAGGACACGCTGTTCTTTCTGGCGCTTTTACGAATCACGTTTCCGGAGGTCCTGCTCCCGGCTACGACAGCGCTCGGCACGATTCATCCGCTCGGCCGTGAGATGGGGGTAAAAGCAGGGGCAAATGTCGTTATGCCCAATCTCTCACCCGCCTCCGTCCGCAAGGATTATCTTCTGTATGACGGGAAGATCTGTACAGGGGATGAGGCCGCTGAATGTGTGCGCTGTATGGAGAGAAGAATGGAGCGTATCGGCTGCCGTGTCGTCGTATCGCGGGGGGACCACGCCCGATTTGCAAATAAAACGATTAAGAAAGGTTTGAATGTATGCTGAGAGACCTGCATTTTCCGGGCTTCAAACAAAATACGGACGGGCAGCGGACCAATCCGGGCGTCCCGATCACGGAGGCGAACAGGGGACAACTGTTCCCGGAAGGTCTGGTTTATTCCTCGCCCGCCCGCGGGACGTGGACGATTGCCCACACCTCGATGCTGATTCCGGGAAGTCATCAGATCTTCGTCTGCCCGAGCTGCTGTCTGAGAGGCGTTGTGCTCTCGGCGGAGGAGATGGGCGCGATGGAAAGGTTTTCCATGCTGGAGTTTACCGACGAACATATCCTGAAGGGTGATCTCGAGTCCATGATCATCGAGGGCGTGACGGAGATTCTTAATGAGATGGAGAGAAAGCCGACCTGCGTTCTCCTCTATACGAGCTGCGTGCAGCATTTTCTTAATATTGATCTGAATATGGTCTATCGGGAATCCTCTGCCCGGTTCCCCGACATTGATTTTATCGACTGCTATATGCTTCCGACCATGCGGAAGCACTTTACGCCGGAGAAAATGCAGTGGCGCCAGCTCTACAGAGCCGTGCAGCCCCTTCCGAAAGACGCGAAGACCGTCAATTTTGTCGGATCCTATTACGCGATAAGGGAGGATTGTGAACTCTATGATCTTCTGGAATCGGGGGGATATGCGGTGCGCCAGCTTCCGACGATGAAATCCTACGATGAGTATAAGCAGATGGGGGCGTCTTCCGCCAACATCTACTTTAACCCGATCGTGAAGTTCACCGCGGACGATATGGAGAAACGGCTCGGACAGAAAGGCTTATACCTCCCGGCGCTCTATGATTTTCGGGAAATCGAGAGATGCGAGAGAGAGCTTGCGGAGACGCTCCTTGCAATGGCCGGGGCGGAGTCCGGGAGCTTTCCGTTCATCTCCCGGGAGCGATTCGACCGGCTTCGCTATGAGGCGGAGGATGCGCTGCGCAGGGCTAAACGGGCAGTCGGAATACGGGAAATCGCTATCGACGGGGCTGCGGTGACGAGACCGCTCAGCCTTGCGAGGATGCTGTTCAAGCAGGGATTCCGGGTGACGAGAGTGTATGCGGATGCATTTGTCCCGGAAGAGACCGAGGATTTTAACTGGCTCCGTATCCATGCGCCCGAAATACGGATTTATCCGATGACGGATTTCCGTATGCGGAGGGTGGACAGGAAACCCGAGGGCGTGGGATTTGTCGCGATCGGGCAGAAGGCCACCTACTTTACGGGAACGAGGAATTTTGTGAATCTGGTCGAGAATGGCGGACTTTACGGGTTTAAGGGTATATCCCGTCTGGCCGGCATGATAGAGGAGGCGGCAGGGAGCGAGAGGGATCCGGAGAGGGTGATCCAGGTGAAGGCCCTGGGCTGCGCAGAGAACTGCGAGCGGCTGGCCGGCAGGCAATAACTGAGAATAGGGAAGAACATGAGAATCGTAAAACGGGTACTATCTACATATTCAGCCGATAACTTCGGCGTGTGCTCCGCCCTGTATGAGCTTGGCGGGCTGGTGGTCATGCACGACGCGTCCGGCTGCAACTCGACGTACAACACGCACGATGAGCCGCGCTGGTATGACATGGACAGCCTGGTCTTCATATCGGGTCTGACCGAGAAAAATGCGATCTTCGGGAACGACGAGAAGCTGATTCAGGACCTTGTGACGGCAGCGGAAGAGTTGCACCCTGCCTTCATCGCCGTTTGCGGCGGACCGCTTCCGCATATTATCGGGACGGATTTCCGCGCGGTTGCCGGGGCGGTGGAGAGGCGCTGCGGAATTCCGACATTCGGTTTTCAGACAAATGGTATGGACTCCTATATCAGCGGAGCCGGACAGGCGCTGGAAGCGCTCGTGAGCCTGATGCAGGAGAACTCCTGCACGAACAGCGGAGAGATGGCAGATGCCTCCGGAAACCGGATCGGGCAGCTTGTTATGAAAGCCGCCGAATCGGTCGGACGGATCAAAAGCGGCAAAAAGATGAGCGTGAATATCCTCGGAGCAACGCCCCTCGATTTTTCGATGAACGGCAGTGTGGATGCGCTGCAAAAGCTTCTCCGGCGCGAGGGATTTTCTGTAAAGAGCACCTGGGCCATGGGGGATACACTTCAGAACATGCTTTCCTCCGCGGATGCCTCGGTCAATCTGGTCGTCTCGGCGGTCGGACTCCGGGCGGCGGCCGCGATGGAGAAGAGATTCGGGATTCCCTATGTAGTCGGGCTTCCGGCAGGGAAAGAGGTGACGGGAAGAATCGTTTCCGAACTGCGCATGAAGGCGGAGGGCCGAAGCTTGGGTCCGGGCGGAAGCACGGAGATGGGCCGGAATGCGACAATTCCGGAAAAACGCGGGGAATCGGGGCAATTTGCAAAGGAGGACGTATGTCAGGAAAACGGCGTACAGACGGACGATGAACTCCTGATTATCGGGGAGCCGATTCAGTCGCTGGCCATGAGGGAGACGCTGGAAGGGACATTTGCCCGGGAAAATATCCGGATCATCAGCCCGATGCACGGTCTGCCGAAAGAGATCATCGGCCTCGGATGCGAGAAAGTCGAGCGGGAGGATGAGCTGCGGGAGGCCTGCCGAAGGGCCCGGAGAGTGATCGCAGATCCGCTCTATGCAAGGCTCCTTCCGAATGAGGCGGAGAAATTTATTTCCCTTCCGCATGTGGCCTATTCCGGGCGGTATTACGAGAAAGAGGTGCCCGTTCTTATAGGGGAGGCGCTTGACGCCTGGCTTAAGACGGTTCTCTCATAAATATGTCTTATCGGAAGCAGCAACGCTGCTGACGATAAAAAGGCGCATTTATGCGCCGAATTATGATTATCGGGTTCGCGGAACGAAGTGGAGCGGTTCCGATAATATACCAGGCTTAACTGCATCGGCGGGAAGCTTGAGCAAACAGTAAGAACATAACATCCGAAACGGAGACGGAAATATGAAAAAAATTGCAATTTACGGCAAAGGCGGAATCGGCAAGTCGACGATGACGGGAAATCTCGCGGCGGCATTTGCCACGCTCGGGAAGAAAGTTGTCCAGATCGGCTGCGACCCGAAGGCGGACTCCACGATCAATCTTCTGGGGGGAGAACCTCTGATGCCGGTCATGGATTATTACAGGGATCATGATGTGGAGCCGGATTTTGAACACATCGGAAAGACAGGATTCGGCGGCGTCTTCTGTATCGAAACAGGAGGCCCGACGCCCGGACTCGGATGTGCGGGGCGCGGAATCATCGCGACCTTCAACCTGTTGGAGGAGCTGGATGTGTTCGGACGGATCAATCCGGATGTCGTCCTCTACGATGTGCTCGGGGATGTCGTCTGCGGCGGATTTGCCGCGCCGATCCGTGAAGGGTACGCGGAGGACGTGCTGATCGTCACGTCCGGGGAGAAGATGGCGCTCTATGCGGCCAACAATATCTCCACCGCCGTGAAAAATTTTGAAGACCGCGGGTATGCGACGGTACGCGGGGTCATTTTCAACCGCAGAAATATTCCGGATGAGGAGACAAAGGTGAAGGCGTTTGCCGATAAGATCGGCGTGCCGATCGTCGCGGACATCCCGAGAAGTGATGAGATCAGCATTTTCGAGGATCAGGGTAAGACGGTCGTCGAGGGAAACCCGGACCTTCCGGTGAGCCGGAGTTTTATCAACCTTGCCGAGATGCTGCTGGCTGATCCGCCGAAGGAGGAGAAGGAGATCTATCACTTCTATCATTGATCTGAATGTGAGGAAGAAGAGAAGCTGCGGAGCCGGTTGACAGTTGAACCGGAATCCCGGGACAGCTTACACTGGAGCTTCCGACCGACGGAGCGAGTGAATTTGAATATAATTGCCGAAAGGAACAAAACTATGGAACCGTTTTATCTCACAGCCGCGGAATTTGCCGGCCGCGGACGGGCTGATTTTCCGAAAGAGGAATCTCCGTCCCATGCGCTGATCTACAGCTCGCCGGCGACGCTTTCCTACAATTCACCGGGCGCGAACGGCTACGGCGTAAAAAGGGCCGGCCTCGCGATCCCGGAATCCGTCATGCTTCTGGTGGCTCCGGGCTGCTGCGGCCGGAACAGCACGATCCTGAGCCGGGTCAGCGGCTACAGCGAGAGGATGTTTTATCTGCTGATGGATGAGACGGACCTGGTGACCGGACGGCATCTGAAGAAAATACCCCAGGCTGTCCGTGAGATCGTGGAGGTCCCGGAGAAGAGACCGAAGGTCGTGGTCATCTGCATAACCTGTGTGGACGCTCTGCTGGGAACGGACCTTGTCCGGATCTGTAAGAAGGCCGAGCGGGAGACCGGCGTTCATGTTGTTCCGAGCTATATGTACGCCCTGATGCGTGAGGGCACGAAACCTCCGATGACAGCAATCCGGCAGAGTGTGTATTCTCTTCTTAGGAAGCTGCCGAAGAATCCGCATGCCGTCAATCTGCTGGGCCAGTTCGCTCCCTACGATGATGACTGTGAAATCTACTCGATGTTCCGAAAGGCCGGGCTCACGAAGATCCGCGAGATCGGACGGATGAAGACGCTGGATGAATACCTGGAGATGGGGGAAGCCAATTTTAATCTGGTCCTGAACCCGGAGACCCGGTATGCGGCTGATGATCTGATGGAGAGACTCGGAATGCCCTACATCGAGATGACACGGTTCTATGATCCTGACCGTATCGCAAAGCAGTATGCGCTGCTGGGCGGAGCGCTCGGGGTGAAATTTGACGATACGCAGTGGCGTGCGAAGGCCGAAGAGACTCTTGCAGCTTTTCGTGAGAGACATCCGGCGCTTTCATTTGCAGTCGGACAGACTCTGAACGCCAACCCGTTTGAACTTTCCGCGGCGCTTCTGAAGTTCGGATATCGGGTGGAGCGGATATTTGCAAATGCCTCTCCCGATGACCTGCCGTTCATCTCACGCATCGCGCAGATGAGTCCGGATACGAGGATATACACGAGTATCTCTCCGACGATGATGCTCTACAGGTGCGAGGGGCATGTGGACATCACACTCGGCAAGGACGCTGCCTACTATTATCCGGATGCGGCCAATGTGCCGTTCTTTTCGGATGTTCAGCCGTTCGGTTACACGGGGCTTATGAGACTGCTTCGGGAGATGGAGGAAGTGCTGTGAAAGGATTGATGAAATACCTGTCGCCGTTTGCGCCGGATATTTCCGGGGCGACGGAGGTGCTGTTCGGAATGAAGGGCCTTATCGTGATCATCGACGCGGGGGGCTGCACGGGAAATGTGTGCGGATTTGACGAGCCGAGATGGCAGAAGGAAAAGAGCGCGATTTTTTCAGCCGGCCTAAGAGACCTCGATGCGATCCTGGGACGGGATGAAGCTATGATGGGGAAGATCGGGGATGTCCTTAAGCTTATGGGCGGCGCCGAGTTTCTCGCCCTTGTCGGGACGCCGGTCCCGTCGGTCATCGCGACGGATTATCAGGCGCTGAAGCGGATGGGACGAAAGAGATTCGGAATAGTGACGCTCACGATCCCGACGACCGGGATGGAGCTTTATGATAAGGGACAGGAGCGGGCTTATATGGAGCTCCTCCGTGAGTATGCCCGCGTAAAGGAGGATTTCTCAGAAGACGGGAGCCCGGAAGAGTGCCCTTCGGAAGTGACAGAGGAAGAGGGCAGCGGGGTGCTCGGGATATTCGGCGCCACGCCGATGGACCTTCTTGATTCGGATACGGAGGAGGCGCTCCGTGAGCGCGTGTGCGGCTGCGGAGGCCGGTTCGTGCGGGTGTTCGGACGTGACGTGCGGGACTTTGAGGAGGCGCCGCGTTTTCGCGAGAATCTGGTGGTGTCCCCGTCCGGGCTTGCTCCGGCGGAGTATCTTAGGGGACGGTTCGGGGTTCCGTACACGGTGCGGTATCCGCTTTCGGATTCCTTTGCGGCCTATCTGCTTGCGGGGACGGACCCGAAGCGGGTGCTGGTGGTACACCAGGCGGTGCTTGCGGAGACGGTACGGGCGCAGATTCTGTCCGCGTTCCCCGGGGTGGTCTGCGATACGGCGACGTTTTTTATGCCTCTTCCCGGCACGCGGGCGCTTCGGGAGGAGGATGAGTTTATACAACTCGTGGAGAGCGGGGATTATGATGTGATCGTGGGCGATCCGCTGCTTCAGAGGGCGGTGCCCGGCAGGAGATTCGTGCCGCTTCCGCATTTTGCGGTGTCGGGGATGCCGATGTGACGAAAAAGGGGGACGACCTCGCCCGGGGTCTGACCCCGGTTAGTAACCCTGATCAGTGGAGGATACTATGGAAAAACGCATGAGAATCCGCGTATACGGAATCGTACAGGGCATCGGCTTCAGGCCCTTCGTAAGCCGGCTCGCCGATGAACTCAGGCTCTACGGCGACGTCTGCAACAAAGGATCCTATGTGGAAATCCATGCCCAGGCGGACGAAAGAGTCCTGGATGAATTTCGCCGGAGACTCGTCTCAGACGCCCCCGCGGTGTCCGCCATCATCCGGCTCGATGCGGAGGAGACCGACGTAATCCGAGAGGACGAGGCCGGTCCGCGCTTCCGCATCATAAAGAGTATGCATGAGGCCGGTGAGATCTTTGTCTCCCCCGACCTGGCCATCTGCCCGGCCTGCCGGCGTGAACTGACGGATCCCCGCGACCGGCGCTATCTTCACCCGTTCATCAACTGCACGGACTGCGGCCCGCGCCTGACAATTCTGGACGGGATGCCGTACGACCGCATCCGGACCTCTATGAAGAAGTTTCCGATGTGCCCCGAGTGCGAGCGGGAGTACACGCACCCCGAGACCCGGCGATTCCACGCGCAGCCGGTGTGCTGCAACGACTGCGGTCCGACGGTCTGCCTGTACGATCTGCGCAGGAAAGAGGGGGAGGATATTCCTGCAAATGAAGCCTTGACATCTCAAGTAAGCGAAGACGAGTTCGGCACGCACACCGTGACCGCGCAAAAAAGCGCGACCGGTCACGACGCCATCCGCAAAGCCCGCGAAATCATCCGGGGCGGCGGAATTATAGCTGTCAAGGGAATCGGCGGTTTCCACCTGTGCTGCGACGCGGCCGATGACAAGGCTGTCGCCCGGCTCCGGACCCTGAAGCACAGACCCATGAAACCCTTCGCCGTCATGATGAAAAATATGGAGACCGTGAAGCGGGAGTGCATCATACCGGAAGGCGCGGAGAAGATTCTTGACGGTGTTCAGAAGCCGATCCTCATTCTGAAGCGGAAAACAGGTGTTGACTCGAAACTAAGCCGCCTGATCGCGCCGGACAATAATACCGTCGGCGTCATGCTTCCCTATGCGCCGGTTCAGATCCTGCTTTTTGATCTGCCGGACGGAGGCGGGATGACGGATATGTTCGTCATGACGAGCGGAAATCCATCCGGCGCGCCTATCTGCAGAAACGATGCGCAGGCGCTGGAGTATCTGTCCCCGATGTGCGATGCGATTCTTTCAAATGATCGCGACATCCTCCTCCGCGCGGACGATTCCGTTATGCAGTGGGCCTTCGGAAAACCCTATATGGTAAGACGCTCGAGAGGCTATCCGCCGCTCCCGTTCACAGGTCCGCGGCATTTTAAGGGATCTGTGCTGGCAATCGGCGGAGAACTGAAGAACACCTTCTGTCTGGCCAAGGACGAGCTTTATTATCCTTCGCCGTATGTCGGAGATCTGGCGGATCTTCGCAGTGTGCGGGCGATGGGGCAGGGGATTGCGCGCATGGAGGAGCTTCTCGAGACGAAGCCGGAGCTTGTCGTATGTGACATGCACCCCCGCTACAACTCGACGGCTTATGCGGAGGAGACCGGCCTTCCCTACATGAAAATTCAACATCATTACGCGCATATTCTCTCGTGCATGGCTGAAAATGGGGTGACAGATCCGGTCATAGGTGTCTCATTCGACGGGACCGGCTACGGCACGGACGGTACGATCTGGGGAGGAGAATTCCTTCTCGCAGATCCCGAAAAATTTGAGCGCATGGGCTCGATTACTCCATTCCGTCAGGCGGGAGGAGATCTCGCGTCAAAGGAAGGCTGGCGCATAGCGCTGTCACTTCTCCTTGATGTCTGCGGCAGCGAGGAGAAGGCAGGGGCTGAGGCGGACCTGCTCCGGCTCTGCAGCGAACAGGAGAAAAAAGCGCTGTTTTTCATGCTGAGACGAAATGTCAACACGGTCGTTTCGACCTCGGCGGGAAGACTTTTCGATGCGGTGAGCGCTATCCTGGGAATCAGGCGGGAGTCGACCTTCGAAGGGGAGGCTTCCATTGCACTTGAGATGGAGGCCGGAAGATTTCTTGAGGAGAATCCCGGGTACGCTCGGGAATGTCATACGCCGCAGCGAAAGGCAGAGCATATTCTGCAGGTGCATAAAGACGGTCGCTTCTGTCTGCCCACTTATAACATAATAGAAGAAATATTGTCCGGACTGCACGACGGGAAACCGGTCGGCCTGCTCGCCGGCGCTTTCCACAGATATCTGGCGGACGGCATCCTTGCCGGGGCGTTGCACATGCGGGATGTGACCGGGGTGAACCGTGTGGCTCTTTCCGGAGGCTGCTTCCAGAATATGCTGCTCCTTCAGCTTTGCCGGGAGAGGCTCGAGGCGGAGGAATTTGTTTGTCTGACACATTCTCTGGTTCCGCCGAATGACGGGGGAATCGCGCTCGGGCAGGCACTTGCAGGTATGTGGCGTCTGAACCGTGCATGCGAAAAGACCGGCAGATGATGGCCGATCTGAAGGAAATGACTTGAACTTCCCACGTACAGTACTCAGACAGTCTCATCATACAGATACTGCATCGGCGGGACGCTCCCGCTCTGTCTCGCAGGCAGCGGTACATAAGAAATTTTCTGCATTATCATTTGAAAATTTCAAGTACCGGCCGCGAGACA
>ODAI013095423.1_pt1 | contig 33846 bp, 28 predicted proteins | sample 1539321 | NCBI WGS metagenome assembly ODAI01 (sample SAMN02144231, study PRJEB22623) | gut metagenome | biome: sheep rumen | host: Ovis aries | place: New Zealand
ATAAGCGAGATTACAGACCAGTATCTTGATATTGTCCGGAACGAGCCAGACCTGAACATGGATGAGAGCAGCGATTTCCTGGTGATGGCCGCTACCCTCCTGGAGATCAAAAGCCGGGCTATGCTGCCAAGACCGGCTCCCGCGGAAGAAGAGGATCCGGAGACTGAACTGATTCGGCGGCTGGAAGAATACAAACAGTTCAAAGAGACAGCCGCGAATATGAAACAGTTTGAAGAAGCGGCGAAAAGCGTTTTTACAAAGCTCCCTGAAGAATATCCGCTGCCGCCTCAGGAATACGAGCTTACCGGATTAACGCTGGAAGGACTGACGGAGGCTTTCATTCGGATCTGGAGAAGGAAACCGATGCTGGACGATGATCCGGAAAGCAATCACTATGCCGCAAGGAATATCCGGCGCGACAGCCATACTGTGCAGGAATGCATGCTAGACCTGCTGCAAACCATCAGGCAGAAAAAACGAATCCGGTTCGAGGAGGCGTTTCAGAATGCACCGACAAAGGAAGCGGTTGTGACATATTTCCTGGCCGTACTGGAGCTTCTGAAGCTCGGACAGATGCATGTGCAGCAGAAAACAGTTTACGGAACCATTGAACTTTATTACGGGCGGGCAAAGCCGAAAAAAGAAGCGGATCTGACAACCGCCATCGGAAAGGAGGCCGGATCGTGACCGAAGGGGACAAGACCGGTGAAGGCAATGTCAAAGGGAGAATCGAAGCGATTCTTTTTGTTGCCGGCGAACCCGTTTCCATCAAGGATCTGGCCAGGGTGCTGCAGATGGGGGAAAAGGAGCTGAGCCGCGTTTTAAAGGAAATCAAGGATGAGTACGATTATGAGAACCGCGGGTTTCTTTTGAAGCGCTTCGGAAGTCATGTGCAGCTGGCCACCCGTCCCCTGTACTCCGGAGATGTGGTCCGGCTGCTGCAGCCTGTGCAGCAGCAGAGCCTGAGCCAGGCTGCCATGGAGACGCTGGCGGTAGTGGCGTATAAGCAGCCTGTTACCCGTGCGGAGGTTGAACAGATTCGCGGCGTAAAATGCGACTATAGCCTGCAAAGTCTGATTTTGAAGGGATTGATTGAAGAGGCGGGAAGAAAGGATACCATCGGAAGGCCTATTATCTACCGCACGACGGATCAATTCCTCAGCCATTTCGGAATCCAGAGCCTGGAGGAGCTGCCGCCTATGCCGGAAAAAGAAACTGAGGCTGCTGCATCCCCGGATGAAAAAAGCATTACGCCATAAGAAAGGATGGGATAACAGGATGGAAAAGAAAATGGTGATCAACGGAATGAAATGCATGCACTGCAAGGCAACAGTGGAAAAAGCACTGAAGGAGGTCCCCGGCGTTTCGGATGCTGAGGTGGATCTGGATGAAAAAACCGCCACGATTACCCTGGAAAAAAAATTTCCGATGATGTACTGCTGGAAAAAGTGAGAGAAAAAGGATTTGAACCGGTCCGGATTGTTTGACTCAGGCATACTGTCAAGAAAAAGAACAGGAGATGAATACGATGGACGAGCAGAAAAAACCGAACGCAAGGAAAAAGAGAATTGTCGGTGCCGGAAAAGGAATCGAAAAAAAAGGTGAAGGGCTTGGTACCGGTCCCGTCGGACAGAGTCAGCATCAGCCGCCGCAAAGTGCTTTTTCCCAGAGACCGGCGCGTCCTGCACAATCCGGTTCAAGCCAGCAGCGGCCTGCACAAGGCTTCGGACAAAGCGCACAGCGGCCATCCCAAGGCTTCGGTCAGACAGCACAGCGGCCTGTTCAGAACATGGGTCAAAGCACGCAGCAGCAAGGACAGAATTCTTCCGGCCAGTACGGTTTCAGGCCGGGACAGAATCCTTTTATCCAGAATCGTCCTCAATCTGCTTCCTTCGGAGAGCCCCAGCGTCCTCAGCAGACGCAGCAGAGGCCGGCACAAAATGCACAGCGGCCCGCTGTTTCCCAGGCTCACAGCCAGCAGCAAGGCTCCCAGACCCAGCGGACAGGCTCGCCTGCAGGAGGCGGCGGCAGTAAAATCCTTCTGCTGGTAATTGCAGCGGCGGTTCTGTTCTTCTTCGGCAAAAATTTCCTGGGAGGCGGGAATGACAGCAGCTATGATTCCGGACTGCCGCTGTCAAACCAGTCCCAGACACAAACCCAGTCCCAGACACAAACTCAGGCCCAGACACAAACTCAGGCCCAGACGCAGACCGGCTCCTCCGGTGATATGATGAACCTGCTGAGCACCTTCCTGGGCGGCAGCGGAAGCTCCCCCTATGATTTCAGCGGCATGCTGAGCGGACTGACGGGAGGCGGCAGCAGCACGGTTACCGCCTCCGACAGCAGTCAGTATTTTACAACCAGCATGGAAAATAACACGCCGGAAGCTGACACGACTGTCAACAGCCGGGCCCGTAAGAAATACACCTCAATCCGGGGCGGAAATAACGACCGGATGACCGTCATGGTCTATATGTGCGGTGCTGATCTGGAGAGCCAGAACGGTATGGCAACCAGCGACCTGAAGGAAATGGTGAACGCCAATCTGAATGAACGGATTAATCTCCTGGTCTATACCGGAGGCGCCAGAAAATGGAGAAACAATGTGGTCAGCGCATCCAGCAATCAGATTTATAAAATTGAAAACGGAAATCTGCTGCGCCTGGTGGACAATGCCGGAAATGCCAGTATGACCAATCCCGCTACGCTGACATCCTTCATTCAATATGGTGCTGAGAATTATCCGGCGAACAGGATGGTCCTGATATTCTGGGACCATGGCGGCGGAAGCATCAGCGGATACGGATATGATGAGCGCTACGGACAGGGGCAGACCATGACCCTCGCCGGTATCAACGAGGCGCTGAAAAACGGCGGTATCAAATTTGACTTTATCGGATTCGATACCTGTCTGATGGCGACAGTCGAAAACGGCCTGATGCTGGATCAATACGCGGATTATATGATCGCCAGCGAAGAATCCGAGCCCGGTACAGGATGGTATTATACGAACTGGCTGAACAAGGTGAGCAGCAATCCTTCCATGAACACCATAGAGATCGGCAAGTCCATTGTGGATGATTTCATAGAGGTCAGCAACCGCCAGTGCCGGGGACAGGCGACAACCCTAAGTGTAGTTGACCTGGCAGAGCTGAGCACCACGGTGCCGAAGGAATTGAAGGAATTCAGCATTGACACAAACAATCTGATCCAGGGAAGCCAGTATAAAAAGGTATCGACAGCCAGAAGCCATACACAGGAGTTTGCCGCTCATGCCAGAATAGACCAGATTGACCTGGTTCATTTTGCCCGGAACCTGGGAACACAGGAAGGCAGTGAGCTGGCGGAAGCATTGCAGGGCGCCATCAAATACAACCGCACCGGCGGCGGAATCAGTAACGCATACGGCCTGAGCATTTATTTCCCTTACAAGAAAACAGCAAAGGTAAATCAGATTGTTTCCACGTATAAAGCCATCGGCATGGATGACGAATATACACGCTGCATCCAGGAATTCGCGAGCCTGGAGGTGAGCGGGCAGCTGAGCGGCGGCAGCACACCGGAAAGCTATGGCAGCGGAAATGCCATGAGCGGCCTGATGGAAAGCCTGATGGGCGGCGGCAGCTCATACAGCGCGATCGGCAGCAACTACAGCAGCGGCGGACTGGGAGAACTGCTGGGCGGTTACTTTGGCGGAAGCTCTTCCGGGGGAAGCACCGGAAGCATCCTCGACCTGCTGATCGGCCGGAGCATGACTGCGGAAAAAACCGCTGAATATATTCAGGAAAACCACTTTGATCCCAGCGGCTTACAATGGAAAAACGGACGGATCAGCTTTACCGACGCCCAGTGGGACAACCTGCTCAGCATTGAGAAAAACCTTTTCTACGATGACGGCAAGGGTTATATCGATATGGGCTTTGATGCATCAGCTGAAATTGAAGGGAAGGACCTGATTTACGAATTCGACGGAACCTGGCTTTCCATCGACCGCCAGCCGGTGGCATACTACCGGATCGGCTTCATCGAACAGGATGACTGTTATGCTGAAGTTGGATATGTGCCGGCGTTTGTGAACGATATCCGCGCAAATCTGATCCTGGTTTTTGATGCAGAAAACCCTTATGGATATATTGCCGGTGCGGAACCGGTCTATCTGAACGGGGAAACGGATACCCAGGCCAAGAACCTGACCGGCATCGGCAAAGGAGATCGGATTCAGTTTGTCTGTGATTATTATGATTACGACGGGAACTACCAGGACAGCTACCAGCTGGGAGACCCAATCACGCTGGGAGACAGCACGGAAATCGGCAACACCTATGTGGATGCAGAAAAAAGCCGTCTGACCTACTGCCTGACGGATATATACCAGCAGCAGTACTGGACACCCATTCAGTAATCCGTCCCGTTTGCGGACAAAGAGAATAAAACAAGACAGGAAAGATTATGGATTATCAGGAAAAGTTTGAAATGGCGCTGGAAAAGGTTCAGAAAGCGCCCAGGTATACCGGGGGGGAAATGAATACATCCGTCAAGGAATGGGACCGGACGCCGCTGCATTTCGGATTCTGTTTTCCTGACACGTACGAAGTCGGCATGAGCCATCTGGGTTTGAAAATTCTGTACGGTCTGATCAACCGGGAAAGCTGGAGCCTTTGCGAACGGTTCTTCATGCCCTGGACAGATATGATCGAATGGATGAAAAGAGAAGACATCCCTCTCTTATCCATGGAAAGCCGGAGACCGCTGAAGGATTTTGATGTGATCGGTTTTACCCTGCAGTATGAAATGAGCTACAGCAATATCCTTGCCATGATGGAAATGGGCGGTGTTCCGCTGGAAGGAGGGGAACGTACAGAGGAGGATCCCCTGGTGGTGGCCGGCGGTCCCTGCGCATTTAACCCCGAACCGCTGGCTCCCTTTATCGATGCCTTCATGATCGGAGATGGGGAAGATGTCATGACAGAGCTGAATCGGGTGATTCTTCGCCGGAAGGAGGAAGGATGGAGCCGGGGAAAATGCCTCAGAGAGCTGGCAAAGCTGGACGGCGTATATGTTCCGTCGCTTTACGATGTGACCTATGAAAGCGACGGACGGGTCCGGACGGTCACCCCTAACTGCCCTGAAGCACCGCCGACGGTCCGTAAGCGCGTCGTTGTCGATCTGAATGATACCTATTATCCGGAAAAAATCCCGGTTCCTTATACGGAAGTTATCTTTGACCGGATTATGCTGGAAATCATGCGCGGATGTACACGGGGATGCCGCTTTTGCCAGGCCGGAATGCTGTACAGGCCGGTGCGGGAAAGAAGCCTTGAGAAACTGACCGATCTTGCCATGAAGCTCCAGGAAGCTACCGGATACGAGGAAATCAGCCTGAGCAGCCTGAGCAGCGGAGACTACAGCTGCCTTCCGGAACTGATCCGGACACTGATGGCCAGGATGAAAGAAAAAAGAGTTTCCATCAGCCTGCCGAGCCTTCGGATCGACAGCGTGCTGAAAGAAAGCCTGGAGGAAACGCAGCAGGTTCGGAAAACAAGCCTGACTTTTGCTCCGGAAGCCGGGACTCAGAGAATGCGTGATGTCATTAACAAAGGAGTTACCGAGGCGGATCTCCTGGAAAAGGTCAGGGATGCCTTTGAGGGCGGCTGGAACAGTGTCAAGCTGTATTTCATGGACGGTCTTCCGACAGAAACGGAAGAAGATCTGGACGGAATTGCCGACCTGGCCAGGAAGGTTGTCGGGGAATACTTTGCTGTGCCGAAGGATCAGCGCGCACGCGGCCTTCGGGTAACCGTGAGCGTCAGCATTTTTGTGCCAAAGCCCTTCACTCCCTTCCAATGGGCGCCGCAGGACTCCATTGAAACCGTCTTTGCAAAGACGGAGCACCTGAAAAAAATGCTGAACATCAAGGGCGTGACCTTCAACTGGCATGAACCTTATGTGAGTTTTCTTGAAGCCTGTTTTGCCAGAGGCGACCGGAGACTTGGGAAAGTACTGAGACGGGCCTATGAGAAGGGATGCATTCTGGACGGCTGGAATGAAACATTCCGCTTTGAACTTTGGATGGAAGCGTTCCGGGAATGCGGGCTGGATCCTGCTTTTTATGCAAACCGGCCGCGGGAAAAAACCGAAGTGTTTCCCTGGGATCATATTGACAGCGGTATTTCAAAAGCCTATTTGTGGCATGAAAACGAGAAGAGTCTGAGGGCTGAGACCACCCGTGACTGCCGTCTCGGGTGCAACGGATGCGGACTGCAGAAATGGAAGGGCGTGTGCGGATATGCGAATGCTGGCAGTGTTTGAAAAATCGGAGCGGATCCGGCATATCGGCCACCTGGACATTCAGCGGAGCGTTCAGCGGGGCCTGCGCAGAAGCGGTCTTCCTGTTGCGTACAGCCAGGGATTCAATCCGCATATTCTCATTACCTTTGCCTCCGCGCTGAGCACCGGAGCATGCGGAAAGCGGGAGATTATGGATGTTACCCTCGCAGCGGAAACAGATCCGGAGCTATTTGTCCGGAAGATGAACCAGGCGATGCCTCCTGAAATGCAGCTGTCGGAAGCCAGGACGCTGGATGACCGGCATCCGAGCCTGATGAGCCTGACGGCCGCTGCGGAGTACCGCCTGGTGATCCGGGATCCGGAATGTGCCGGGAAACTTGCAGAGGCTGTTCCCGGCCTGCTGGCAGAGGATAAGATTACAGCGATCCGGAAAACAAAGACGAAACTGACCGAGTGCGATATCAAGCCTTTGATTCTTTCCCTGACCGCAGAAAAAAAAGAGGGGATCACAAGCCTTCACTGTATGCTTGTTCTGAACGAACAGGAAAGCTGCAAGCCGCAGATGCTTCTGGAAGCGCTGAAAGAAAAAGCAGGAATGACACAGGATGTACGGATGCTGGTGATCCGGGAAGGCTTATTCGGAAGGGATAAAAACGGCGATCTGACGCCGCTGGAGAAACTCTGAAATGAACCGAATTCTGATTTTGGGACCGGATTTCTGCGCTGTAACGGAAGACGGTCTTCTGACGGAATACATGGAACGGGATCCTTCCCAGCAGTACGGGGATATTCTGGGGGGAACGATTGAACGCATGATGCCCGGGATTGGCTGCGCGTTTGTGGACATAGGCCGAAAGAAAAGCGGTTTCCTCCCGATCCGTGAAAACAGCCGTTCCTTTACCGGTCCGGACATAAAGTCCGGAATGAAGGAAGCCTTACAGATCCGCAGGGAAGAGACGGGAAATAAAGGGGCTTTTCTGTCCAGGGATCTGACACTGGCCGGAACATATATTCTGTTCATGCCTCTGAACCGATATATCGGTATCAGCAGCCGGATCCGGGAAGAAGCGGACAGGGACAGGCTTCGCAGCCTTGGGACGGAGCTTTCCTGCGGTGAATACGGACTGATTATGCGGACGGCTTCGGCGACCGCTGAAAAGGGAGCAATTTCAGGGGAAGTTCATGAACTGACTGAGAAATGGCATCAGATCCGGGAAAAAATCCGGAGCGGTTTTTCCAACGGAGATGTACTGTATCACCAGGATCCAGTTTCCAGGATGATCCTGGATTATGAAGCAAAAGGGATCCATGAAAAGATCGAAGTTTCAGCGCTCAGCGCAGATCTTCAGCGGCAGCTTCAACTGGCCGGGAGCCGGAAGGTTTCGCTCCGGAACGGAGGAAATATTGTCATCGATGAATGTGAAGCCATGACAGTGATCGATGTAAATTCCGGATCCGCAAAGGCTGACGGTGTAATGGAAAGCACTTATCTTCAGACAAATCTGAGTGCATGTGAAACCATTGCCGCACAGATCCGCCTGCGGAACCTGAGCGGCATTATCCTCATTGATTTCATTGATATGAAAACAGAGGAGGACAGGACCCGGGTTATCCGGACCCTGTCCGAAATGCTGGAAAGAGACAGAATCAAAACAGTTGTCCACGGCTGGACGAGCCTGGGTATCCTGGAAATGACGAGAAAAAGGACGGAGGCAGCAAAGCGATGAACAGAACATCTATCACCGTTTCGCCGGAGGAAATGAAGCGGCAGGAATATTTTATTGAAGAAATCCGGCAGCTGCCTCAAAAGCCGGAAAGCTTTTTTGTAGTCACCTACGGATGCCAGATGAATGCTCATGACAGTGAAAAGCTGGCTGGGATGCTCCGGAAAATGGGAATTCAGGAATCTTCCTCCCGGGATGAAGCTGATTTTGTGATCTTCAATACCTGCTGTATCCGGGAGAATGCTGAACGCCGTGCCCTTGGAAACATCACCTGGCTGAAGGAAATCCGGAAGAAGAATCCGAAGCTGATGATCGCTGTTTGCGGATGCATGATCCAGGAACCCGGAATGGCTGAAAAAATCCTTCAGCAGTATCGGTTTGTCAATCTTGCCTTTGGGACCTCCAATCTTCACCGGTTCCCGGAATTGCTGTACCAGGCCCTGAATACGGACCGGAGCATTGTGGTGGTGGAGGAGCGTGACGTGATTCCCGAGGGACTGCCTGTTGACCGGGCCCGCAGGGAGTTCGCATATATTACCGTGATGTACGGATGCAATAATTATTGCAGCTATTGCATCGTTCCATATGTCAGGGGGCGGGAGAGGAGCCGGGCGCCGGCCCGGATTCTGGAGGAAGCAGAACAGCTGCAGCGCAGCGGCGTGCTGGAAATCATGCTGCTGGGCCAGAATGTCAACAGTTACGGCAAGGACCTTGAAGGCGAAATCTCCTTTGCTGCTCTCCTGAAGGAACTGGACGGGATCGGCATTCCCAGAATACGCTTTATGACCAGTCATCCAAAGGACCTGAGCGATGAACTGATCGATGTGATCGGCAGCGGGAAACATATTCTTCCGCAATTCCATCTTCCTGTTCAGAGCGGGAGCAATCCGATCCTGCAGCAGATGAACCGTCATTATACCCGGGAGCAATACCTTGACCGGGTACGGCGCCTTCGTGCTGCGGTGCCCGGAATCGGGCTCAGCACGGATATCATCGTAGGCTTTCCGGGAGAGACGGAAAAGGATTTTATCGCGACAATGGACCTGGTGGAAGAAGTTCGCTATGACAGCGCATTCACTTTTATTTATTCACCCAGAACCGGAACACGGGCGGCCGGCATGGAAGGCCAGATCGATCCGGCAGTTTCAACGCAGCGGATTCAGAAACTGATTGACCTGCAGGAAAGACTTCAGAAGGAAACCCTGCAGCGTTTTGTCGGTACGGAAGAGGAAATTCTGGTGGAAGGGTACAGCCGCCGGAGCAGACTGGATGTGTCCGGAAAAGGGACACACGGCATCTCTGTCACCCTTCGCGGCGGCAGCGAGGATCTGGGGAAGATTGTGCGCTGCAGGATTACCGGATTGAAAAACAACACCCTGACAGCAGAAAGACTGTAACCGCCGGGCCGCTGGAACAGCGGCGAACAGTTGGTTACAGAGTGAAGGAAGGACAAAAAAATGGCCTTATCCCCGATGATGCAGCAATACCTGCAGATTCATGATGAATATCCGGACTGCCTGCTTCTGTTTCGGCTCGGAGATTTTTATGAGCTTTTCTTTGAGGATGCCAAAACCGCCAGCCGTGAGCTGGAGCTGACCCTGACCGGGAAGGACTGCGGCCTGGAGGAACGGGCGCCTATGTGCGGCGTTCCGTTTCACAGCGTCAATACTTATATCGAAAAGCTCATCGAGCGCGGCTACAAAGTAGCCATTTGCGAACAGATGGAGGATCCGGCGCTGGCAAAGGGCCTGGTGAAACGGGATGTGGTACGGGTTATCACTGCCGGAACCGTCACTGATCCAACCATGCTCGATGAAAAATCCAATAATTATCTGATGAGCATCGTTACAGACGGAAACCATGTCGGAATCGGAACGGCAGATGTTTCGACGGGCGAATTTTTTGTATCCGAGCCGCCGGCGGATATTCTCCGTGCGGAAATCCTTCGGATTTCCCCGACTGAAATCATCTGCAACGATTTATCCGGCCTGACAGAGAAGGCGGGAAGCCTGCCGGATATCGCTGTCAGCGGCCAGAACAGCAACTGGTTTCAGCTGTACAATGCTACAGAGACCCTTCGGAATCATTTTGACCTGCCTCATTTATCAGGACTCGGCCTGGATGACCATCCCTACGCAACAAGAGCTGCAGGCGCTCTGATGAAATATCTGGGAGAGACCCAGAAAAACAGCCTGGAACATATGACCACCATCCGGTTTGCCCGAAGCGGCAATCGAATGGTCCTGGATCAAAACACCCGCAGAAATCTCGAGTTGACTGAAAGCCTGCGTGGGAAAGGCAGAAAAGGGACACTGCTGAGCCTTCTGGACAAGACCTGCACGGCTATGGGCGGCCGCCTGCTTCGCAGCTGGGTTGAACAGCCTTTGCTCGACTCTGCCGAAATAAACCGCAGGCTGGATGCAGTCGAAGAGATGACGGCCAATCGAATGGTTGTTTTGTCGCTTTCCGAGGAGCTGGACGGTGTTTATGATCTGGAACGGCTGCTGAGCAAGGTGGCTTACAGGAGCCTGAATGCCAGAGACTGCCTCGCACTGTGCGCAAGTCTGAAAAGGATTCCACGGCTTCAGGAGCTGATCAGTGAAATGCACAGCGGTGAGCTTTCATCCATCCGGGACGAGCTGGATCCAATGAATGACCTGACGGAGCTGCTGGAGCGGGCTGTTCATCCGGATGCGCCGATCGTTATCACCGAGGGCGGTATCATTCGCGACGGCTATTCAGCAACCCTGGATGAGTACAGGGAAGCACAAAAAAACGGACGGCAGTGGATCCTTGAGCTGGAAGCCCGGGAACGGGAGGAAACCGGCATCAGAAATCTCCGGGTACAGTATAATAAAGTATTCGGGTACTATATCGAAGTAACAAAAAGCTTCCTGAGCCAGGTTCCGGAAAGATATATCCGAAAACAGACGCTGACGAATGCAGAACGCTATATGACGCCGGAGCTTAAGGAGATAGAGACTAAAATTATCGGCGCCCAGGAGCAAAGCGTCCGTCTTGAACTGCAGATTTTTAACGAGATCAGAGACCGTATCGCTGCAGAAATAGTCAGGATTCAAAAAACTGCGTCCGCGGTGAAAAAGCTGGACGTATATCAGAGCCTTACCCGGACAGCAGCAGAGAACCGGTATATCCGGCCTGAGATCGTTTCGGACGGGACGCTGATCATCAAGGACGGGCGTCACCCGGTCGTGGAGCAATCCATACATGAAAACGGCTTTGTTCCGAACGATACGGTTCTGGATCAGGACGAAAACCGGATGATGATCATCACCGGTCCCAACATGGCAGGCAAAAGTACCTATATGCGGCAGGTGGCACTGATCTGTCTGATGGCGCAGATCGGGAGCTTTGTTCCGGCTTCCGAGGCTAAAATACCGGTCTGCGATCAGATTTTCACCCGGGTCGGTGCCAGTGATGACCTGGCCAGCGGCCAAAGTACTTTTATGGTTGAAATGAGTGAAACGGCTTATATTCTTCGAAACGCCACCAGGAACAGCCTGATCATCCTGGACGAAATAGGCCGGGGTACCAGCACCTTTGACGGGCTGAGCATTGCATGGGCTGTGGTAGAATATATCTGCGACAAGAACCGGATCGGCGCCAAAACTCTTTTTGCCACTCATTATCACGAGCTGAGCGAACTGGAAGGACATCTCGAGGGGATCAAGAATTACTGTATTTCGGTGAAGGAGCACGGAGAAGATGTCCTCTTCATGAGGAAAATCAAAAGGGGAGGAGCCGATAAGAGTTTCGGCGTTCATGTCGCAAGGCTGGCCGGGATTCCTCATCCGGTGATTGTACGCGCTCATGAAATTCAGGCCAGGCTGGAAGTCAGCGATATCAACCAGAATAAGATCGGCCGGAACATTCTCGGCGAAAAGCAGGAAACCCGGATGAATGAGCAGCTTGATCTGTTCGACTACAGGAAAATGGAGATTATTCAGGAGCTGCAGGAGCTGGATGTAATGGCGCTTACCCCGATTGATGCAATGAACCGCTTGTTTTTGCTGAGAGAAAAGGCCAGAAAAGTTTAGCGGAGGACATAAAGCAAAGGAGATTATTTGGCATGGGACAGATCAGAATGCTCAGTGAAAGCATGATCGGAAAGATTGCTGCCGGAGAGGTTGTGGAAAGGCCAGTTTCCGCGATCAAGGAACTGATCGAGAACAGCCTGGATGCAGGAGCTTCGGCTGTTACGGCGGAAATCCGAGAGGGCGGTCTTTCCTATATCCGCGTGACGGACAACGGCTGCGGCATCGAGGAAAGTGACCTGCGGCTGGCTTTTGAGCGGCACGCCACCAGCAAAATCCGTAAAGAACCGGATCTGTTTGCCATACAGACCCTTGGATTCCGGGGTGAGGCTCTGGCCAGCATTGCCGCCGTTTCACACGTCGCTATGACCACCCGGACAGCTGATCAGGATACAGGGCTGAAGGTGATCAATGAGGGCGGAAAGATTCAGAAAATCGAGGAAACTGTTTCCACAACCGGCACTACTATTGTGGTGACAGATTTGTTTTTCAACACCCCGGTTCGTAAAGGATTTATGAAAAAGGCCGGAACGGAAGCCGCTGCGGTAACCGAACTGATGACGCAATTTGTTCTGAGCCGTCCGGATGTCAGCTTTCGCTATATCAATGACGGGAAAACCATCCTGCACAGTCCGGGAGACGGCCATCTTGCATCGGCCGCAATGACTGTTTTTGGCACAAACGCCATGAAATCAATGCGGAAGGTGGACGGACACGCGAACGGGCTGATCCTGAAGGGATATGTCGGGATCGGCGAGAACGCCCGGGGGAACCGTGGACAGGAGTATTTTTTTGTCAATGGAAGGATGATGCACAGCAGTATTCTGTCAAACGCGGTTGAAACAGCCTGCCGGGAAAGAGTGATGATCGGAAAATTCCCGGTATGCGCCCTTCATCTCAAGATTTCATATGATGCGGTTGATGTAAATGTTCATCCGAACAAACTGGAGGTGCGCTTCCGGGACGAGCAGGCGGTCCGTGAAGCTGTTGTCAGCCTCGTGCTGGATTCCCTGAAAGATGCGGATGCATTGGAAAAACCGGTTGAAATGATCCTTGACCGGGCAGCGGTCAAACGAGATCCGGACCCGGAACCACCTTCCCGGGAAGCTATTCGTGAAGGACTCCAAAAGCCGGACGCTGTAGTTCAGATCCTGGACAAAATACCGCCGTCTGCGGATACAGATGCGCCGAAGATAATGAAGGAAACAGCCGTTCTCCGTCCGTTTGTCCGGCCTGAGCCGCATTTATTTGTCAGGGAGAACGCCTCTGAGAAGCCGATGACGAGGGAGACGGCTGCTGCCGAAGTGAATCCCGCCGGACAAGCCGCTCCTGAAAAGGGCATGTCTGCTGAACCGAAGGCGGAGCAGATCAGTACGATTCTTCCGAACATCCGGAAAACGATGAAGGTATTCGGTGCCCTCTTCAATACATTCATCCTTGTGGAGTACGAGGATCAGCTGCTGATGGTGGATCAGCATGCTGTGCATGAACGGCTTCTGTTTGACAAGCTGATGAGCGAACAGAAAAAGAATCTTTCCGGACAGGAGCTGCTGGTTCCGATGATCCTGAGCGTCAGCGGGAAGGAACAGAACCTGATTGAGGAAAACCGGGAACTGCTTGAATCTGTCGGACTGGTCATGGAAAGATTCGGAGAACGTGAAATGGCCGTAAGGACCATTCCGAGAATACTGGGTGAGGCTGAAACTGGTGTGTTTGTACGGGAAATGCTGGATGAAATCGAAAAAAACGGTTCCCTGAGTCTGGAGAAGAAAAGGTCGGAAATATTACAGCTTGCCTGTAAACATGCGATTAAAGGCGGGGAAACTCTGACAGAGGACCAGCTGAGATCGATTCTGGATGAGATGATTTCCAGAAAAGTAACGCCCACCTGTCCGCACGGGAGGCCTCTGGTCGTGTCCGTTTCTCATCGGGAAATCGATAAGAAATTTAAGCGGATTCAGGGATGACAGGTATGGAAAAAGAAATCACCTGTTATGTGCTTACCGGTCCCACTGCCAGCGGGAAAAGCGAGCTCGCCATGCGCCTGGCCGAAGAGGAAAACATGGATATCCTTTGCATGGACAGCATGCAGATATACCGCAGAATGGATATCGGAACCGCAAAGCCAACCCGGGAAGATCAGAAAAAAGTGCCTCATCACCTTCTGGACATTTGTGAACCGTCTGAGGCCTACAGTGTTTCGCAGTATGCGGAAGCAGCCGAAAAAATAATCAGGGAACTCCATCAAAGAGGACGAAAGGCCTTGTTTGTCGGAGGGACAGGATTGTATCTTGAAGGAATGATCCGCGGGCTTCAGTTCGGATCCGTACCTTCTGATCCATCGCTTCGCGAAAAGCTGCACCGGATGGCGGCGGAACCGGGCGGCCGGGAGTTGCTTGACCAGGTTTTGCGGAAACTGGATCCGGAAACAGCAGAAAGACTGCCATTGAATGATCTCCGGCGGCGAATACGCGCCATTGAGGTGAGCAAAGCATCAGGGATTCCTTTTTCGAGGCAGCGAAACAAAGATCACGGAAGTTGCTTTCATTGGATCATTGTCAGCACACAGATGGAACGCACACGGCTGTATGACCGGATCAACCGAAGGGTGGACCGTATGATCCGGGACGGTCTGCGGGACGAGGTCCGAAGACTGCTGGCGGAAGGCGTTCCCGCCGAAGCACAGAGCATGCAGGCAATCGGCTATAAGGAGATGATTCCATGCATTCTTGAGAACCTGCCGGAGAATGCAGCCGCCGAAGAGATCCGGACACGTTCAAGGCATTATGCAAAGCGGCAGATGACCTTTCTGCGCAGAATCAGCGATATCCACTATATAAATCCGGAGGAACCGGAGTCTTTCCGGAATATTCGGGAAATTATGAAGATCAATGGAGAGAAACGGAAATGAGTGAAAGAATTGAGGAAGTAATCCGGCAGGCGGAATGTGAGCTGAAGGATCGATTCTCTGAAACTGAAAGAATCGAAGAAATCCGAACGCGGCAGGTGCTTGAAGCATTTCGGGAGGAAGGCGTCAGCTATCGTCATTTTTCCCCCACAACAGGGTACGGGTATGACGATATCGGCAGGGACACGCTGGAACGGCTTTATGCCAGAATTTTTCATACCGAGGCAGGACTGATGCGGCCTCATATTGCCAGCGGGACGGCTGCTCTGAGCCTGACACTGCACGGCCTGACCAGACCCGGAGATCATATCATCAGTGCTACAGGTCTGCCTTACGATACATTGCTGGGTGTCATCGGCATCGGTCAGGCCCGTTATCCCGGATCTCTGAAAGAGCTGGGCGTTTCCTTTGACAGCGTGGAACTGAGAGAAGGGAGAATTGATGTATCCGCTGTAGAAGAAAAAATACGCCCGAATACTACGCTGATTATTGCACAGCGGAGCCGCGGATATGCATGGCGGAAAAGCCTGATGCCGGATGCTTTCAGTGAGCTGGCGGAACGGATTCATACCAGGTATCCCGGGATCCGGCTGATGGTCGATAATTGTTACGGAGAATTTGTCAGAGAGACAGAGCCATCCGATTACGGTGCGGATATCTGCGTCGGAAGCCTGATAAAGAATCCTGGCGGCGGAATTGCTCCCACCGGAGGATATGTAGCCGGAAAAAAAGAGGATATCGAACAGATCGCGAGTGTCCTGACAGCGCCCGGCCTGGGGAGAGAGCTTGGTTCATATGAAGCGACATACCGGCCTTTTTATCAGGGTCTTTTCATGGCCCCTCACACTGTTTCCCAGGCACTAAAAACAGCGATGCTCGCTGCCAGGGTATTTGAAAAGCTTGGTTTTGATACCACGCCGCCTTCTGAAGAACCTCGGGCTGATATCATTCAAGCAATTAAGATGGAATCAGCGGACCGGCTGGTGGCTTTTTGCCAGGGGCTTCAGAGCGCCAGCCCGGTGGACAGCATGGCGGAGCCCGAACCCTGGGATATGCCCGGATATGACGATCCGGTTGTCATGGCTGCGGGAACGTTCGTTGCCGGGGCAAGTATTGAACTGAGTGCGGACGGACCGATCAGGCCTCCGTATACGGCTTACATGCAGGGCGGACTGACTTACACGCACGGGAAAATTGCCATTGCGGAGGCCCTTCGCCGGATGATCCGCAAAGGAAGTCTGATTATTGACAAGTAAAGCAGGAAAACATATAATCCTGTGTACGGACAATTATGGTCAGGAGGGTTTGAAATGGATCTTCAGACATTAAAAAATCATGCCAGGCAGGTTCGCCGGGATATCATCACGATGACGTCTAAAGCAGGCGCCGGTCATCCGGGCGGTTCCCTGAGCTGTACTGACGCACTGGTTGCGCTGTACTTTGATGTAATGAATGTCAGCCCGGAGAATGAAAAAGATCCTAACCGGGACCGTTTCGTTCTCTCCAAGGGGCATGCAGCTCCGGCCCTTTACGGGACCCTTTGCGAACGCGGATACTTCGGGCGGGAAGAGTTTGACCATTTCCGTCAGCTGCACGGCATTCTGCAGGGACATCCTGACATAAAAAAATGTCCCGGTGTGGATGCTTCCACCGGATCCCTCGGACAGGGCATTTCCATCGCTGTCGGCATGGCGCTGGGTGCAAAGCATACCGGTAATCCGTGCCATGTTTACACCATGATCGGCGACGGAGAGAGCCAGGAGGGCCTCGTATGGGAAGCAAGCATGGCTGCAGCCCATTACAAGCTGGATAACCTGACGGTGATTCTGGATCACAACGGACTGCAGATCGACGGGTCCAATGATGAGGTCATGAGCCTCGGTGACATCAAAGCAAAAGCTTTAGCCTTTGGATATGATGTGATTGAGGTCGCTGACGGAAATGACATGCAGCAGATACTGGATGCACTGAAAGCGCCTGCCTGTCCCGGAAAACCCCGCTACATTCTGATGAACACCCTGAAAGGCAAAGGGGTCAGCTTTATGGAAGGCCAGGTAGGCTGGCACGGAAAAGCACCGAACGCAGAACAGGCAGCAGAAGCGCTGAAAGAATTGGAGGGCTGAACAATGGAGAAAAAAGCTGTACGGGTTGCTTACGGTGAAGCCCTTGTGAAATTGGGGGAAAGCAACGACAAGGTAGTTGTGCTGGACGCTGATCTTGCTTCCGCCACGATGACCAATGCTTTTAAAAAGGCTTATCCGCAGCGGTTCTATGACTGCGGGATCGCCGAAGCCGATATGGTTGATATGGCCGCGGGTATGAGCACAATGGGGCTGATTCCATTCTGTTCCACCTTCGCCGTTTTCGCAGGAAGAAGCTATGACCAGATTCGTAACGGTGTTTGCTATCCGAAATTCAACGTTAAATTCGGTTTCAGCCATGCCGGAATTACATTGGGAGAAGACGGCGGCAGCCATCAGGCGATCGAGGATCTTGCTCTTATGCGCGTTCTTCCGAATATGACTGTTTTTGTTCCTTCGGATGCGAATGAATGCTATCAGTGCGTCGAAGCGGCCGCTGCCATTGACGGACCCGTTTATATCCGCACTGCCCGGCTGGCTACACCTGTATATGATCCAAGGCCCTTCCGGATCGGCAAGGGAAATGTCATCCGCGACGGAAAGGACTGCGTGATCTTTACCTGCGGGATTATGCTGGAGCATGCCATGAATGCTGCAGAGGAGCTCGCCCGGAAGGGAATTGACGCCGCGCTGGTTTCTTTCCATACGCTGAAACCCTTTGATGAAGATCTTTGCAGGCAATATGCCGCCAAGTGTAAAAAGGTTTTCACTGTAGAGGAGCATTCGGTTATTGGCGGACTTGGGGATACGGTAGCTCCGCTGCTGTTCGGGATCGGTGTTGAAACATTCAAAAAGATCGGTATCAATGATGTGTTCGGACAGAGCGGCAAGCCGGCAGATCTGCTGGTTGAATATGGACTGACGGGGCCGCAGATTGCGGAAAATATCCTGGGCAGCCTTTAATTACAGCAAATAAACCAGGATCCCTTCCCGTTTCCCGAAACGGGAAGGGCTTTTTCAAAAAAGGAGGAGACGCAGTTGTCTGAAACGGTACAGAATTTAAAAAACATCGTCCTCAAAGGAATTGAAGTGATCGGAAACAAGGCGAATGATCTGGCTTCCAGCACCAGACAGAAAATGGACCTCATGAATCTGGAAAGCAAAAAAAAGGATCTGATTATCTCTCTTGGAAAAAAAGTAATGGAGCTTTCCCAGCAGGGGACCCTCTTTCCTGATGAAATAGAGGATCTTCTGAACGATATCACTGAAACAGAAACGGAAATCAATAACCTTCTCAGCGACGAGACAAAAAATAAAAATAAAGAAGCGAATGCACCGGCGGAAAATGCCTCTTCTGATGCTGCCGGTCAGATCGCAGAGACGGAGAACAACGAACCGGTCGCTGCGGAATATGCAGCCCGGGATGACAGCGATGTTCCGGTGATCGAAGTGGATGAAGAGGAAGATTCATCCGACGGGAATGATTGTCCCCTGAGTTCCTCCATCAACGATCTCTTCGAAAAGGTCCCGCCTATGGAAAAAATGATGGATAAGGTGAACAGCTCCCTGGATGAGCTAGGAGAAAACCTGTTAAAGTTCTCCGGCGATTTTGATAAAAGCCTGAATGATTTTGCTGATCAGATGATGGGAAATGACAGGAAGAATCCTGACCAATAAAAAAGCGAAGGCCGGTGCAGAATGACTATGTCTGAACAACACCTATCTATGTATTCACAAAGGACGTTCGTACGTACCCTGTCCCTCTTTATTCTCCCTCTTCTTACGTTCATTTGCTGCTTTACCGCATCTGCCGGGGAAGGGGACATTCAAATCAGCCTGCAGGAAACCGAGTGGCGCTGGGAAGAAAATACATCTGCTGTCTTTTCGGGAACCGTCAGTGCCTCTTCCTTACCCGAAAAAGTCCTGATGAAACTTTCTGTTTCAACGGTTCCGGAAACCGGGGAAACCGGTGAGGCTGTTTTCCAGAATGTGAACGGTAAAAAGCTGACAATCAGAAAACAGAAGCCGGAATATACGCTGAACGCCGAAGGACTTACCGAATATGATTTTACCGGCATCTGGAATACGCCGGACAGCGTACTGTTTACCCGGGTGGATATTCTTCTTCAGCTCTGGAGTGCGGACGGATCGTCCTTACTCGGTGAACAGACCCTGTCAGTCAGCCGCGATACGTCTGAGGTGGTTGAAAAGGATGACGGCCGGATTCGACTCAGGGAGAATTTCTCCGGCTGGACGCTGTATATTGCTGTTGCAGCTGCCGCAGTTTGGGCTCTGGCGCTGATTCGTATCCTGATAAATCGCAGAAATATGAGACAGAAGAGGTGATTTCATGTATATTTATAACAGTCTCTCCCGAAAGAAGGAAAAATTTGTTCCGGTTCATGAGGGAAAAGTCGGCATCTATGCCTGCGGGCCTACTGTATACAATTATTTTCATATCGGAAACGCACGCCCCTTTATCACCTTTGATGTGCTGCGGAGACAGCTGGAACGTGAAGGTTATGAAGTGACATTTGTTCAGAATTTTACCGATATTGATGATAAGATGATTCGCCGGGCCAATGAGGAAGGAATCACTGTAAAAGAACTGGCTGACCGTTTTATCGCGGAGTATTTTAAAGATGCCAAAGCATTGGGCATCCGGCCGGCGACTGTACACCCGAAAGCTACTGAACATATCGGGGAAATCATTGAACTGATTTCGAAACTGATTGAAAACGGACATGCCTACGCTGCCCAATCCGGCGATGTATATTACCGGGTATCCGCTTTCCCCGGATACGGAAAACTGAGCGGACAGTGCTCTGAAGACCGGGAAATCGGTGCCAGCGACCGGCTGAATGTGGATACTGACAAGGAATCTCCGGAGGATTTTGCTCTTTGGAAGGCTCAGAAACCAGGCGAACCTGCGTGGGACAGCCCCTGGGGAAAGGGAAGGCCTGGTTGGCATATCGAATGCTCCGCTATGAGCATGAAATATCTCGGCGATACATTTGATATCCACTGCGGCGGAAAGGATCTGCTCTTCCCGCATCATGAAAATGAAATCGCGCAGAGCGAAGGCGCAACCGGAAAGCCTTATGTTCATTATTGGATGCATAATGGCTTTATCAATGTCGATAATCAGAAAATGAGTAAAAGCCTGAATAACTTCTTTACGGTCCGGGATATTTCAAAAGAATTTGATCTTGAAGCCGTGAGACTGTTTATGCTCAGTTCCCATTATCGCAGTCCGATCAATTTCAGCAGGGATTTAATTGAATCCGCAAACGCGAGCCTCAACCGTCTCTATACGGCCAGAGAGCATCTGCGCTTTTCGGAAAGCAACGGAGAAGATCGTCCCGTCAATGAGGAGGAAAGCGCCTTTATCGGCCGCCTTGCCTCCTATGAAAAGCGTTTTGATGATGCAATGGATGATGACCTGAATACAGCGGATGCATTAGGCGCCATTTTTGAACTTGTTAAGGACGCGAATATCACCGTGGGGGAAAAAACGTCCAGAGCTGCGGCAAAGGCGGCCTTAAAGAGCCTGAATGATCTGTGCGGTGTGCTGGGATTCCTGATGAAGGAAGAGAATGTGATCCCGCCTGAAATTGAAAAGATTATTCAGGAACGTGATGAAGCCAGAAAAAACAAGGACTGGAGCAAAAGTGACGAGCTGCGCGACAGGCTGAAAGAAGCCGGATATATTGTGGAGGATACAAAGCAGGGTCAAAAGGTGCGCAAAAATGTCTGACAGGAACCGTTATCTCTGCGGCGGGATGCTGCTTGCCCTTTCCCTGGCCCTTCTCCTTGCCGGATTTCTGCCGTTTCATTCCCCGGAAAAAGCGCTATTCCGGGGAAAAGGAAGCAGGTTTCTCCCTGTCAGTCAGGTGGAGTATCCTGCCGGGATGGACATTCTGAATCATGGAAATGCAGAAGAGCTGACTGCTTTTCCAGGGATCGGTTCATTTCTTGCGGAAGAAATTCTGAAGGAAAGGTTGATTCACGGCGCCTTCCGGTATCCTGAAGATCTGATGAATGTCAAGGGAATCGGCGTAAAAAAAATGGAGCAGATCCGTCAGATGCTTCTGGCGATGGAAGACGAAAGCGAGGACTAAAATGGCTTACCGTGCTTTGTACAGGCAGTGGCGCCCGAAAGATTTTTCACATGTTGTCGGACAAAAACCGATTATGGATACGCTGAGAAACCAGGTGATTCAGGATCGGATTGCCCATGCCTACCTTTTCTGCGGTTCCAGGGGAACCGGGAAAACATCCACTGCAAAAATCCTGGCAAAGGCAATTAACTGTGAACATCCGAACAACGGAGATCCCTGCGGTGAATGCGCAAACTGCCTTCGGACGGAGCATGATGAAACGCTTGACGTCATTGAAATTGACGCGGCCAGCAACAATGGCGTCGATGAAATCCGCGATCTGCGGGATACCGTTAAATATCCGCCGCAATTCGGAAAGTATAAAGTATATATCATTGATGAAGTTCATATGCTGTCGGCCTCAGCTTTTAACGCACTTCTGAAAACACTTGAAGAGCCGCCTGCCCATATCGTTTTTATTCTGGCAACGACCGAGCCCCAAAAACTTCCAGAAACCATTCTCAGCCGCTGTCAGCGATTTGATTTCGGAAGAATACCTGTTGCCGACATACAGGAGAGGCTGCGCGAAGCTGCGGAAGGAAGCGGCGCAAAAGTAAGCAACGGAGCGCTGATGACCATTGCCCGTGCTGCTGAAGGCGGCATGCGCGATGCCCTCAGCATTCTTGATATGTGTCTTGGACGCGGAAATGATATTGATGAGAAAGCCGTGCGCGACATTCTCGGAACATGCGATCAGGCATTTCTTTTTCGCTTTGTGGATGCGTTTGCACAGGAAGATACGGAAGCCCTTTTCCGGATGATTGATCAGGTAATGCGTAACGGAAGGGATCCCGCTGTTTTTATACGGGATATCAGCTATCACATCCGGGTGCTGCTTCTCGCCAAATTCTGTCCGGGAGAGATTCTTCATATCCTTGAAATGACAGAAGAGGATACTGCGGAGTACATAAAACAGTCAGATCTTTTCTCTGTTTCGCGACTGATGCAGATTCAGGATTTGTTTATGAAAGCAGAAAATGATATGCGGTATGTCTCTTCACCCCGGCTGGCGCTTGAAAACGTATGCCTGCGCTGCTGTATCAGAACAGATGAAGCAGACACAAGAGCACTGCTTGACAGGATCGAGAGCCTTGAAAAAAGAATTGAACAGCTTTCTGCCGGAAAGCCGGTATCCGCGGCTCCGGAGATTTTGCCATCATCCGGAAAAGAAGTTCAGAAAAAAACGGGAGCTTCAAAGCCATCGGCTGAAAAAAAGGCTTCCCAGCATATCTTGTCCTCTGATGCAGGGACTGATATTCAGGGCATATGGAAAAAAATGATGGATCGGTTTGCCAGGGAACAGCCGACTGTATGGAGCATGCTGACGCAGGGCCGGGTTTCCTGTGTTTCAGATGCGCATCTCCTCTGGCAGCCATCCCGGAAGGAAGGTTCCGAATTTTTTATCAATACGCTGAACCGCGAGGATAAGAAAGCCGTTATTCAGCAGGGGCTGAAGGAGCTGACCGGAAAAGAAATGCTTTTTGAAGCCGCCCCTGTCTCAGAAGGCAAAGAGCCAGTCAATCAGTCGGAAAACGCCTATATTAATCAATTGTATGAGACCTTTGGAAAAGAGCCGGTTGATATTGTGGAAAAAATATGATTTCCTGACCGGAAACAAAAATCCGCAGACAGAAAAAAACAGCAGCACGCCCGCTACTGTTTTTTTCATTCCATGCTCAGTTCAGTTCCTGCGCATCATTTTCAATCTGAACTTCTTCGACGCTGCGAATCGCCCAGCGGGCAACCACCATCGACATATTATCCTTGCCGACAGAAAGGCGGACGGTATCATCCTGGATGCCGGTAATGGTCCCGTAAATTCCGCCGATGGTGCAAATCCGATCCCCGGCTTTCAGGTTATTCAGCATTTCCTTTACCTGTTTGTCCTTTTTCCGCTGCGGACGAATCATCATAAACCAGAAAACAACAAATATCAGGATCAGCGGAGCGAAAGTAAACAGAAGGGACACGATGGGATTGACTTCAGGCTGGGCAGCGGGATCCGTTGCTGCAGCGGTGACGGCAGAGCCCTCTTCAGCCAAAGCATAACCGAGTCCCAGAATTTTTTCCAACATTGTGAGTACTCCTTTCAATCTCGATAGAAATATTATATCAAAATCAGAAAATGTATACAAGTTAAATCTTTGTATGAATCAATGCTTTATGCGGAAACACTTCGGGTTGCGACAATATCCGCACCTGTCTCCAATACGTTTGAGAGAAGTATATCACCGGGCTGAACCGGCGGAAAAACCGTGATTTTTCCGAGCAATTCCATAACAGAAGGAATCAGCTCCTTCGGGATCGGACAGGAGGTTTTTACGGAAAGAGGCAATCTGAGACCTGAAACCGGAATCACTGCCGTCAGCATCCGTACAGGTTTCGTACATTCCTGCTGTGCATATCTTGCTCCGCGCGGGCAGGTGTTGCCGGTCACGGATAAAAACTCCCCATCGTCATTCATCGCCACCGTCATGCGGCAGCCTACCGGGCAATTAATACAAGTGATGGTCTTATTCATTCTGCACACTCCATTCTTATCTGAATTTCAGACCCTGTGACCGAGTCGAAGAGGTCTTTTTTCAGAGTCAGATCAGCCATCTCTCCGGGAGTGAAAATCATTTGCTTTTTGCGGAGCAATTCCTTACCGTCGCATTCAACAACCGCGCACGCATTCCTGAATACATCAGAAGGACGAAACATCAGCTGCACATCATCCGAAGGATGATCTGAGATATATTGAGGAACAACACCCCGAACACCATATCCGTCTTTCACCCGGAACCGACGGCACGCGGCTGAGGAGCTGCGGAGGAACTGTGCAGCTGCTTTCCCGGCCTTCAGGCTTTCATTGGAAACATGATCCACCAGATCGTGTACATGAAGTACGTTCCCGCATGCAAAAATACCGGGGACTGATGTTTCAAGGGATTCATCCACGACCGGGCCGGATGTAACCGGAGACAGGAGAACGCCGGCACCGAGAGACAATTCATTTTCCGGAATAAGCCCGCAGGAAAGAAGAAGCGTATCGCATTCAAAGAAAATCTCTGTTCCGGATACAGGCTTCCGTTCACGATCGACCCGGGCAATGGTCACGCCGGTCAGCCGTTCCTGTCCCTGGATGTCGATGACAGTATGGTTCAGGTAAAGCGGAATATGATAGTCCTCGAGGCACTGAACAATATTCCGGTTTAATCCGGATGAATAAGGCATAATTTCAACGCAGGCGAGGACCTCCGCACCCTGAAGCTTCATGCGCCGCGCCATAATCAGGCCGATATCACCGGATCCAAGAATCACGATCCTTTTTCCGGGCATAAATCCTTCCAGGTTTACAAAACGCTGGGCCGTGCCGGCGGAGTAAATGCCGGAGCACCGGGTACCCGGAGTACACAGCGCGCCCCGGGGCCGTTCCCGGCAGCCCATGGCAAGAATGACAGCACCCGCAGAAATGCATTGGAATCCATTTTCTCGGGAAACACAGGTTACCCGCCGGTCAGGAGAAACAGACAGGACCGTTGTACTGCATTCAATCCGTATACCGAGTTCCCGGACTTTATCTATATCACGCTGGGCATATTCAGGACCGGTCAGCTCCTCCTTGAACCGATGCAGACCAAACCCATTATGAATGCACTGGCGAAGGATCCCTCCGGGTTCATTTTCCCGCTCAAGAACAAGAATCGATTCAATGCCCGCTTCACGGGCCGCAATGGCCGCGGCCAGGCCCGCAGGCCCTGCGCCGATGATCAGAATATCAACCTGATCCGTCATCATCTGTTTTTACCTCCCTTCAGCATGGACTCAACAGATCCGGTCAGCAGATAGCTGTCCCCGCCGTTTTTGGTCACTTCCGTCAGGGGAATGGAGAGCTCTTCCGAAAGAATTTCGGCAACACGCGGACAGCAAAAGCCGCCCTGGCACCGGCCCATACCGGCGCGGGTACGGCGCTTTACGCCGTCAATCGTCCTGGCGCCTACGGGGCGCCGGATCGACTGGCGGATTTCTGCTTCCGTGACAACTTCACAGCGGCAGATGATATTCCCATATTCCGGATTGGAAAGGACCGCTGACGCTCGTTCGGAATCACTCATCTCCGAAAAAGGTTTCAGAGGCTTCCGGAAAGGAACGAGGCTGTTTTTTTTCTTCAGATTGAGGAATTCTGCAATGCATGAGGAAAGAGATTCCGCAATAGCCGGGGCTGACGACAGTCCGGGGCTTTCGATGCCGATGGCCTCAAAGGCGCCGCGGACTCCGTGAACCGCACCGATTTGAAAATCATCCGTATCAAGATGCGCACGCACCCCGCTGAAATTAGTTATATTCGTTCGGACGGAAAGGGCCGGCCAGGTGCGGCGGGCGGTGCTGAGCACAGCTTCCAGACCGGCAGATGTGGTCGCAGTATCCAGCGGATCAGGAATATCCTCCGCATTCGGCCCGATCAGAAGATTTCCATGAACCGTAGGGGATACAAGCACTCCCTTTCCCATAGCTGTCGGGCACTGGAAGATCGTCCTGCAAAAAGCTGGCTTTTGCGCATGATCCAGCAGATAATACTGCCCGCGGCGATGCGTCATTTTCAGCTTTTCATCTGAAATCATATTATGGATAAATGCGCCGGAAGCGCCTGAACAATTCACAAAAGCCTTGCAGCAATAAGTTTCCCCCCGGCTTATTCCGATCTTCCAGCAGCCCTGCTTGTCCGGCTCCGCAGAAGATATCTCCTGCCCGAAAACAAAAGAAACACCGTTAGCAGCTGCATCATCCGCCAGGGCGAAAGCCAGTTCATACGGGCTGACAATGCCGCTGGAAGGCACCTTCAGCGCGGCGATGGTCTCAGGATTCAGGGAAGGCTCCAGCTTTAAAGCTTCCTCTCCCGAAATCATTTCCATCCCGCTGACCCCGTTCTGTTCTCCGCGTTGAAGAAGCTGCTCAAGGATCGAACGATCCGCTTCGCTGAAACCAATCACCAGCGCTCCGCAGCGGCGGTACGGAACAAAGAGCTGCTCACACAGCGCCGGATACATTTCAGCTCCTAGAACATTGTATCTTGCCTTCAGCGTTCCGGGCATTGCATCGTATCCCGCATGAACAATGCCGCTGTTTGCTTTCGTCGCTCCTTCCGCCACATCATAACCGCGTTCGATCACAGTGACAGACGCTTGATAACGGCTCAGTTCACGAGCCAGGGCAGTTCCGGTAATTCCGGCTCCAACGATCAGGATATCCGTCTGAATCATACTGACAAACCTCCAATGCATATGGATAAATATACCATAATTAATCGGAAGAAGCAACGAATGAAGTGATGCGGCAAAACAGAACAGCACGAAACAGAACGGGCAAGAGTCAGGTTGCGAACCAAACACTTGAATGGTATAATTAATGAGATTTTTGTCATCCGGAAGGACAGCCACGGAGGGTTGAATCATGATCACTACCATCTGTATGAATCCCTGCTTTGATAAAACGGTGGAAGTCAGCAGCCTGCAGGTCGGCCAGGTCAATCGCATCCGGGATGCACGGGTGGACCTGGGCGGAAAAGGAATTAATGTCGCCGTTGTCGCGGAACGGCTCGGACTCGAGGTGCAGTGCCTTGGAATCATGGGGAGGGACGGCTCTTCAGAGTTAACGGATCTGATTGAAAAGGAGCATCTGAAACATTCCTTTCTGCAGATTCCGGGACATGTGCGCACCAACACCAAAATCGTCAGTGATAACGGCAGGAGCGTGACAGAGCTGAATGAACCCGGACCCGTGGTGAGCGGAACTGATTTGGAGAATTTTTTCTCCATGGCAAGAGAAAAAACACAAAACAGCGAGATGGTTGTCCTGACGGGGAGCCTTCCTCCAGGATGTCCGGAGGGAACCTACCGCGATTTGTTGAAAATTCTGGAAGGGAAGAAATGTATTCTGGATACTGAAGGAAAAGAGCTTGAACTGGCAGCCAAGGGCGCCTGTCCTTTCCTGATCAAGCCGAATCTGAAAGAAATGGAAGCAACGCTCGGCATTGAGCTTCGCACCATGAGGACGATTCGGGATGCAGCCCTTCTCTTTATTCGTCTGGGCGTGGAACATGCGGTTGTTTCCATGGGAGAAATGGGAGCGATGTATGTCTCTCAGGATAAAACGCTCTTCGCTCCGGCACTGAGGGTTGAAATCAAATCCACGGTCGGAGCAGGAGATGCCATGATCGGCGGCATGCTGCTCGGATATGAGAGGGAAAAAGACATGTCACGGGCTTTCCGCTACGGGATTGCTGCCGGCGCAGCCAGTGTAATGACCGCAGGAACACAGCTGATCATCCGGGAAGATTTCGAGCGCCTCCTGGATATGGTTAAAATTCAGGAAGTATAAAGCATATGATTTTTCACAGAAACAGGCCGGAGTATTCAGACGGTGTGATCGATCTGATTCCTCTCCATTTCACCCCGCCGGATCCTTCGATGGGATTCGGGAGAGAGCAGATCTGGCGGATTACGCTGCATAACCGCAAGGGCGAAATCGGTCAGATCAGCTATCGGAACGGAGAAAGCAGGTGCATTTATTTCTTCGGCCATATCGGATATCATATTGATGAACCCTTCCGGGGCCATCGCTATGCCCGCCGCGCCTGTATCCTTCTGAAACACGAAATTCGCATGAGCGGAAAAACCTCCGTGGTAATTACATGCGATCCGGATAATGAACCCAGCCGCAGAACCTGTATCGGCCTGGGATGCCTTTATGAAGGGATCGCAGATGTTCCGGCGGATATTCGCAGGAAATATGAGATCAGCCCGGTTAAATGCAGATATATCTGGGTTTTGTCAGAAGAACGGAATGAAATATGATTAAAGAAATCAATCATGTTGAAATCAATTATTCCATTTGCGGAAACGGAAGTAAAAAACTGGTTCTGCTGCATGGATGGGGCTGCGACGGAAGTCTCATGAAGCCTGTTGCGGACGGTCTGCAGGATCAGTTTACCATTCTCATACCGGATTTTCCCGGACACGGGATGAGCGGACGTCCTCCTGAGCCGTGGGGGGTTCCTCAATTCGCTGCATGTCTGAGGACTCTTTTAAAGGAGACCGGTTTTGTTCCGTGCCATGTAATTGCCCACAGCTTCGGATGCCGGGTTGCCGCATGGCTGGCAGCAGAGGAACCGGCCCTGTTCGAAAAAATCATTTTTACAGGAGCCGCCGGGATCCGGCCTCAGCAGTCGGAGGAGGCCAGAAAACGAAGTGCAAGATACCAGAAAATCAAAAGTATTTATCAAAAGGCAGAGAATATTCCTTTCCTGAAACCCTGCGTGAAAAAGATGGAGGATCGGCTTCGGATTAAATACGGAAGCCGTGATTATATTGCTCTCGATGAAGAAATGCGAAAAACCTTCATTAAAGTTATCAACCAGGACCTGACGGATCTGTACAGCAGGTTTCAGGCCAGCACCCTGTTGATCTGGGGAGACGCAGACACAGAAACCCCGATCTGGATGGCCGAGGAAATGGAAAAGCGAATTCCGGATGCAGGTCTGGTAAAGCTTCCCGGAGGAAGCCATTTTGCATACCTTGAACAGATCCGATACTTCAACACCGTTGCAAAACAGTTCCTGAAGGAGGAGGAGTAAAATGTGGAGCTCGATTCTCCTTTCCATGGGATATGCCGCCGGCTGCCTGGCCGCCGCCAAAATCCTGATTCATTATTTCCAGCTTGAAAGCTATCAGTTCCCGGGTTATTTTCGGACAGTCCGAAGAAATATACGGAAGGCGATGCTGCCGGGAACGCTGATGTTCCTGTTATGCTTTGTTCTTCATCTGCTCGTGCGCCTTGTTTTTTCCCTCAGCTTTCCGGCCGATGATTTGCTTCTTTTTACCGCACTGGTTCCCGGAGGAATCCTGACCGGAAAAATCTGTGAAGAGAAAAGCGCAAAGAAAAAGCTTGTATTTACCCCCCGGATCAGGCGTCTTTATTTGATTTCCTTTCTGGTGCTTACGCTTCTGCTGCTTGCTTTGCGGATTGCAATCCCGGGAAAGGGAATACCCTGGGGACTTTCTTCCGTTCTCTGGATATTGTTTCCGCTTTTCTTGCCCGGATGGATTGCATTATGCGGATTGATCGCCTGGCCTGTCGAAAAAGGCATCAGCGAACTGTACTTCCGGGACGCCCAGCGAATTCTTCGATCCAGAGACGACCTGATCCGGATCGGCATCACAGGAAGCTGGGGAAAAACCAGTGTAAAGTTCATTCTTGGAACGATCCTGGAGGAAAAATATCATACGCTGGTCACACCTGCCAGTTTTAATACGCCGATGGGTGTAACGAAGGTCATCCGAAACAGCCTTGAACCCGGATACAGAGTCTTTGTTTCAGAAATGGGCGCACGCCATGTCGGAGACATCCGGGAAATGTGCAGGCTGGTTCATCCGCAAATTGGACTGCTGACATCTGTGGGACCTCAGCATCTTGACACTTTTAAAAGCATAGAACGGGTCACGAAAACAAAATATGAACTCATTGAAGCGCTTCCGCCGGACGGTATGTCATTCTTTTCCGATGACGGAGGAATTTGCCGGGAGTTGTATGAGAAAACGGAAAAGGGCAGGATGATCACCGGTCTCGATCCCGATAAAGATGATGTCTGGGCTGAGGATATTCGAATAACAAATGAAGGGAGTTCCTTCATTCTGTGCACAAAAGAATTGCGTCAGCCGTGCAGAACTGCGCTGCTCGGGGAACTGAACATCCGTAATATCCTTCTTTCCGCCGGAGTCTGCCTGTATCTCGGAATGACCGGTGAGCAGATCGCCCGGGGTATTGAAAAAATCCAGCCTGTTGAGCACAGGCTTCAGCTGGTTCCAAATGCAGGCGGGATCACTGTGATTGATGACGCATTCAACAGCAACATCCGGGGAGCAGAGCAAGCTTTCCGGGCCCTGAAGGAAATGAGCGGGAAACGGATTCTGGTTACTCCGGGTATGGTTGAGCTCGGAGACCAGGAGGAAGAGATGAACCGTTTGTTCGGGACCAAAGCAGCAGGATGCTGCGATGTGGCTGTTTTAATAGGTAAAAAGCGTTGCGCCGCCATCGCCAGCGGACTGGAACAAAATGGATTTCCCAAAGAACAGATCGTCTTTGTCAATACGCTGGATGAAGCAACTGAATGGCTGAAGGCGAAGGCACGGTCCGGGGATACAGTCCTTTTTGAAAACGATTTACCAGATAATTACTCGGAATAGTTCGGAGGTGTCAGAAATGAAAAAACAAATCGGTGTTATTTTCGGGAGCAGAAGCTGCGAAAGGGAAGTATCCATCATCAGCGCGGTTCAGTTAATGCGTTTTGCAGATCCTGAAAAATATGATGTAGTCCCTGTATATATCGATGAACAAGGCACATGGTATACAGGCGCCCCCCTGAAAGATATCCAGACATACATGCCTTTCAGGCCGGAGGCTAAAGGCATTCAGAAAGTCTTTCCCGATCTTGTCAGCGGCTCAGGCGCGCTGCTTCATCTGAAAAAGGGAAGCGGACTTTTCTCCGGTGACCGGCTTGAAATTGCAGCCAGGATTGATGTTTATGTGGTTGTGATGCATGGGATGAACGGAGAGGACGGCACTTTGCAGGGACTGCTGGAAATGGCAAATATTCCCTATACCTCCACCGGCGTTATGGGCAGCGCTGTCGGCATGGACAAAATTGCCATGAAATATTTTTTCAGAGGTGCGGATCTTCCTGTCCTTCCGGGCCTTTGGTTTACCCGAAGCGATTTTTCCTCAGATCAGGGAAAAGTGCTGCAAACCATTGAAACAGAACTGGGATTCCCTGTCTTTGTCAAGCCGGCCAATCTCGGATCCAGCATCGGGGTCAGCCGTGCGGATCAGGAGGATGAACTGAAGGATGCACTGGAGCTGGCTTTCGAATATGACCGCCGTGTTCTTGTTGAAAAGGGACTGGACAAACCTGTTGAGCTGAATTGCAGCGTTCTTGGTTACGATCATGACGTCATCGCTTCCCCCATAGAAATGCCGGTGAACCATGCCGCATTTCTGGATTTCAGGGATAAGTATCTTGGAGGCGGCGGAAACAAGGGGATGGCCAGTCTCTCCAGGATTCTTCCTGCGCCCATCGATGATGAGCTGAAAAATGAAATCCAGGAGTTAAGCCGGAAAATTTTCAGGCTGATGGACTGCAAGGGTGTTGTCCGGATTGATTATATGTTTGACAGGAATGAGGAAAAGCTTTACATTACGGAAATCAACACCATTCCCGGAAGCCTGGCGTTTTATCTTTGGGAAAAGGACAATCTGTCCTATCCGGAACTGATTGACCGGATGGTTTCCTGCGCTGAAAAAGCTTTCAGTGATAAGACCAAAACAAATTATGCCTATAGGAGTGATATCCTGAAAAATGCATCCTTCTCCGGAAAAGGTGCGAAAGGATCAAAAGGCCTGAAAGGATAAACCTGCACCCGGACTCAAAGAAAAAAGGCAGGAGCGGGACAATGCTTGAAAATATCAAAACTTCTGCAGATCTGAAAAAGCTGAAAAGAAACGAGCTGGAGGAGCTGTGCAGTGAAATCAGGCATGAGCTGATTCATACTGTCTCTGAAAACGGAGGTCATCTGGCCTCCAACCTGGGCATCGTTGAACTCACGGTAGCCCTGCACCGGGTTTATGATACTCCCAGGGATAAAATTGTATTTGATGTCGGCCACCAGAGCTACGTACACAAACTGATTACAGGACGTTATCAGCAGTTCAGAACGCTCCGGCAGCATGGCGGAATTTCAGGATTCCCCAAGCGCGGAGAAAGCGTATACGACAGTTTCGATACAGGCCATGCCAGCACTGCCATTTCAGCCGCACTCGGACTTGCACGGGCGCGTGATTTCCGGAAGGAAGATTACCGGGTTATCGCGCTGGTCGGAGACGGGGCCATGACCGGCGGAATGTGCTACGAAGCACTGAATGATGCCGGTAACGCCGGAACACAGCTTACGGTTATCCTGAATGATAATGAAATGAGCATTGCCCCGAATGTAGGCGCCCTGTCCTCTTATCTGACCCATCTTCGCATCAGCGCCGGATGGCAGAGCGCCAAAAAGCGTGTCCGACATATTTCAGGCATTCCGCTGATCGGCCGGTCCCTCTACAGAATGATTCATGGTTTCAAACGGGTATTAAAATCCGTGATGATGAAAAACATGGATCTCGGTTTTTTTGAAGCGCTTGGATTTCAGTATTACGGACCTATTGACGGGCATGATTTGAAAAGCCTGGAGGACACCCTGGAACAGGTGAAACAGGTGAAAGGGCCCTGTGTCATCCATGTAATGACCAAAAAGGGCTATGGATATGAGCAGGCTGAAAAAAAACCGGAAAAGTTCCACGGAACCCCTCCGTTTTATATCGAGACCGGAAATCGGATGAAGGAACCGGAAGTGCCTTCCGCAGGTCACCGGATGGCAGACCATTTATCCGAATTGGCCATGGAGGACAAACGAATTGTAGCTATTACTGCCGCAATGCCGCTGGGAACCGGGCTTGATCATTTTGCCGAAAAGAATCCGGACCGGCTGATTGATGTAGGCATCGCTGAAGAACATGCTGCCACGATGGCTGCCGGCCTTGCAGCGGGCGGCATGCGTCCGTATTTTGCAGTGTATTCAAGTTTTTTCCAGCGCTGCTATGATCAGATGATTCATGATGTCTGCATGCAGCACCTGCCGGTTGTTTTCCTGCTGGACAGAAGCGGAATCGGCGGGGAAGACGGACAGACACATCACGGGATGTTTGACTTTGCTGCGCTTCTCCCGGTTCCGGGAATGACGGTGCTTGCTCCATGTGATGCGCAGGAATTATGCAGGATGCTCTCCTGGACCCTGCTGCAGGACGGTCCCGTAGCAATCCGTTACGGAAAAAGCGGAAGTATTATTCCCGAAATACATCAGGACGAAAAGCCTTTTGTCCCCGGACGGTGGGACGTTCTGCAGACCGGAAAGGATATCACCCTGCTGGCTACCGGGAGCATGGTCAGACATGCGCTGAACATTGCCGGGCAGTTGAGAAAAATGCATCTTGATGCGGAAGTGGTCAACTGCTCCAGTGTGAAGCCGGCGGATGAAGCATATCTCAGCGCGCATGACGCGGAAAAACCCTTTGTAACCCTTGAGGAGCATCGGGTTACAGGAGGATTCGGAGAGTTCATTACGGAAAAATGCCGTTTGCTTGGGTGCCGGCTGCCGGACGATTGCATCGGTATTCCTGATCGCTTTATTGAACACGGAAATCATGAACAGCTGATGGAAGATGCCGGGCTCTCTGAAAGCCAGATAACCGAAAGGATCCTTGGAATACTCGGGAGGGAAGCAGATTGACAGGGAAGGAGCGGGCTGATGTTTCGCTTGTGCGGCGCGGGCTGGCTCAGAGCCGCGAAAAAGCGCAGGCGATGATTATGGCCGGTGAAGTGTATGCCGGCGAGCGTAAAATTACCAAATCTTCAGAAACGGTTCTATGTGAAGAGGAACTTTCTCTTCGCGGAATTACGGACAAATATGTCAGCCGGGGCGCCTATAAGCTGGAAAAAGCAGTGCGGGTTTTCGGCATTGATTTCAGCGGGCACGTTGTGATGGATGTGGGGGCGAG
>ODAI010350795.1_pt1 | contig 33842 bp, 51 predicted proteins | sample 1539321 | NCBI WGS metagenome assembly ODAI01 (sample SAMN02144231, study PRJEB22623) | gut metagenome | biome: sheep rumen | host: Ovis aries | place: New Zealand
GCAGGCGAAGCGGCAGCAGCCGAAGAACGAAGAAAGACAATGTATCGTTGCTTGACTTGCGGCGCAGCGTTTACCGGAGAAGAAGCGAAAGAATACGACGAAGCCGTCGGGGACTTTTGGGGAACGCCCGCGCTTGATACGTTTAGACTTTGCCCGCATTGCGACAACGAAGACATTGTTAAAATGCAGGGCGGCGAAAGAAAGTATAAAATATGGGGCGGCGACGTTGAAGAAAAAGACGCGCTTTATATATGGGCGAAAGACGCCGACGAAGCGTTCCACAAGATCGCAAGGGAAATCGACAAGACGGTTACGTCTACACAATGGACGGGCGAAGAATACAAGCCGGAAAGGGGCGACAATGGCAAAGAATAGAAATATCAAAGTCACGTTGCACGATCACGAATACGACTTCTTAAAATGGCTTGCAAAGCGCGACGGCGTGACAGTATCGGAAGAAATGAAAATGTTGTTTAATCTTCAATTATCCGAAGAAATGGACTTGTATTTTGAAGAAATGCAGCAGGAAAGGGGCAAACAATGAGCGTTAAGGATATAAACAAAATCAAGTCCGATAAAACGGACACCAAAACAACCGAAGCGGCAGCGGGCGAAGATCCGGCAGCAGGGCAGCAGGAAAAGACCTTTAACCAAGTCGCCTATATGAACGAATACAACCGGAACAATTACGACCGCGTTAATTTGACTATGCCAAAGGGTAAAAAAGCGATCGTAAAGGAAAGGGCAGCAGGACTTAAAAAGAGCGTAAACGAATATATAAACGACCTTATAAACGCAGATCTTGAACAAAAAGAAGCGGGCGGAGAATAACCGCCCGTTTTTATTATGCCTTTCGTTCCCTTTTTCTACACTTTTCGCCATATTTACTACACCTTATAAATAAAGCGCGCTTCAAGACCATTCTTAAAGAGGATCGCGGACACCCGCCCGCCTTTTATTTCTATCTTTTCAACAATCATATTTGTAAATTTCTTCAAAGTTTCATTCCCGACCGTTCCGGCAAAATCGGGGTAGTTTATTTCTTCGCCCGATTGGATCTTATACGACAAAAGAAATTCGCTTGCAGATTGCACGAAAGAAAGTTCCGACACATTCACGAACGACGCGTCTTGCGCGTCGGCTATTTCGTTATTTATGCGCGTAAGTTCTTCTTCAAGTTCCGCCCGTGTGGATAAGTATTCGCGTTCGTCCATTGCGTCGTCGTCGAAAAGATATGCTTTCTTTAACCGTTCCAATGCGCGGGAGATCTTCGCGGCTTCCTTACGTTTTACTTCAATAGATCCGGTCTTCCTATTGTCCGGCAGCGGGGCAGGGATATAAGAAGCGGACGCGGACACCCCGCGCAGGGCGTCGAAGATTTGACGAAGCGATCCGCTATCCATTTGCAAAACGTCATTGAACGCTTCGCCGGATAAAAGCCGCCTTTCGAGATCTTCCGATCCGGCGTTTATGATCGTCTTTCTTTTCTTCGTTGCACCTACAAGGTTAGAAACGAAGTTGAAGAAGAACGCCCCGACAATAATATCGCTTGTATTTGCAGCAGAACACGCCCGCTTTTGCGTCAAAGTGTAACAACGGTAATATGTAGGTTGAAAACCGTTCTTTCGCATTTTATCCGCCCCGCGGGATTGAAAGAACGCCCCGCAATCGCAGCAGACCAAAAGACCCGCGAAGACGTGGGCGAACTTCCTTTTATGCGTCGTCCCGTTCTTGTTCATTGCTTTATAATTAGCGGCTATTTGTTCTTGCACCTTGTCGAACGTTTCGCCGTCCACAATAGGCGGGAAGACGTCTTTAACGTAGACGACTTCTTCTTCCGGTTTCTTCTTCCCGCGTGCGCTATGGCGGTAGTTATACCGATAATCGCCGCGGTTTATTGGGTTGTGCAGAATATCGCCGACGGTTTTAGTAGTCCAAAGTCCGCCCCGCTTCGTTGGAATATCGTTTGCGTTTAGATAATCACGGATCGCGGCGGTTGTCTTCGTTTCAAGATACATATTATACATAAGACGAACGACGGCGGCTTCCGCTTCGTCGTGGATCGGCTTTTCGTTTTCTTCGTCCCACGCCCAACCGTAAGGAACGCGCGCCCCGTTCCATTTACATTCTTTCGCGCGCCCGATCATAACGCCCGTTACACGTTCCGAAGTAAGTTTCCTTTCAAGTTCCGCAAAAACAAGTATGATTTTAAGGACGGCTTCGCCGATAGCGGAAGACGTGTCGAATTGTTCGTTTAGAGATATAAACGTCGTCCGGTTGTCTTTAAAATCGTCGTACATTTGGGAGAAATCAACAAGGTTTCGGGAAATACGGTCGATTTTGTAGACGACAACCCGCGCAACCTTGCCCGACTTAACCTTTTTCATCATACGTTGAAACGCGGGGCGATCCGTATTTTTACCGGACTTCCCCGCGTCTTCGTAGACTTCGAGTTCGTCCGGCGATAAATGCAGGACGTGGACGCAATAATTTTTAAGTTCTTTCTTTTGGAACGGTAAAGAGTCTTTGTCTATTTGGTAGCCCGTAGAAACACGGACATATAAAGCCGTGATCCGGCTATCTTTCCCGCCTTTTTCGTTCATAGTGGCTTATTCCTTTCTATGCTTCCTTACGCTTGCGTAGACCAAAATAAAGGCAGGCGCAGCCGATAGCAACACCGACAAGCCCGCCGACATTCCCGCCAAGAACCGCGCCACCACCAACAAACAACGCGAAGATCCCGAAACCGATTAAAAGCCCGCCTTTCTTCTTTGGGTGATCGGCAGCAGGGGCGGACGTATCAAAAGAAGATCCGACGTCCGATCCGGCAGCAGGCGAAGAACCGGACACGCCGCGCAACGTATCGCCAACGCCGAACGTCGTTTTGTGGTATAGGGAATTTTTGACAGATTTTGCGGGATCTTTCACGAAGCCCGCGCCCTTTTTGCCGTAAACCGGATTGACCGACTTTTTGACCGCGCGGGTTACTTTGCCCGTCGTCCTTGCTTTTATAGACTTCTTAATGTTTGGTTTACGCATACCGACTTTCATATCGCACCGCCTTTCTTAAAGTTCACATAATATATATTATCGACGCGGAAACAAGTTACCCCGCGTTTCGTCCGATAGATCCGTCTTTTTCTTCGCCCGAAAGTTCGGGAAATCCAAGCGAACGCAAAACAAAATTCTTTTCGCCCGCAGGAAGCGACCGGAAGCGGGTAACAATATCTTTTTCAAGCGGGGATATTTCAAAAGTTGCAGCAGGCGCAGCAGATCCGCCGATCAATTCGTCGGGGGTTACGCCGTACAATTCCGAGATTTGAAGAATAACGGACAAAGGGACTTTACGCGTCCCGCTTTCATATCCGCTATATGTACTTTGCGGCATATCTAAACGCGCCGCCGCTTCGCTTTGGGAAAGCCCCGCCGCCGTTCTTGCGCGTGCTACGTTCCGCCCAAAACGTTCATATATAGAACCGTGGGTCGGTTGATTTTGAGTCTTTGACATATCTTAACCGCCTTTCTTTATACCGCCTTACGCCTTGAATTATAAACGCATTTTTGCGGTTTGTCTATAAAATAAACGCAAATTGCGAAAATAAATATTGAAATATGCTTGACAAAAACGCAAAACGCGTTTAGTATCATAAAGTGTAAACGCAAAACGCGTTTAAGACAGAAAGGAGATAGCGGCAATGAAGAAACTTATTGTTATTTACCCGAAACTTGAAGCAAAACGGGCATACCACGGCGAAACCGCGCACGATATAGCCGTCTTATTAGGGGTAAGCGACGATAGCGCGCGTCGCAGACTTCGCGGCGAAGTGGAGTTTGATTTGTCGGACATTGAAAAACTAATGAACCACTACGAAAGCACGTTTGAAGAACTTTTCGGACGCGATAACGCGGCGGTAGCAAAATAAAACGATCAAAGAAAGGAATAAACCACAGAAAGGCGGGAAAGTATGAAAGTCGGATTGATCGACGTAGACGGTCACAATTTCCCGAATATCCCGTTAATGAAGTTGTCGGCGTGGCATAAGGCAGCAGGCGACGCCGTGGAATGGTACGAACCGTTTAGCGGCTTCCAAAATGAATACGACAAAGTGTATTTAAGCAAGGTCTTTTCATTTACGCCCGATTATGAATACCCGATCTACGCAAAAGAGATCGTAAGGGGCGGCAGCGGCTACGCAATCGAGATCAAGGACGAACGGGAATGTTACAACAAGGCAAAAGACAAGAATTTGCCGGACGAAGTAGAACACATTTACCCCGATTATTCGATCTACGGGATCAACGACACGGCTTACGGCTTTTTGACGCGAGGTTGTCCGAGGGGTTGCGATTTTTGCCACGTTAAGGACAAAGAGGGACGCCGAAGTTATAAAGTCGCGGATCTATCCGAGTTTTGGAGAGGTCAAAAGAATATTGTTCTTTGCGATCCGAACTTGATAGCGTGCGCAGATTGGAAAGACCTATTGCAACAGTTGATCGACAGTAAAGCGAAGATCGACATAAACCAAGGTATAGACATTAGGGTTATGACGGAAGAAAAAGCCGAAATGATCCGGCAGATCCGAACGGATTTAGTACACTTCGCGTGGGACAGATACGAAGACAAAGAAATGATCTTGCCGCGCTTCAAAATGTTTAAGGATATTACGGGTTGGAAATCACGAAAAACGACCGTCTATATGCTTACAAACTTTAACACGACGATCGAGCAAGATTTAGAAAGGGTCTACACGCTACGCGATCTTGATTATGACCCTTATGTAATGATTTACAGAAAAGAAACCACGAAGCCAACCGACACCGTCCGCAGGCTTCAACGGTGGGTAAACAATAAAAGGATCTTCAAGACGGTTTCAAGGTTTGAAGATTACGAACCAACAAAAAGAAAGTGAGGTTATAAGATTATGGGACTTATGGACGCATTTAACCCCGAAGCAACGACAACTATTAAAGTCGGGGAACTTTACCGCTTGTTAGAAGCGGCAGCAACAAACAAGGTTAAAGCCGACTTCTTATTGAACGGCGTAAAAAGCGAAGTTCCTTATAGATACATTCGCGAAGTAGTTACCGGAGAAAAAGAAAGCGACGAAAAAGACCCGATCGTTATTTCCGTAGATCACGACGCAATTACCGGAATACTTGAAAACATTATTGCAGCAGGGCAGCAGGACGAAGACGAGATTTTCACAAAAGAAGAATTAGAAGAAATGGACTACGACGATCTTTGCGACCTTGCCGACGAAATGGGCGTTTACGTTCCAAGAAATAAGACAAACGAAGAACTTATCGACGAGATCTTGAAGATCCAAACAGAAGAAGCGGCAGTAGGCGAAGACGACTTCGACCCGCTACCGTTCCCCGAAGTTTGCAAGACAAAGGAAGAAAACGACCGCTACCACGAATTAGCGCAGCAGACAAAAACAGATCTTGAACATATCGCGCACGATTTAGGTATCAACAACGCGTGCTACCTTTCAAAAGAAAAGATCCTTGATCTTATTATCGAATACGAGCGCAAGGCAGCAGGCGAAGACAAAGGGGGCGAAAAGTAATGCAGAAAATACCGTACACATTCAATTTGTTATTACCGACGCTTTCCCCCGCTGCCAACCTTGCAATTTACGAAGACTTACGCAGCGGACAAAATCAGATCTTCAAGGGTAAGGCGATCAAAGCCCGCGACCTTGCGGACGTAGCAACCCGCGAAGTAAAACATATCGGCGTTAATGAGGTAAACAACACCGGAAGCGAAACCATAATCGAAGTTTTTGTCTATTAAGAGGGCTTGCAAATGGTAAAGGTTAAAGACTTATTGGAAATCTTACAAGGCGGTATTCCTACCGTTAGGATCATAGACGCAAACGTCCCGCAGGAAAACAACCGCGACAACGCGGGCGTTATGGCTTGCGAGTATTTAGACCGGATCGCACTTAATAAGAACTATTGGCGACCGTTCGAGGATTGCGAAGTCGTCCGCTTCAAAGTGACGCACGAAGTATCACATAAGCAATACAAAGAAAAAGGATTGATCCCGCCGTTTCGTCCCGACTTAACCGCAGAATATGAGTTAGGCGACCTAAAACAAAAGACGTATTACGACATTTATATCGACGGATCAACCGCGGGGGACGATTGGAAGAAATGAAAAAAGGGAAAAAGAAAACAAAACGGGAGTTTGTAGAAGTCGACGGAATGTTGGTTTTTGAGAAGCGGGCGTTTTTCAACGATTATTTAGAAACGCAGATCGGCGCAAATTGGTTTTTGATAAAAAGATCCTTGTTTGACGCAGGATATACCGCGCAGGAAGCCAACGACTACCGCGACGGACTATTGGCAGACTTCCGCGAAATGTGCAGGGAACACGGCTTTATAGAAAGGGTTTAAGAAATGGCGGACGTAATAAGAAACGAAGTAATAAGACTTGCCGACGTAGAGTTGGAAAGTGCGCTTGAAAAGTTCGGGCTTAATAATAGCAATCACGAGTCTTTCGCCGTTCTTCGCGAAGAAATCGACGAAGCACACGCAGAACTTGAAACAATGGAATATCTTTCGGGGCGTATTTGGGATCTTACCAAGCAGAACGCGCAGCCGGAAACATTACGCGAGGTTTACACGAATATTTATAACACCGCGATCAACCTTGCCGTTGAAGCGGCGCAATGCGCAGCAATGGCGCGCAAGGGGATCTTATCAAATATAGAGATCTACAAGGAAGACAACAAACAAAACGCCCTTGCAGCAGCGCAGGGCGGGGAAGTATGACCGCGGCAGCGGGAAGCGTAACCCAAAAAACACGGCTTGAAGCAGAACTTAAAAAGCTAGGAATAACAAGCGAAGCAGACTTGCGCGAAGCAATCCACAAGTTGCCCGCGCTTCCGATCGGAATAATGACCGACCCGATCAAGCATAAATCGAGAAAGGGGGCGGGCATTTATGGCGGATATGGCAGGAAATAAGATCTTTGCGGTTGACTTCGACGGGACATTGTCGCAGGGCGTACCGTTTCCCGAAATCGGAGAAGCGAACGAACCGTTATTCGATATGTTGATCCGAGAAAAAGAAAAGGGATCGAGAATAATTCTTTTTACTTGCAGAACCGGACGAGATCTAAAAGAAGCCGTCGCGTTTTGTAATAGTCGCGGTCTTTACTTCGACACGGTAAACGAGAACTTACCGGAACTTATAGCCGCTTACGGCGGAGATACAAGAAAGATCAACGCGGACTACTATATCGACGACAAAACAATGTTTTATCCAACCGTTAGGCGTTTCGATTATGCGCCGGACGAGGGCGAAGACGCAAAACAGATCTACACGGATATATATAACCACAATATGAAAATGCAGGCGTTGGAAGAAGAACGCAAAGCAGAATAAACCACAAAGGGAGTTAAGAAGATATGTATAAATCAAGTTGGAATTTAAGAAATTTCAAAAAGGGGCTTCGCTTCGTTGAGAATATAGCGAAGCAAGGAAGCGTCCGCGACGTGGACTATGCGACGGGTTACGCGATCGCGTCCGTTAAGGATATGAAAAACCACGGCAGGATCACACGCGCGCAGCAAAAAGCCCTTGAAGATCTTATCTACGAAACCGCAGACGCAACGATCGACGAGATCAACCGCGACGCGGACGAAGTCGAGGGAATACACATTCTTTCAGATTAAACAAAAGAAGACCCGACGCAAGGCGGGAAACCAAAACGTCGGGTCTTCTTGAATAAACCACGGCTATATTTTAGCAGAAAGGCGGGAAACTTTCAATATGGCGGTAAAAGAAAGGATACAAGAACAAGTAAGAATATATACGGAATATGACGCGCAGCGCAGGGCGGAAGAAATCGCCGGATCTATGCTTGCGAACGCCGTTTCCAAGTTGGAAGAACTTACACAAAACACGGTTGCACTTATGAAGTCGAACGACTTGTTAAGAAAACAACTTGCAGATCAACGCGAAGCAACAAAGCGTTATTTGATAGCGGCGATCTATTACGACGAAACATATACCCGCTTGCCGGAAGATATGAAGAAAAAGTTTATTGAGATAGGGAAAGGGGTAATAAAAGACTATGACTTGCCCGTTTGATAGACGATCAAGAAATCTAAAAGCACACCGGAAGAAGTTAAAAAGGGGCAAACGTCCGAAAAGATATAGCGTTCGGCTATATTCTACGGGCGTCTTTGCCGTACTTATCGTCGTTACCGTGTTTCTTTTCTTCCTTATATATGAAGTAATTACGGCGGATCTTGTAGAAGACGCCTACGGCGCGCCACTATATGAGAAGATCCCGCAGGAAGAAACGCAGGAAGTAACCGTTACGCCCGAAGACCTAAACGCAGCGGGCGAAGATCCGGTCGCATTGCAGCAGGAAGAAACAATCACACCAAAAGAACCCGCTTTCGTTCTTCTTCCGGTAGCAATGAGCGAAGAAGACCAAAGGATCGTTTTTGACATAGCGACAAAGAACAATATTTCTTATTGCTTCGTTATGGCAATCATAGGACACGAAACCGAGTACACGAAAGACGCGAGATCTTCAACCGGAGATAGCGGCTATATGCAAATAAACGATTGTAATTTGGAAGATTTGGCGGATCACGGCTTCGTAGATATGTACGACACCGCGGACAACGTCGGCGGCGGTTGCTACATATTAAGAAAACTATTTGACACTTACGGCGACGACGAAGTCCATAAAGTTTTAATGGCTTACAATATGGGCGGCGGTCGCGCCGCCGAACTTTGGGCGCAGGGGATCACAACTTCGGAGTATTCCCGCGACATAGTAAAGCGCGAAAAGGAATTGTCGCGCTATATAGACGAACAAAACGGCTTAAATTGAAAGTATGAAGAAAGGATCGGGGGAGAATGACACGCATAAAGCATATTGACGGCATAATGTGGGCTTCGGATATTTTGAACGGTCAAAAGGAATTTCCGACATTTAATAAGAAGAAACACGTTTCAACCGAAGATAGCAGCGCGGGCGACTTCGCCCCGATCTTCGCGGCGGCTTGTAATGACTTACACGGTCAATCAGACCGCAAGGCAGCAGGCGCAAACAACGGAACGTAGTTTCTTCTTATATAATGCGTTCTATTAAGGCGACCTTGTAATGGGTATTAAGATACCGTAAATATTACACAATATGTTAGTAAATAATATATATTACGCAATATGTATATTTATAAATTATAGATAATATATATTGCGTAATATGTTAGACATAAAGGCGGGGTAATGTGAGAAAAAAATATTATGACAATTACGACTATGAAGAAGCATATAACGAACAGATAGAGAAGTTAGAAGAAGCAGAAGCGGAAAGGATCGCAAAGAAAGGCAAGGGGGCAGGCTACCGAACAACCACAACGGAAGCCGGAAAAATGATAGAGGTTGATATTTACCCAACCTTTAACGTTCGCCACGATATGCCAAGGACAAAAAGGGGCAGAGAAAGCAGACCCGCCCAAAAGAACTTAAACGACAAAAGGGCGCGCAGATATTTAAACCAACTTGCAAGCGCGAATTTTGGCAAGGGGGATCTTTGGGGAACATTCACATATAGAGCCGGAGAAGAACCGGAAAGCATAGACGACGCCGAAAAGAAGTTCGGCAACTTTATTCGCCGGATCAACCGCAGGAGAAAAAGAGCCGGAAAGGAAAACATAAAATATATCTATGTGACGGAATGGGAAGACGGAGAAAAGGGCGTCCGCTGCCACCACCACGCAATATTAAGCGGGGACGTTGACCGCGACGAGATAGAACAATTATGGTATCACGGCGACCGGACAGAAACAAAACGACTTGCGCCCGATCCCGACACACATATCGCCGGACTTGTTCACTACATCACGAAAGACCCAAAAGGTAAGAAGCGTTGGAAGACGTCGAAAGGGTTAAAGAAACCGACGATCACAAGATCATATAGCAAGTTTGGAAAAACGAAAGTCCGTAAAATGGCTTGCGACTATACATTGCTTGAAAGCGAATTGAAGAAGAAATATAAAAACGCCCGTTTTGTAGACGCCAAAGTTTACCAAAACGAAATCAACGGCGGCTTTTATATATACGCCCGAATGGTTAGGGATTGAAAGGGGGAATAACAGAAATTGAGATTGCAGAATTTAAGAGCCGGAGAAACAACCGAGCAGATCAAATTATTTAATTGGGCGAAAATGTACGAAGACATTATCCCGCCTTTAAGATTGCTTTATCACGTCCCGAATGAGGGGAAGCGATCAACCGCAGGCGGACAGATCCTAAAAGCGGCGGGCTTAAAGTCGGGAGTTCCCGACGTATGCTTGCCCGTGGCGCGCAAGGGTTACAACGCCTTGTATATCGAAATGAAGTACGGCAAGAATAAGCCGACGGCAGCGCAAAAAGATTTTATGAAAGCGTTACAAGACGAGGGCGCAAAAGTGGCGGTTTGTTATTCCGCAGAAGAAGCCCGCGAAATGATCCGCTTTTATCTATCGCCCGCCGAGGGCTTCAACCTTGTAAATTGCGAAGAAGCAATAAGAACGGTCGACGGGTGCGAGGGCTACGGGTTAGACTTTGCGCCTTGCGATAAATGCAAACAACACAAAGCGAAAGGAGAATAAATCACAATGAGCGAAGAAAAGATTTTATACGGCGCGTGTAGATTTTGCGGACAGACGCAGACGGTAAACGAAGACGAAGTTTTGGACGTGATAAGACAGACGGGTGCAGAGGGCGAAGACGCAAAGAATATTGTTGCAACCCGTTATTGCACTTGCGAGGAAGCAAAGGCGCAGGCAACGCACGAAATGAAACTTGAAGCCGCCGGAGAATGGGCGCGCGGGGTATTCGAGAAAGACCACGAAAAATTACAATGTGTGCTTTGCGCAATTAAGGCAACGAGCGAACATCACTTCGGGCGCATTGCTATTAAGTCCGGCAAATACAATTATACTTTCGACGTTGACGCGGCGGGAGATATTAGGATCAAGACAAAATACACAGACACACAAGAAGAAACATTTTAAGTTGGGGGAGTAGTTAAGTTGGGACGTTATCGAATGGACGACGACGAAAAAAGAATAATTAGATCTATTGTCCGTCTTGACGAGAAACGCAGACGCGGGAAGTTGAAGCGAAAGGAAACACACTTCGACCGGAAAGCGCGGGCGGCTATCGAAGCAGCGGAACGCGATATTGAGTTAGGCGGGGCAACCGGAGAAGTCCGCGACATTATTGTCGAGAAGATCCGCGAGAATATTATTTCCGGTACGACGTGGGAAAGGATCGGCGAAACGTATTGCGGACGCGATACGTTTTACCGATATTCCCGACGCTATCAATTTCTTATCGGTCGTAATATGGGGATCATCAACGACAAGACCAAGAAAGGATCGGGCGGTTAGGTATGGCGAAAGAATATGCAAAAGACTTTTACAATTCGCAGGCGTGGAAGAAGACACGCAAGGCATATTATATCTTTCGACGCGGACAATGCGAACGTTGCGCGAAAGAGTTTGCAGCAGGCAAGCGCAGACTTGAAGACATACACGCGGGGGCAATAGTCCACCACAAAGAATACATTACGCCGGAGAACCTAAACGATCCGACGATTGCGTTGTCGTTTGACAATTTAGAATTACTATGCGACGAACACCATAACCAAGAACACAAAAGCAAAACAAAACGATATTCTTTTGACGCAAACGGTAGGGTAATCGAAGCATAGGGCATATGTTTTTATATGCGACACAAAATAAAAATTATTTTTTAAAAAATATTTCTTGAAACAAAAATAATATTGCATATTGCGCAATGCGTAGGGAATACACCCCCCACCCTTTACAAAAATAAGGGGCTACGGAGAACCGAGGGAGTGCCCTCAAAAAAACTCTACGCGTGCGCGTGCGCGTAAGGGGGGTCTATATGGCAGAAAAGAAGACACCAAAAACACCAAAAAAGGCGGCGGAAGTTCCGAAGAAATCGCCGGAGATAGAAAAAGATAGCGGGACTTTGAAAGAGTTACAAGAACTTTTGGAAGTCTTCGAGAAGATCCCGAAAGATAGACGGACTTTACTTCTTACCCGCGCCAAAAAGGAAGCAGCGGGGGAGATCCTAACGGACGAAGCAATCGAAGCGGAAAGAAAGTCGCTTCAACGCTTCTTTTCGGGGATCAAGGACAACCGCAAAAAGAAGTTAATAGCCCGCAAGATCGAAGAAGTGGCGTTCCAAGCCGTAATGATCCGGCAGGCAAAGGAAAGTCTTATTACAGAGGGACTACAAAAAGAGGTCGTCAACGGGTCGCAGCATTACCCGAAAGAAAACCCCGCGGTTTCTATCTACGACAAGAATTGCAGGGCATACCAAAGCAACATTGACAAGTTGATCGAATACTTACCACCGAAAGAAGAAAAGGCAAAGTCCGCGCTTGCAGCATTGCGCGACGAGTTTAGTTAATATGGCAAAAAAGGCAGCAGGGGCAGCAGGACAAGCCCCGTATAGCAACTACATATTCGAGTATTACGACAAGATTTGCCGGATCAAGAACGGGGAGAAGATCGAGGGCGTAAGAGCCGCCGGAAAATACACGATCGCGATCTATAAGATCCTAACCGACGGGATCAAAAACGGCGTGTATGAATACGACGCAAAGAAAGCGAATAAAGCAATAAAGTTTATCGAAAACTTTTGCCACCATTCCGAGGGACGCAACGATCTTTTGAAGTTGGAGTTATGGCAAAAGGCGGCAACCGCCGCAATGTTTGGCATATTAGACCCCGCGACGCATTATAGGCAATTTCGCGAGGTCTTTTTGCTTGTCGCACGAAAGAACGGTAAAACATTATTCGCCGCGGCTATTATGGCTTATATGGCATACGTCGACGGGGAGTACGGCGCGAAGTTATATTGCCTTGCGCCAAAATTGGATCAAGCCGATTTGTGTTACGACGCCTTTTATCAGATCGTGCAGGCGGAAAAGGAACTTGACGACATTACCAAGAAACGCCGCGCAGATATTTATATAAAAGACTTCAACACGACGATCAAGAAGATCGCGTTTAATTCCAAGAAGTCCGACGGTTTCAACCCGCACTTTGTCTTAAACGACGAAATGGAAGCGTGGTCGGGCGATCAAGGCTTAAAGCAATACGAGGTTATGACGTCCGCGTTAGGCGCAAGAAAACAACCGCTTATTTTGTCAACATCAACCGCCGGATATATCAACGACGGAATATTCGACGAACTTATGCGCAGATCTACCGCGTTCTTAAAAGGCAGATCCGACGAAAAACGCTTGCTTCCGCTTTTGTATATCGTGGACGATCCCGAACTTTGGTACACGCGCGAAGAATTGGAAAAGTCAAACCCGAATTTGGACGTTTCCGTTTCGTGGGAGTTCTACCAAGAACAAATAGCGATCGCGAAAGCGTCGTTGTCGAAAAAAGCGGAGTTCCTAACCAAGTATTGCAACATCAAGCAAAATTCTTCGATTGCGTGGCTTGAATTTGCAGACGTCGACAAGGCGGTCGGCAAGGATAAAGACGGGCTACCCGTTAAATTATCGCTTGAAGACTTCCGCGGTTGCTATTGCGTCGGCGGGATCGACCTTTCAAGGACGACAGACCTTACGGCAGCGGTTATTATTATCGAGCGTGACGGGATCAATTACGTTTTCGGGCGTTTCTTTATGCCGCGCGAACGTTACAAAGTCGCAATCAACGAAGAAAACACGCCGTACAATATCTTTGAAGAACAAGGCTTCTTGCAAATATCCGGCGACAACGCCGTCGACTACCGCGACGTTTACAAATGGTTTTTCGATCTTGTCAAGATCTACAAGATCCGCCCGTTAAAGGTAGGCTACGACCGATATAGCGCGCAATATTTAGTCCAAGACATGAAAGAAAGCGGCTTCCATATGGACGACGTTTACCAAGGTACGAACCTAACGCCGATCTTGCACGCTTTCGAGGGAGATCTAAAAGACGGCAACTACAACATAGGCGATAACGCCTTGTTGCAATCGCACTTACTAAACGTCGCGGTTGATATAAACATCAACGATAGCAGAATGAAGCCCGTTAAGATTGAAAAGCGCGCACACATAGACGGCGCGGTCGCAATCTTCGACGCGTTAGCGGTAAAAATGAAATATCACGACGAAGTAGGTAGACAACTAAAAAATGAGCGCAAGCCCGCGTAAATAAAGGGATTGCAGCAGAAAACGCCCGTTAAAAACATAATAACAAACGGGCGTTTTTATTGTGTAATATGTGGGTAGATTGGAAAAGAAAGGGGGCGCGACAATTTGGGTCTAATCAAAGATTTGTTGAATTTAAGACGTTATAAGTACGCGCCTATTTTCGCTTTTCGTGGAGAGTATCAAGGATCAAACGACCTTTACGAGTCCGACGTTATCGGATCTATCGCGAATTGCATAGCGTCAAATTTGGGAAAGTTGACCCCGCAAGTGATCCGCAGGGACGCCGCAGGACTTACGATCAAAGACGACTATTTGGCAAAATTGCTTTCGCTTCGTTGGTCGCCGGAAATAACACCGTTCGACGGACTTTACAAAATGGGATCGGATCTTGTTTATAAGTCCAACGCTTTCGCGGTTATATTTTACAACGCGGACTTTACAAGAGTTCAAAGCATTGTTCCGGTAACGGTTAAGTCGTTCCGAATTTGGGAAGAAGAAAACAATATCTTTTTCCGTTTTGTTTGGGACTACAACGGCGAAGAATATACATTGCCGTATCAATCCGTGATCCACTTAAAAGCCCGCTACGATCGAAAGCGATTTATAGGAACTTCGCCGGAAAGTCAGTTAAAAACAACCCTTGAATTGTTAGACACTACGGGCGAAAGCCTACGGAACGCGGTAAACAATTCCGCGAACCTTAAAGGCTACTTGAAATATAACAACTTTGCAGACGACGACGAACTTAAACAAAAAGTTCGCGAGTTCCAAGAAGCGTATATGAGCGCAGCGAACGACGGCGGAATTGCGGGTCTTGATAACTCTATGGAGTTCCACGAGATCACGCAGCACACAAACGCAATTCCGGTTACGCAATCCGCTTTCTTACGCGAAAACCTTTATCGTTACTACAACGTAAACGAAAAGATCCTTAATTCGACATACAACGAAAGCGAATGGAACGCATTTTATGAAGCCGTAATCGAGCCGATCGCGTTACAACTTTCGCTTGAATTTACATACAAGTTATTGTCAGAGCGTGAACGCGGCTTCGGTAATAAGATCATCTTTACCGCTAATCGCTTGCAATACGCAACATTGCAGACGCGCGTAAATTTGGGATCGCAACTTTTCGATCGCGGTATCATCACAATAAACGAATACCGCGAACTTATGTATTACGAGCCGATCGAAGACGGCGACGTCCGAATGGTAAGTCTTAACTACGTTAAGGCGGACGAACAATCAATTTATCAGATCGGCGAAGACGCGGCAGCAGGCAGCGGGGAAGATCCGGCAGCAGGCGACGCGCAAAACAAATTACAAGCAATCGCGTTATATATTCCGACGCGCAAAAACGCAGGAAAGGGGGTGTAAAACGTGCCTAAAATTTTTAATTGCTTCGAGGTAAAAAACGAAACCGAGAACAAAGCCGACTTGTATTTTTACGGCGACATTGTTTCCGATTGGTGGGGAGCGTGGCAGGACGAAGACCAATACCCGAACGCGGTAAAAGACTTCCTAACCGCGCAGGCGGGAAAGGATCTTAATATTTACATAAATTCGGGCGGCGGATCAGTATTTGCGGGTATCGCAATTTACAATATGATCCAAAGACACGCCGCAAAGAACAAAGTTCAAGTCTATGTGGACGGTTTAGCGGGATCTATTGCGTCGGTAATAGCGTTTGCAGGAAGCGAACCGCCCAAAATTCCGTCGAACGCCTTTTTTATGATCCACAATCCGTGGTCTTACGGCGAGGGAAACGCCGCAGAACTTCGTAAAATGGCGGACGATTTAGACGAAATCGCAATCGGGATGTTGAACATTTACGGAAAGCACCTAAAAGACGACGTTTCAATCGACACCATAAAAGAACTTATGGACGCCGAAACGTGGTTAAACGGGGAAGAAGCGGCAAAGTATTTCAACGTTGAAGTTACAGACGCGAAAGAATACGCCGCAGCCGTTGGCGACTATATGGGTCGCGCCGATCGCGAAAAGATCCCGAAAGGGCTTTTGAAAAAGCCAAGTTCGCAGGAAGCGGACAAGGCAAAGGCAGCAGCAGAACGCGAAGCGGAAACAATCAGAACACGCAACGCGCTTATGCGTAACTATTTGGAAATTATCACACAGTAAAAAGAAAGGGGTAAAACCAAAATGAAACACGAAGATCTTATCAAAATGAGTGTAAAAGACCTTGAAAAGCACATTGCCGGACTTGTAGAGCAGAGCAAGACCGCAGAGGGCGAAGCCCTTAACGCAATCGTGGCAGAGGTCGAAGACGCAAAGGGCATTATCGCAGACGCGAAGACACGCGCACAGTTGCAGACAATGGCAGCCGTAGCCGATCCCGACGAGAACGAGAACGGCGACGAGGGCAAGGCGGGCGAAACCGGAGAAGCAAACGCAAAGACAAAGGCTTTTGCAGAGCGTGGCGCAGCAGCCAAGGCAGGAAAAGCGGTTAAATATTCCGCAAAGACTCTTTCCCGCAAGGTAAAGAACGCGCTTTCCGTATCACAGACCGCGCCCGTAGTTCATACCGCAAACGACGTTAAGGAAACATTTAACGACGTTTCCGGTCTTATTGATCGCGTTAAGGCAATTCCGCTTAACGGCGGCGAAACTTACAACCGCGGCTTCGTTAAGTCTTACGGCAGCGGCGGAAATGTAACCGCAGAGGGCGGAACATATAGCAGCAACGAACCCGTTTTCGGTTATGTAACAATCGAGAAGCAGAAAGTTACCGCTTATACAGAAGAACCCGAAGAAATGGCAAAGTTGCCTAACGCAGACTACGACGGCGTAGTTGAACAGAGCGTTACAAGAGCCGTTAGACGTAAGATCACACGTCAGATCATCAACGGCGACGGATCTACCGGAACTATCAAGGGTATCTTCTTCAATCCGGCAAGCGCAAGCGACGACGTTATCGACCGCAACACCGACATTACATTGTCAGCGATCGACAACAAGACACTTGACGAGATCATTTATTCATACGGCGGCGACGAGGACGTGGAAGCAATCGCAACACTTATCCTTAACAAAAAGGATCTTAAAGCGTTTGCAATGCTTCGCGATCAGCAGGGAAGAAAGGTTTACACAATCGTTAATAACGGCAATAGCGGAACTATTGACGGTGTACCTTTCATCATCAATAGCGCGTGCGACGCGGTATCAGCAACAAAGACCGCTTCAACACCTTATTGTATGGCATACGGCGCACTTGAAAACTTCGAGTTAGCCGTATTTAGCGACATTGACGCGAGAAAGTCCGAAGACTACAAGTTCGCAACCGGACAGATCGCATACCGCGCGTCTACATTTGTCGGCGGTGCGGTAGCAGCCTACAACGGCTTTATCCGTGTAAAGAGGGCAGCAAACGCCTAATAGCAAGGGGGCAAGGTTAAACAATGACTAAAGCGGAATTATTGAGCGCGGCAAAGTTAAGAGTGAGAAAAAGCGCAACGGACGGGTTAGACGCGGACGTTGAACGCCTTGTCGATACGGCTTTAAGTGATCTTGAACGTATCGGCGTTAAGTCTTCGTGGCTTTCCGCGCCCGAAGACCCGCTTTTGATCGAAGCGGTTTTGTCCTACGTTAAGGCAAATTATAGCATTAGCGACGACTACGACACTTTGATCGGCGTTTACAATATGGTTTTAACCAAGATCAAGGGTTGCGCGAAATACTTTGCAGAAAAACCCGAAGAACCCGCAGCAGATCCGGCAGATCCGGCAGCAGGCGGCGGAGATTAAAGGGGGCAGAGTATGGAAGACGTAGAAATCAAACTTGTAAGCGTTGGAGAAACGACCGACGAAGACGTCACAACGACAGTATTTGCAACAAAAGATCCCGTAGGACGCGACGAGTTCAACGCAGCGGGTCAAATGGGAATGAAAGCGGAATACAAGTTCACTATGTGGGCGGCAGAATATGACGGTCAAGAAGAAGTCGAGTACGACGGCAACCGTCTTTCGATTTACCGAACATACGGCGCACGCCGCGACGGAAAGATCGAACTATACACGGCGGAAAGGGCGGGAAATGGTAGTTAATGTAGGTTACGACAAACTTTCCGAAGAATTGCAAAAGCAACTTTCGGAGTATTCGCAGGACATAACAAAAGGACTTAACGAAGCGTTCAAAGATTTAGCAGAACAAGGCGTTAAGGAATTGCAGCAGGGGAAACCCTACCACAACCGAACGGGTCAATATGCGAAGAATTTTGCCGTTACGCAGCGAAAAACGGCGTCAACGGTACAAGGTGCGGAAAGTTACACGATCTACAACAAAAAACGCTATCAAATAACGCATTTGCTTGAACACGGACACTTAACCCGAAAGGGAACAAGAACGGCAGCGTTTAAGCATTGGCAACCCGCACTTGACAATATAGACAAGGCGGCAGAAAAGGCAATCGAAAAGGTCGTAAGAAATGCAGGCGGTTGAAAGGGGGTCTAATCTATGCCAACATTCGACGAAATTGTCGCAAGGGCGGCGGCGTTGGACTATCCGATCGCCGAAAACGAATTTACGGTCACGAAGCAGAACCCCGCCCCGACATTACCGTTTATATGCTATCAGCGTGTGGAACGGTACACGGGAACGGATCAAGCGGTTAGGATAAAAACAACGGAAGCGTCGTTCGAGTTTTACACGGACAGACGCCCAAGCGCAGCAGACAAAGCGGCAATCGCGGAGTTTGAAGCGAAAGTCCTACCGGATATTGATTTTGTGAAGACACAAACTTTTATTCGTGACGAAAATATGACAATGACGGCTTACGAGTTCGTAACCGTCGAGAAACTACGAAAGGGGTAAAAAGAAAATGAGTGCAGCAGAAAGAATTATTTTAGGATCGGGCTATTTGCACGTTGCGACTTTCACAAAGGGCGCAACTATTCCCAATCCCGAAGATTTTTGCGTCGAAGACAACAAGTACGCTTATATTTCCGGCGGCGCAGAGTTGGAGTATAAGCCGGAGTTTTACGAAGCAAAAGACGATATGGGCAAGGTTGCAAAGTCTGTTATGACAGACGAGGAAGCAACACTTAAAGCCGGAATTATGACATTTACCGGAAACACACTTGACAAGTTGTGCGATACCGCACGCGTGACCGAGCGTGACAACGCTATCGACGGTAAGCATTACCGCGAAGTAAAGGTCGGCGGCGCAGGCAACGCAAAGGGCGCAAAGTACGTTATTTGCTTCCACCACGTCGACGCCGTGGACGGCGATATTTATTTAATGATCGTCGGACAGAACCAAGCAGGCTTTACACTTTCTTTCAAGAAAGACGAAGCGACAGTTGTAGACGCAGAGTTCCACGCGCTGCCAATGGACGGCGAGGGAACACTTATCGACTACGTCGAGGAAGTACCGAACGCGGTTACAACTTACACCGTAACACAGACACTTTCACACGTTACTTCTTCGTTCGTGGGATCAGAGATCGAAGCGGGCGCAGACTTTGAAGCAACACTTACCGCAGCAGGCGGCTACACAATCGGAACACCTACCGTTGTAATGGGCGGCGAAGTTGTTTCCGGCGCGTGGGACGCTTCAACCGGAAAGGTAACGATCGAAAACGTATCGGGTAACGTTTCCGTAACCGCGGTTGCAACCGAGGAATAAAAACCGGATAAAAGCCCGAATAACCACAATCAACAGTAGCGGCGGCGGGCGGAACAATCTACCCGACCGCCGTTAATTCTTACAAAGAATACGAAAGGAAATAAATATTATGGCAAATGTAAGTTTTGATTTTAACAAGATCCCCCGTTCTTTCTTCAACGTAACCTTAAAGGACGGAAGAAAGTTACAAGTAAAAATGCCGAAGAAAAAGACTTTTGAGAAGTTGCAGGCATTGCAGAATATGGATCAGAACGCCGTCGAGATCGACGACTTATTAGACACTTTCGGCGCACTTTGCGCGGAAACACTTTCGCATAATTTGAACGGCGAAACAGTTACCGCCGATTATATGGTGGAAAACTACGACATTGAGGAAATGACCGAGTTCATAAAGACATTTTATGTATTCGTTGGAAATATTACGAACGACCCAAACTAAAGTTGCCCTACTATGCAGGGGGCAAAAAACAAAAATTTCACTACAAGCCGGAAACCGAGGGCGAACACCTTGTCGTCGCTTATACGGGGCTTAATATCCGGCAAATAGACGAAATGGACTTCGACGAATATTTGTTTTATATGCGCGAAGCCTATATTTACAACCTAAACCAAACGGAAGACGGACGCGAATATTTGGCGAATTGTTGGCGTATGACACAAACAAAACCGGATCGAAGCAGGCTTCGGGATCAGTTCGGAAAAGGGGCGACAAATGGCAGCAAACATTAAGGGTATAACAATCGAAATCGGCGGATCTACCCAAAAGTTAGATCAAGCCTTAAAGGGGGTTAACAACACCGCAAAATCGTTACAGAACGAATTAAAGGCGGTAAATAACGCCCTTAAACTTGACCCGAAAAACGTAGAACTTGCAGCAAAGAAGCAGGAACTATTAAAAGAGTCGGTAGCAAATACAAAAGAAAAGTTAGACACCTTAAAGCAGGCGCAGGAACAAGCCCGCGCAGCGTTTGAACGCGGCGAAATGGGCGAAGACAAATACCGCGCACTTGAAACCGAGATCATCAACACGGAGTCAGACTTAAAGAAACTTGAAACCGAGTTAGAGAACACAAAGAAAGACGCCGACAATTTAGGAACGGCAATGCAGGACGTAGGCAGAAAAATGCAGGCAGCAGGACAGAAGATCGAGTCCGCAGGAAAAGCCCTTGCGCCTTTATCAGCCGCAGCCGCAGCCGTTGGCGCAGCCGCCGTTAAGTCCGCTATGGAATTAGACGACGGCTACGATACCGTTATTACAAAGACGGGCGCAACGGGTAAGACGTTCGAGTCCTTGAAAAATAGCGTTGATAATGTGTTTACAGATCTTCCGACAACCGCAGCAGACGCAGGAACGGCAATCGGAGAAGTAAACACCCGCTTCGGAGTAACGGGCAAGGAATTAGAAAGCCTTTCAAAAGATTTTATCCGCTTCGCGCAGATCAACGGAACGGATCTAAACACGTCTATTGATAGCGTCGATAGCATAATGACAAAGTTCGGGGTTGACAGTAGCCAAACAACGAGCGTATTAGGTCTTATGACAAAGGCGGAGCAAGACACGGGAATTTCTATGGACACGTTGGAAAGTTCATTGCAGACCAACGGCGCAACCCTTAAAGAAATGGGGTTAGGTCTTACCGAGTCCGTAAACCTACTTGCACAATTTGAGTCGTCCGGCGTTGACAGTTCGACCGCCCTTGCAGGCTTGAAAAAAGCGCAGCAACAAGCGGTAAAAGAGGGAAAGAGCCTTGACGATATGTTGGGCGAAACCGTCGAGTCTATAAAGAACGCGGGAAGCGAAACCGAAGCGTTGCAGATCGCAACGGATCTTTTCGGAAAGAAAGGCGCGGCAGAAATGACGCAGGCGATCCGCGAGGGGCGTTTTTCCCTTGAAGATCTTACGGCGTCGTTAGGCGACTACGGAACAACCGTCGAAGACACATTCAACGCAACTTTAGATCCGTGGGACGAAGCAAAAGTCGCACTTAATAACTTAAAACTTGCAGGATCGGAACTTGCGGGCGAACTTTTGGCGTCGCTTCAACCCGTGATCGCTTCCGTTGTGGAAAAAGTGAAGAACTTTTCAACGTGGTTTAAGAATTTGGACGGCAACACAAAAGCACTTATCGGAAAGATCCTTTTACTTGTTGCGTCGTTGTCGCCCGCTTTAATGATAATCGGGAAACTAACGTCGGGAGTCGGCGGACTTGTTACCAAGATCGGCGGGGCAATAACGAAGATCGGCGGTTTGCAAGGCGTACTTGCCGCCCTAACGTCGCCCGTTGGAATTGTTATCGCAGCGATCGCCGCACTTGTCGCCGCTTTTGTGTATTTCTACAAGACAAACGACGAGTTCCGCGAGAAAGTAAACGGCGCGCTTGAAAAAGTAAAGACGGCGTTTACTAAAATGGTCGAAGCAATAAAACCGCTACTTGCAAACCTTAAAGCGGCGTTCGATAGTCTTATGCAGGCTTTACAACCGATCTTTGAATTATGGATCAATTACATAACACGGCTTGTTAGCGGAATAATGGCAGCCGTACCGAGCGTCATTGCAGCCGTAACAAACGTCGTCGAGTTCATAACGAACATTGTAAACGCGCTTGTTGCATTGCTTCACGGCGATTTTGAGGGCTTTTTTACCTACATACAAGCGGCGTGGCAGAACGTTATAAACTTTATCAAAAACATATTGTCGGCGTGGGCGGCGTTCCTTTCAACGTTCTTTTCCGGCGTATGGACGACAATTAAGAATATCTTTTCCACCGTCGGAACGTGGTTTCAAACTATGTTTACAACCGCGTACAACAACATTGTGAACGCCTTTAAGAATATCGGACAATGGTTTGCGGCGCGTTGGACGGATATTAAGAACGCACTTTCAACCGTTGCAACGTGGTTTTTAACTATGTTCCAAAATGCCTATAACAACGTTGTGAACGTATTTAAGGCGATCGGACAATGGTTTGCGGCAAGGTGGACGGACATAAAGAACGCTTTATCGACCGTCGCTTCGTGGTTTCAAACAATGTTTAATAACGCCTACCAAAACATTGTGAATATCTTTAAGGGTATCGGGCAATGGTTTAGCGCACGTTGGACGGATATTAAAAACGTCTTCGCGAACGTGGCAACATTCTTTTCGGAGAAGTTCAACGCAGCAGCAACGGCAATTAAGAACGCCTTTTCGTCTATACCGCAATTTTTCACGGATCTTTGGTCGAAGATAACGGGGATCTTTAAAGACGCAGGGCAGAAAGTAGCCGACGGCGTAATGGGCGCGTTTAAGTCCGCTTGTAATTCCGTATTCGGAACGATTGAAAATATCGTAAACGGCTTTATAAATGCAATCAACGCCGTAATAGGAACAATAAACGAAATTCCGGGCGTTTCTATCGGGAAGTTATCAACCGTAAGTCTTCCAAGACTTGCAAAAGGCGGTATCGTTGCAAAAGGACAAGCGATCGTCGGAGAAGCAGGCGCGGAACTTCTTACCGTTGCAGGCGGAAAAGCGATTGTAACGCCTTTATCCGGCAGGGACAAACAAAACACACTTGCGGCAGCAGGCGGCAAGGGCGACTTTATCCAAAACATAAAGATCGAGAGTCCGAAAGCCTTAACACCTTACGAGGTAGCAAGGCAGACGAGAAACCAAACCCGAAATATGGTTTTACAATTACAAGGGGGTAACGCTTAAATGTCAGCAGATAGACAGATCATTTGTATAAATGAAGACGGCGTCGAAGTAACTTTCGACTATGACGACGAAAGCGCGTTCTTTCTTGAAAGCGTCGACGGCGTAATGAGTGTATCGAACAAGGTTACAACGTCCGAAAACACCACCGTCGACGGATCTACCTATCAAGGAAGCGTCACACTTCAAAGAAATATCGTTTTGACGGCGCACATATCCCGCCGACACGTTTATTATCGCAATATGCTTTATAAATGCTTCAAACCGAAGACATTAGGCAAATTGACATATAAGGAAGAAGACGAACGCCGTATTATCGACTACCGCGTGGAGTCGGTAGACATTGACGAAAAGGGGGTTGTCCGTAACGCGACAATTTCCCTTATTTGCCCCGATCCTTTCTTTAAGGACGAGGAAGACACGATCGTCACTATGGCGGGTTGGGAAGCACGTTTTGAATTTCCGCATTGCTTCGTTGCAGAAAAAGAACCGTTCGGCGAAAGAGTGGCGGAGATCATCAAGGAAATAGAAAACGATAGCGCGGCGGACAATATCGGTATAGAAATTCTTATCGAAGCAATGGGCGCGGTTACAAACCCCGCGATCTACCATACCGAAAAGCAGGAATATATAAAAGTGGGAACGGAAAACAACCCGCTTTCATTATCCCGCGGGGAAGCGGTAAGAATTACAACCGGAACAAACGAAAAAGCCGTCTACCTTATCCAAGGGGAAACAGAAACCGAAATCAACGAATATTTGGACGAGGGATCGGACTTTATACAATTAGGACACGGCAGGAATACTTTTACATACGCAGCGGACGAGGGGCGCGACTATATGAACGTTACCATTACTTACCGTTTGCGTTATTTGGGGGTATAGAATGGAAATTCGGATCTATAACCCCGATCTTTATAGGATCGGGCAAGTTGAAAACCAAACGTCGCTTATATGGACGCGAAAGTTTTTTGAAGCCGGAAACTTCGAGATCCACGCCCCGATCACATCACGAAACCTTGAACTTTTCACAAAAGGAAATATCGTAAGCATAAAAGGGGCAAAGGAAGCGGGCGTTATTGAAGATTTGGAAAAGGAAGAAAGCGACATAAAAAACGAAATAACCGTAAAAGGGCGTTTTCTTTCTTCCTATACCGACCGCCGGATCATTCGCGGAACGGTAAATTACGATAACGCAAAGATCGAAGTAGTTATGCGCGAATTATTAAGCGCGTGCGTTCCGATCCCGCTTGTAGAGTTGGGAGAACTTCACGGCTTCGACGATCGCGTTTCTTTTCAAGCGACATATAGAAATTTGCAAGTCGTTTTAACAAAAATTGCAAAGTTTGGTCTTATCGGCTACCGCTTTACGCCGAACTTTGACGAACACAAAATCGTATTCGATACAATGAAAGGCGTAGACCATTCTTTCGCACAAAGCATAAATAACCGCGTAGTCTTTTCGGAAGACTATAACAACCTTACAAATGCGATTTATAAGTTTAACGACCAAGCCTTGAAGACAAAAGCAATAGTCGGCGGGCAGGGCGACGGGGCGGCGCGTGTGGTTGTAGAAGTAGGCGGCGGCAGCGGGTTAGATCTTCGCGAAATGTTTGTTGACGCCCGCGACTTATCGCCGGAAGACCTTACCGCGGCGCAATACAAGGAAGTATTAAAACAACGTGGATATGAAGCGTTGCAAGAAGCAATCGAAGCCGAAAGTTTAGAGTGCGAAACCGCGCCGGAAATAAATTTCAAGTATAAAAGCGACTATGATTTGGGCGACATTGTCACAATCAAAAAGAAGTCGTGGGGTTTGTATATGAACAAGCGTATAACCGAAATACAAGAGGTTTACGAATACGGCGGGGGGTATGTAGTACCAACTTTGGGCGATCCACTTCCCGAAACGATAGATTGGGGGAATTAAAAAATGAGTGAATACGCAATGTTTTACAATTCCGTAGAGGGCGACCGAGTTTATGACGCGGACGATATGACAGATTGGTTAAAACCTTTCTTCGTAACGGGCGTTTTTAACGGTCAAATGCAAGTAACCGCAAATGACGATATGACCGTCACAGTAGCGAACGGCTACGTTAATATAGGCGGAAAGGTTAAGAAGTTCCCGAACGCGCAGACATTCGACATTGAAACGGCAAGCGGTACGCTTAACCGTATAGACAACGTTATTGTCCGCAGGAACGACACCGACCGCGATATTACGGTTATGATCCAAAAAGGCGGCTACGCGGAACACCCTACCGCACCGGAAATCGTAAGATCCGGCGCGTGCTACGACCTAAAGATCGCGGAAATCTATATTGCAGCAGGATCTATTAAGATCACGCAGGCAGATATAACAGACACCCGCGCAGATAGTAGCGTTTGCGGTTGGGTTGTTTCAACGGTGCAGGAAATCGACTTTTCACAGATAACCGCACAGTTTAACGCCTACTTCGCACGTTACCAAGGAATGATACAAAGTCAGTATGCAACCTACCTTTCAGTAATTGAGAATTTAGAGGGGCAGGGGCAGCAGGCATATACAAATATGCTTAACGACTTTTCCGGTTACGAAGCAACGCAGCGGCAATTATTTTCGGATCTTTACGAAGAAATGCGCGATCTTATCGGCGAAGCAACCGCGGCAATGCTACAAAACGAGATTGACGAGATCAAGAACACAACCGGAGTTATGGCGCGAAATCTTGCGACAAAATTAGCCTTTACAAACGGAACGGGCGAAACTTTGGAAGACTTCGTCTTGATCGTAACCAACACGGACACCGGAACGGTTACACGTTACACATTCAACGAAACAAGTCCGCTTCTTCTTACAGAACACGGCGACTATACCGTGGAAGCAGAAGACGACGGCTACGTTGTATTACCGCACACGTTCACACTTGACCACACAAAGACAACCGAAACAATCGACTTCGATATTTATAGCGACGCGGGTTATGCTTATGTTGGCGGATATGTGGGCGCGTATGTAGCAAGTGGCGCAAACTAATTTATCAAAGAAAGGGGCTTAAAAATGGCTTACAAAGTAAAAATAAATTGCAGGCAGGACTTTTTTAATTACCGCGATATGGCAAAGCAGGGGTTAGTTAAAACAAAAGACGTTATCAAAGAGATTAAGCGCGTCAAGGGTCTTAACTACGACAAAGCGATCATCAACGAAATTTCGAGCGATCGCAAGACAATCAATGTAAATTACCTTGCAGAAGCGGACGAGGGCAGCGCGGCGCGCGTCGGAAGCGTGGACGTTATCGTTAAGAGCGTTACACACAATCAGAGCGAACCGGACGAACACGGCAACGTAAACTTCCTTACAAGCGACATTGTCGTTAATAAGGCGGTAACGGCAGGGGCAACAACTTTCGATCTTGTCAACATTCCGAGTATCTACGAAAGATTAAACATCACAGAAGAAGAAGTCGACGAGATTTTGGCAGAATTAGAGGGATAAAGAAAGGAGATATAAAGCAATGGCAAAGTTTTTCTTATTTGACGAGTCAATGCAGAGCACAAAAGCGAAGATAACGACCGCCAAACTTGCGACAATGGGCGACATTGTGGCAAACGAAAAGGCTTTTATCTACGCAGAGGGCGAAGACGCGCCGGACGAAATTACTATTATGGGAAACGTTCTTGTTGCGGTAGGAAATTCGATCTTTAAGACCGTAGAAACAACACTTACCGCCACAAACCTTGATAGCGGATCGGCGTTTGTAGTCGGAACGGACTACAATATCTTTGTTTGTGATCCTACAAACGGCGACGAAACCGTGGATCAGAACGAAGTATTTGTTATTTCGGCGTCAACAACTTATCCGGTAGGATATACCGCAGCAAATAGCCGTCGTATTGGCGGTTTCCATTACGGCGTAGTTCGTAAGATCGACGATAACGGCGAACCCGTAAACGCAAGCGGAACAACACGCGGCAGCGGTTGGGAAAGCAACGTTTACAACGGGATCTTGCCTAATTCCGTATGGACGCTTTTACACCGTCCAAAGTGCGATCCCGCCGGAATGGTTTACATTGGTAACGGTCTTTGGGGCGATATTTATTTGTCTTCCGACGACAACAACGGCGGTCTTGCTACAATCAAAGGCGCAAACCCTATTACCGGAACAGAGGGGCTTAATTGGTACATTGCCAACGAGAAAGCCCGCCGCGTAGGTAAAAGACTTCCTACATACGCGGAGTTTTGCCAAGCGGCAGCAGGCAGCCCGCAGGGGCAGGACACAAACAACACTTACGCGTGGTCGGCTACCGGAAACACCGCAAGAGCAAAGACCGGAAACGTAACTTACGCCGTTTCATCTATGAACATTCGCGATCTTGTCGGCAACGTTTGGAAATGGGTAGACGAATTTTGCCTTGATCCTACGGCGTCCGCGTGGGCGTGGCAGGACGTTTTAGGCAGCGGACACGGACAAGCATACATTCCGTCAAATACCGCGCTTCACGCGCTCGTTTGCGGCGGGTATTGGAACCACGGCGTCCACGGCGGCGACCGCGCCGTGGGTTGCGACGTTTACCCGTGGATCGCGGGCACGTACATTGGCGTTTGGTGCGTGTGTGACTCACAGTAAGCAGAGGGCGGCGGCGAAAGCCGACCGCCTTTCCATAAAAATCTAAAAGAAAGGATATAACGGCGCAATGCAGACGGCGGACGAGTACAAACCAAAATATGAAATACCGGAAACGGTCAAAGATACGGGCGCGGACTACGTCCATACAAAAGCACACCAAGCGGCTTACGACTTTTCGGTTTATCTTCACGACAAAATGAAGAAATTACCACATTATGAAAAGTTTACATTGCAAAAAGAGATCCGCGACGCGATAGATCTAATATTGGACGAAATAGAACAATACGAGATCACGAAAGTTATTTCGCACCTTTACGCGGCGGATCGGGCAAAACGCCGACTTATGCGCAAGTTGCGGACTTGTTACGACCTTAAATATTCGGCAATCAATGAAAATGTTTTATTTTATTGCGCCGGACAATGCGCGATCATTGGTAAATTGATCGGGGGTCTTATCGGGGAAGCAAAAGAAAGAAAGCAGGGCGGCGCGGGTAAGTAACCCGCCCGCCTTAACTTTGGGGCAACCGTTATTACCGTATCGTTCGGGCGTTGCTATCCCGCGCGCTTCACGCGCTCATTTGCGGCGGGAATTGGAACAACGGCGTCCACGACGGCGACCGCGCCGTGAATTGCAACAATTACCCGTGGAACGCGAACACGAACATTGGCGTTTGGTGCGTGTGTGACTTGTGAATTATAGACGGCGTCTTGTCCGCAAGCGTCGCAAGGGCTTTTATGTTAAGTCGTTTACATAGAGTCAGACGGTTGTAAAGAGATCCGCCGGACTTCCGGCGCGTCTTCCCGTTCCGGTTACGGACAAAGATTAAAGAACGGCGTTCCGAGAAGTAGCGAAAGCGAACCGCGGGGCGTCGTATTTTTATACTATTAGGAAATTGGAAAATGAAGACAGAAAAGCACGTTTTAGACGCGATTTGTACGATAAAGAACGCGCTAAAAGCCTACCAAAAGGCGCGAAAGTGTAAAAGATACCGACCGGAAGTATTAAGGTTTGAAGCAAACAGAGAAACGAACCTTGCAAGGGCTATTTTAGACATAAGAAACGGGACATATAAGGCGGGGCGGTATTACGTCTTTAAGGTCTACGAGCCAAAAGAACGCCTTATTATGGCTTTACCATTCTACGATCGAGTGATCCAACATATGATCGTAAACATTATCGAACCGATCTTTGAAAAACGCTTCGTCTTTCATTCTTACGCTTGCAGGAAAGACAAGGGCGCACACGCAGCAAGCGACACGCTTTCACGTTGGCTTTACAATTTGCAGATAAAGCAGGGAAAGAAGATCTACGCTATCAAAGCGGATATACACCACTATTTCCAAAGCATAGATCACGAAGTCTTAAAAGAAGAAGTTAGACGGTATATATCAGACAAAGCCGTTTTGAAGATATTAGACCATATTATCGACCATAACGGGATCTATCCCGACGGCGTCGGTATTCCGGTCGGGAATTTGACGTCGCAATTATTCGCGAACGTCTATTTGAACATATTAGATCATTACATAAAGCACAATTTGGGCGTCCGGTACTATTTGCGGTATATGGACGACTTTATTATTTTAGGGGAAGATCCGGCGGAGTTACGAAAGGAATTGCAGCAGATAAACGAATTTGTAGAAACCCGCTTGCATTTACACTTAAACCCGAAAACGACGATCATAGCAGCGAAAAACGGCGTTGATTTTGTGGGATATAGACACTTTCCGTCTTTTAGGATCTTACGAAAGGGCGCAACCCGCAGGATCAAGAAATTACTTCGCGCGTTCAAGACCGGAGAAGTCGACGAAGAATTGTTCGACCGTTCTATGGAAAGCAGGATCGGACACGCACGACACGCCGACACGTTCAAATTATGCGAAGAATTACGCGAGGAAATAAAGCAAACAAAACTAATAACAAACGGGCGTTTTGATTGTGTAATATGTGAGTAAATCAAAGAAAACAGAAAGGAAACCGGAAATAATGAACGAACCAATTATGTTTACCCCGCAGGACATTATAAACGCAATTTTGGCGGTTTGTGGGGCTATATCAGTAGTTGCGGGAGCGACCGCCGTTATTGTGAAGTGTGTTACCGCTATGAGAAGACCAAACAAAACGCAAGACGAGCGTTTGGACGCATTGGAAGCCGACGTTAAGGGAGTGAAAGAAAGGATCGACGCAGAGTGCGAACGAATAACAAACCGCTTTCACGACGACGGATCACACATTGACAAGATCGAAGAAGCGAACGTCGTAACCCAACGCGCCTTACTTGCGCTTTTGTCCCATTCAATCAACGGAAACGACATAGAAAGTTTGAAGCGGGCAAAAACAGACCTTGAAAATTATTTGACAAGTAATTCATAACAAGGCGCAGGGGGCGGGGAAATATGGCAATTTTGGTTTTGATTATAGTTTTAATGGGTTTCGGGCTATTATCCGCCGGACTTATTGCGGGAACGATCGCACTTGCGGAAATGGGAGAAGTCCAAAAGCACGAAAAGGAAAAGTGATTTTATGAAAGGCAAAAGAAAAAAGAAGATCGAAACGTCAAAGATCCTTTTAATAGTATCGGACGCAATAACGGGAATTTGTACCGTCGCGGCAATAGTCGCGGTCTTCGTGATTAAGGACACAACGCCGCTTGTTTATCTTATTCCGGCGGCTTATGGTCTTTCGGCTACTTCTCACGGTTTCTATTATTGGAAAGCGAAAGCCGAAAACTTACAGAAGTTCGGACGCCTTGACGCGGTAACAATGGAAGATCCGCAGGACGTACCGGACGAAAACAATTTTACAGTTTGAAAGGGGGTAAACCACAAATGACAGTAACACTATTTGCAACGATCCTTACATTGGGCGCAATGGCAAACGCGCTTTTAACGGAAGCGATCAAAAAAATGTATGAAAACGACGGGAAGACCTATTCGGCAAACGTTGTCGCACTTGCAGACGCTTTTATTATTGGCGGTTTAGGAACGGCGGCGGTTTATATGCTTATGGGTATTCCGTGGACGATCAATAATATTATTTGCCTTGTTATTATGATCGTCGCGGTTTGGGTTGCTTCAATGGTCGGATATGATAAATTGATCCAACTTGTAAAGCAGATCGAAACCGTTACACCAAAGCAGGCAGAAAACGCAGATCATAGAAAGGAAGTGTAATTTATGGGCGTTTATATCGGATCGGCAAGGATTGACGAAAGAGGAAAAGCAAGCGGCGGCGCGGTAGGAGATCAGAAGCAGGCAGCGGCGCAGGACTACGCGGGCGAAGTATCAATGCAAAAGTTTTATGTAGCGTCAAAGGGTTGGAACATTCTTCGAGCAAAAGACGCAAATATCGCGCTTCGTATTGCGGCGGCAATGATAACCGCTTGTAATAACAAAAATATCGGCTACGATCAAAGTAACCGTTTAGGCGTTATCAAATACGGGACGGGATCAACAGTTAAAACCGAGTGCGATTGTTCTTCCCTTGTAAGACAATGCGTAAGAGAAGCCGCAGGCGTTGACGCCGGAAACTTCACAACCGCAAACGAAAAGAATATGCTTCTTAAAACGGGCTTATTCGACGCGCTTACTTATTCCGCAGGAATGACACTTTACACGGGCGACATTCTTGTTACAAGAACGCAGGGTCACACCGTAGTAGTTACAAGCGGCGCAGCGCGTAACACTTCGACCGGATCTTATTACCCCGTTTATTCGGGATCTACAACAAGCATTGTTGCCGCCCTTGCAGCCGTAGGCGAGAAAGACACGTCTTACGCACACCGCGAGAAGATCGCAAAGGCAAACGGCGTCGTAGGATATAAGGGAACGGCGGCGCAAAATATCGGACTTCTTAATTTGTTAAAGCAGGGCAAATTAAAGAAAGCATAAATCAAAGAAAGGGGTAAACAAGGGCAAAGAAAACCACAAAAGAAGCAGAAATCGAAGCAGCAGCAAAAGAGGAAGTAAAAGCCGAATTGCAGCAGGCGCAGGAAGAAGCGCAGCAGGCGCAGAAAGAAGCGGGCGAAGAACCCGCCGACGACTTTATGAACCCGCCGGAAGATCCAAAGACGGGACACCTTGACGCCGGACAGTTGGCGGAATGGAACAAAAAAGAACTTGTAGACCTTGCGAAAGATTTAGAGATCAAAGGCGCGCACGATATGAGCAAAGAAGACCTTATCGCGGCGATCGTTGCGGTTGAAGTAGAGATCCCAAGCGAGGAAGAAGCAGGCGCAGAACCCGAAGCGGCAGCAGGCGCGGAAGATTCGGCAGAGGACGAAGCGCAGGACGTGGAAAACTTCGAGGTTAAAAAGGGCGATACCGTACACTTAAAAGCCGTTATGCCTATTTATAACAAGATCGGCGGCGATCAGATCGGAACGGCTTACAAGTATAACGCCTTGATCGTTGAAGAAGTAAAAGCGCAGAACGACCGCGTTTACATCAAGACAGAAGCGGGCTACATTGTGGCAAAGGACGAAGCAGACGTCTATATTATGTAAATATGGACGGGGCAACGTCACGTTGTCGCGATCCTTGCAGCAGGACGCGGGAACAAAGAAAACAAAATCTTCTTTTGGTCGAGAAGCAAGGAAAAATATCACACCACGAAAAAGCGGGGCGGGCTTAACTTATGTTAGTTCGCTTCGTTTTTTATTGCCGTTTGGGTCAAAATAATATATAATATCACGCGTCACATTAAAAGAAAAGAGGATAAACCACAATGAACAATAACGACGAAATCGAAAAGATAATTGACGGGATAGATCTATCAAAGCCCGCACCGGAAGAAGAACCGCAAAGACAATATTATTTCATCAAGAAAGCGCGGCAGATTGTAAAGAAAAGATCCGAGGAATTAGGACGCCCGCTTTTCTGTAATATCGTAACTTTCGGTTGTCAAATGTAAACCGTATCACAGACGCGACAAACCGCATAAATAAAGGCTTTTCTAATTTGCCTATAACTTGCAAAGACGACGGAAACCCCGCCGTCTTTTTGTTATAAATTTTTTTCACATATTGCGCAATAACCTATTGACATATTGCGCAATATGTATTATATTATAATTACCGAAAGGCAATAAACCACACAAACCACACGAAAGGCGGGATCTTATGAAATACTATTACAACAATCAGTTAATCAGAACAAGCAAAAATCACAAATACACACACGCGGTTATAGCAAGAAAAGAAGACGGATCTATCGCTTGTATCGCTTGCAGTTCTTCGGAAGACGGCGCGAGAAAGTCAAAGCAGAAAGAAGCCGGATATTATGAAAGAAGAATAAGAAATTACGAAACGGCGGTTAAGGCATTAAAAGACGGAAAAAGCGGTTACTATTGGAAAGACGGAAGACATACCGATTTTGTAAAATTCGAGAAAGGAAAAGACGTCGCTTACTACGAAGATCTTATCAAGCAGGATCAAAAGTCGCTTGACCGGATCAATAGTTGGGAGATCGTAGCAATAGAAGAAAGATAATTGCAGCAGGGGCGGGCAACCGCCCCGATCATCAAGAAAGGCGGGATCTTATGACGTTAGAAGAATTTTACGCAGACGAAGCGGCAGCAGCCGAAGAACGAAGAAAGACAATGTATCGTTGCTTGACTTGCGGCGCAGCGTGTACCGGAGAAGAAGCGAAAGAATACGACGAAGCCGTCGGGGACTTTTGGGGAACGCCCGC
>ODAI010172460.1_pt1 | contig 33821 bp, 30 predicted proteins | sample 1539321 | NCBI WGS metagenome assembly ODAI01 (sample SAMN02144231, study PRJEB22623) | gut metagenome | biome: sheep rumen | host: Ovis aries | place: New Zealand
AACCTTGAACTATATTATTTAGGAGTTTGGGAGTGCAGGCAATTGCCAAAGGTAATCATACCTCTCAGTTCTCAGCTCTCAGTTCTCAACTCTCAACTCTCAGTTCTCAGCTCTCAGTTCTCAACTCTCAGTTCTCAACTCTCAGTTCTCAGCGCCCAACATTCTTCATTTCCTAATAAATAATAATTCTGAAAGGTATTTGAGGAATTCTCGAAAATCTTTTGTATTTTTGCAATACGATGAAAAGAGAAGTAACAATCAGATATTGTAATGCAGAAAGAATGACATGATGGAACGCGAGAAGAATATCAACGGAACACATAATGGTATTTTTTATCTGGAATATCAGCAGAGCATTAATTATGCAATGGTAAGAAACGGTGTGAGAACCGTTATCGCAGCCTCATTGGAGAATGAGGACGCTACCGACTGGCACGCCGTCAAACTGATGCTGGTGGGCGAACAGGTGAGCAGGCAGGAGCTATCGTTCGACGTGGTGGAAGCAGGCCGAAGCATCTTGCTCGACTCGCTGAGCATCACTGCCCCGGAGGAGGCCCTGGTCAACCTCACGGAAGACGTAGAGACCACGTTTACCATCGTCATTTCCGTGGCCGATGAAGAGGTATTCCGCCAGAATTATCCGTTAACGCTGCGTCCCGACGACTATTATCTGCATCTCGACGAGACGGAGCACCAGAAAGAAATCACCAAACAGACCATCTGGGAACGCAAGCTGCTGGACTTCTCGCTCCGCAACAACATGATTAACTGCAAGTTGGGCAAGCGGGTTATCCCATTTGTTTCTTTCGATATCCATAAGCTGGAAGACCTTTTGCAAGAAGGGAAAGACTACCGCATCATTCCTTATCCCGACACGCTGATAGAGCCTGCCGAAAACGGCATGTATCAGTCGGCCCAACAGGCTGGCAGGTTACGTCAGCAGGTGCTGACGGAGATTGAGAAGAACCACCAGATTGTTTCGTATCTGAGTGAGACAGAACTGAACAATGCCCATAAGTTCATCTATCGTGCCTCGCGCAATGCCTTGGAGGAGAACGGTGCCAACACGTTGTTTGTGGTGCTGGGCTTGCTGAAATGGTATGAGAACGAAAAGAGCACCCTGCCCCGCTACGCTCCCCTGCTGATGCTGCCGGTGGATATCGTGCGCAAATCAGGACAAAACTATGTGATACGCCTCCGCGACGAGGATGTCATCATGAACATCACACTGCTGGAGCTGCTCAAGCAACAGTTCCGCATCGACCTGAGTGTGCTCGACCCACTGCCCCTCGACGAGCACGGAGTGGATGTGATGAAGATACTGCAGACCGTGAGAATGGCCGTACGCGAGCAGAAAAACTGGATGGTGCTGGAGGAATCGTTGTTGGGACTGTTCCACTTCAATAAGTTCGTCATGTGGAACGACATCCACACCAATGCCTTGAAACTGAAGGAGAACGCAGTGGTGAAAAGCCTGATGGAAGGGCGCGTGACGCTGGACGATGCAGGCGACATGGTGGATGCCCGTGAGGTGGACAAGAAAAATCTGCCGTCAGACTTCTGCATTCCCATCGATGTGGACTCTTCGCAGATGGAGGCCGTGATTGAAAGCGGACGCGGCAAGAGCTTTATTCTCTACGGGCCTCCGGGAACGGGAAAGAGCCAGACCATCACCAACATGATAGCCAATGCCCTCTACCAAAACAAACGTGTGCTGTTCGTGGCCGAAAAGATGGCAGCCCTGGAAGTGGTACAGAAGCGTTTGGCAAAAATCGGACTGGACCCCTTCTGTCTGGAGTTGCATAGTAATAAGGTGACGAAAGCACATTTCCTACGACAATTGGAAAAAGCGCTGAACGTGACACACGTGAAAGAGCCAGAGGAGTATCGGGCCATGAGCGAGAAACTGTTTGCCCATCGCCAGCAGATGATTACTTATATCGAGAACCTGCACCGTAAACAACCGTCGGGATTCTCACTCTACGAGTGCATCACCCGCCACCTCTCGCTGGAGGGTGATGAGCTGAAGGCCAATCTGCCCCAGCCAGCCGATGTGACCAAAGAGAAACTCACACTCTGGACAGAACAGTTGGGATCGCTCAACACGGTGTTCAAAGTCACTGGCCATCCCTCGTCTCATCCTCTGTTGGGATTGTTCCCCTTCGAGTTCAGTAATGAGCGTAAGGAGAAACTGCAGGTGTTGCTGACCGACTATCAGACGGAGTATGCGAAAGCAGAACAGACCGTGCAGGATGCCCCCGTGAAACTGTCGATGACGGCGGGCGACCTGCAGTGGGCAACAGAGGTCAGCTCGTTGTTAGGCGAATTGCCCAAACAGGCATTGCAGCAACTGATGCAGCAGGATGCCGACATATGGCAGAAGCGATGGCAGGAAATCTGCAACAAATGGTTCCTACCGAGGTTCTTTGCCAAACGTTCCTTTACGAAAGAACTGCAGCAATATGCCGGAGACATCCGCTTTGACGATGCACCGGCACTGCTCGACAAACAAAAAGCTTTCAAGCAAAGGCTGAAGGATTACTGTCTGAGCCACCGGGCTGACTATCAGTCCACTGAGTCGGCTCTCTGCCAGACACTGGCTCCTGAGCTCATGGCGGCTGTCAGCAACCAACACACACGACTGGCCAGTATCGTCGAGGAAGTGAAAAGCATGGCAGTACTCTGCCTGTACAACACGTCACCCGACAACAAGTGGATGTGGCTGAACGAACAGATTCCTATGTGGCTCAGTCATTTCGACTCGTTCAAAGACTGGTGTCTGTGGAGCGAGCGCCGCATGGAACTGAACAAAGAAGGCATCTCATGTGTGGTGACCGCCATCGAGCGCGACGGCATGCAGCCCGATGCAGTATCCGACGCATTCCAAAAAGGCATCTATCACATTCTGACGATGGATATTGTCGACAAAGACCCGACGCTCGCCAAGTTCAACGGCCTCATTTTCGAAGAGCTGGTCGACAAATACAAACAAGAGACCTATACCTTCCAAGACCTCAGCAAGAAAGAACTGTACTGCCATCTGGCTGCCCAGATACCATCGCAGACCATTGCCGCCACGGCCAATTCAGAGATGGGCATCTTGAAACGCAACATCAACAATGGCGGCCGTGGCACAAGCATCCGTAAGATCATCGACCAGATACCCACGCTCATGCCCAAGCTTTGTCCTTGCATGCTCATGAGTCCTATTTCAGTGGCCCAGTATATCGACATGAATGCCGAGAAGTTCGATTTGGTCATCTTCGACGAGGCTTCTCAGATGCCAACCAGCGAGGCCGTCGGTGCCATTGCCCGTGGAAAGGCCCTGATATGTGTGGGCGACCCCAAGCAGATGCCCCCGACCAGCTTCTTCGCCACACAGGCGGTAGATGAGGAGGCAGTGGAGATAGACGACATGGAAAGCATCCTCGACGACTGCATCACGCTGTCAATGCCTGGCCATTATCTCTCGTGGCACTACCGGTCGAAGCACGAGTCGCTCATTGCTTTCAGTAATTTACAGTATTACGACAGCAAGCTGCATACCTTCCCCAGCATTGACGACCAGCAGTCGAAGGTGAGCCTGGTACAGATTGACGGCGAGTACGACAAGGGGCGCACACGCTCCAATCCCGCAGAGGCCAAGGCTATTGTCGACGAGGTGCTCAGACGTCTGACCGACCCTGAATTGTCGAAACGCAGCATTGGTGTGGTCAGCTTCAGCAAGGTACAGCAGAACCTGATCGAGGACATGCTGATCGACGCTTTGTCGAAGCATCCCGACTTAGAGGACAAAGCCTACAACTGCGAAGAGCCCATTTTCATCAAGAACCTAGAGAATGTGCAGGGCGACGAACGCGATGTCATCCTCTTCAGTGTTGGATATGGTCCTGACAAGCAAGGACATGTGTCGATGAACTTCGGCCCGCTGAACAACAAGGGCGGTGAGCGCCGACTGAACGTAGCCGTCAGCCGAGCGCGCTACGAGATGATTGTCTTTGCCATCCTACATGCCGAGCAGATAGACCTTAACCGCTCGAATGCCAAGGGCGTGGAAGGTCTGAAGAGTTTCATTGAGTTTGCCGGCAAAGGCACCATCCTTCGCCAGAATGTTGCTGAGACGGCCACCAACAGCATCCTGAACGACAACGAGGAAGCCGAGGCCGATATGGTAAGATTGGTGGCAAAGGAACTGAGCGAGAAGGGTTATAAGACCGTAACCCACGTGGGACGCAGCCAGTTCAAGATAGACATTGCGGTGGTGAACCCCGAGAAAGACGACGAATACATGATGGGCATTCTCTGCGACGGGCGCAATTACTATGAGACGAAGACCACCCGCGACCGCGAGATTGTACAGCCGGGCGTACTGGCAGGACTCAACTGGAATGTGATGCGCGTGTGGGCTGTCGACTGGTACGCCAACCACGATCAGGTGATGGCGCGCATCCTGCAGCGGCTGGAAGACATCAAGAACAACATCAAGCATCAAAACAAAAAGGTGGACGAAGCCAAGGCACTAGCCTCGAAGGCATTCGACGCTTCCGGATTGAAGACCGAAAAACAGAAAGAGTATCATCTGCCGAAACGGTACGAGAACCTGGCCATCACGGAAATACCCTCAGAGGAAATCCAGAAGGTGGTCATGATGGCTGTCGAGCAGAACCTCTCGGTGCCAATGGACGAATTGAAAAAGCTGGTAGTCAAACTGTTAGGTTTCTCCCGCAGAACGGTCAAGACAGACATGGTGGTCGAACGGGCTGTCAACTATCTGAAATCCGCTGGCAGCCTCACCGTCACAGACGGAATGGTGGCTGTGAAGTGAAGAATCCATTAGAACTCCACCACAGGCTGGCACCACCTAGCCTACTCCTAAAGAAAAAAGAAGTTCTCAAAGCTCTGAAAGCGAACTTTCATCTTTGAAAACTTCTTATATTTTGTGATCCCGTTGGGATTCAAACCCAAGACCTTCAGAACCGGAATCTGGATACCAAAATTTTCTGCTTTGCCTTTATTTATTACTATTCTGTGTATTTTTATTTTCGATTTTGACGGAAGCCTTTCGGAGGTTTTGAGAAATTTTGGTGAAATAAATGCCCGTAGGCACCTATGCGCAATACTCCATCACACACCAGTTGCGTCCGTATGAGTGCAAAGATATAAAAAATGTTATTATGTTGCAAATATATGACGAAATATTTTGTAATATGTAACTTATTTGTTACTTTTGCATTGGCAATTAAGCCAAAGAGGTCTTTTACACAATGAAGTACAGTCAATTAATTGCCCGCCTGAAGGCTGCGGGATGCAGCTTAGTAAGGCATGGTGGCGGACACGACATCTGGTACAGTCCGATAACGGGCTTGCAGAGAGCAGTACCCCGCCACGGTTCAAAAGAAGTTCCCCCGGGGCTTCTTAAATCTCTTGAGAAGGACTTGCTCGGGCTTTAAGCCTGGGCAGTCCCAGAGAGAGGGCGTGAGTTGGTTGTGTCTATTGTGGGTTGACCTCTTTATAACCGTAAAACAAAAGAAACAAATAATATGAAAGTACTTGCTTTGGTTGAGCGTGGAAAGGGTAAACGTAATTTTTCCTGTCATGTGCCGCAGATTATTAATAACTGTGGTCTGGGCGGCTTTGGCGGGACAGCTCGTGAAGCCATGAAAGATATGGAGCTTAGCCTTCAGGAGTACAAGGAGATGGCTGCGGCGAAAGGAGAGTCCTTCCCTGATGTTGAGTTTGACTACCGCTTCGACGTTGGGGCGTTCTTCAATTATTATCCCATTGATATTACTGCGTTTGCCAAGTATATAGGGATGAACGCCTCTGTATTGCGTCAGTATGCGACGGCCATACGTCAGCCGAGGGCTGAGCAGCTGCAGAAGATTCGCAAAGGAATAGAAACCTTTTCAAGAGATTTGGGCGCGAACCTGATGATCAGTCAGCCTATAGCGTCTTATATTGATTGAAAGTATATTGTGTAAAAGACCCGAGAGGTCGGTTTGTCCTCTCATTAGAAGTATGGATCCGCTGGCGCGTGGTGCGTCGGCGGTTTTTTTGTCTTCCAATTGTAGCAAGTGATTTTAGTTGTATTCTTATCCTATGGAAGTGTTAAATAATCAATATACTACAAAAAAGTGTAGTAAATATTTGGGTAATACGAAAATTTGTAGTATCTTTGTAGTGTCTTAAGAAAACAACGAGAATATGAAGCAGAAAAACGTAATGATGGAAGTGACCCCTGAGGAACAGGACCTTCTGATGGCAATCAGGAACTACAACAAGTCATTCCCCGACGGTTATCCCGAGTTGCCATGGTACGCACAAGAGCTGTTCGACAACATGATTAGACAGCCTTACTTCTGAAAAAGAGCCCTCCCCGTCTTTCAGGGGAGGGATTAAGAACATCATAAAAACACCTAAAGGCACATAACTATGGAAGCAGTAATGGAGAGTCCGGTCATCGTGACCGACATGAAGAAGAGAGTCAAGGACATACAAATGGCAATCTCGTGGAGGGATTTCGCCAACACCTATTTCCAGCGTTCGTCGTCATGGTTCTATCACAAGATGGACGGTATCGACGGGAACGGTGGCAAGGGAGGCTTCAACGAAGAGGAGGTTGAGCAGATGCGCGGTGCGCTTATCGACCTCTCCAACCGGATACGCCGTGCGGCGGAAAACATTTAGGCGAGGCTGCTCGTTGGCCTTTAAGACAAAAGCCGCCCGTCCGCCTGCGGGCGCAACTAATTGCCCCGACGGTCAAATGACTGCCGGGGCTTTGTTGTGTATAAAAATAGCGGTAGCTTTGGGGGCTACCGCTGGATGTAATACAAGATAGTCTTGTATTATTTCTTCTTCCTTGTATTGTATGGACTGCAGCTTTTGATTCCGTCAATATGTTCAAATAGTTGTGGTTCAACATTGGCTTGCATTGGGTCTAGTATAAAATCTATTCCCTCGCGCCTGGCCAGCTTTGCAGCGGGAACGAAATCTGAGTCTCCTGAGAATAGCACAATAGTATCGACAAATCTCTTTAGGGCCAAAGTTGCAATATCTACTCCTATTTTCATGTCAATACCTTTTTGCCTGACGTCGAGATAAACATCATTTTCCTCCAAATCATCCACTGTTATCTTCCGTGCCAGAAGCTCTTTTACTCTTCCGGATCGTATTTGCCAGTTATGGTTATCCTTCAGGTCTCCTATTCGTAAGGCAACTTTGCGTTTTCTTTTTAGTTCTTCCATCAGGTCTTTTCTGAATCTATACTGAGGTGTGTCGGCATAGTTGATGGCCTTCTTGGTAATGGGGTTATGAGCTTTTTTATCCAGAGGAGTACAGTCATAATAGAATATCCTGTATAGGATATCTTTGTTCCCGACGTGCTTCATTGACATGGTATAAAGATAGTCGGCAACCTGACCACCAGTCATTTTCCGGTCTTTATTGTATAAGCTGTTAAATCTTTTAACGAAGAAGCCTCCGTCTATGAGCACTGCGATTTTTAGAGGGGGAAGATTGGATTCTTTTTTGGTCATAATGGTATTCATAAAAAATGCTCAGGGGTCGGCACATCCATTATCAAGAATAAGCGGCAATGAGAGGCAGCTTTCGGATGTGCGTCGCCAAGAGCCTAATCGTGGTGCAAAGATATTATTAATTTCTTAAATCTCCAAATTTTTAACATTTGTTTTGGGGCAGCATTAGGCGGGCGATTCCGACCGTAAGCCGGAACCGCCTGTGCTGTGCCTGCGGGCGCAACTAATTGCCCCGACGGTCAAATGACTGCCGGGGCTTTGTTGTGTCCCAAAAGGGAGTTATGAGGCTTTGTTCCCTAATAGATTAGGAAGATAGCCCAAGGCCTCAGGGTCTTTGCCTTTCAGGTACTTCGGCGCTTGGTTTGGCAGCCATTCCTGATAAACATAATCTCGGAACACGCCAAGCATTCTGTTTGGGTAGGCATAAGCTTCCACTTCGTAGCCCTCAGGGAACTTGTGTTTGTATGTTATGCGTCCATCAGAAGCGTCATATCCGTTTTTGTGGAGCCATATCGAAAAACATCTTCCAACAGACACGTCAGGGCGTAACCTTACGCCGTTGACTGCTTTGTCGGAGAGTCTGTGGCCCGCCTGCTCGAATGCGCCGTAGACAGTTGCAAACAGCTCATTGATAACCGAGAAGTGCGTAGGAGGGACTTGCCCTGCGTTCATTATCACACGTTTAATGAAGTCCGGAACCTGCTGGTTACCATATCCGCCAGTTTTACGGATAGATGGCAAGACTTCTTTTGTTATCCATTTACGGAAAGCCTTTGCTGACGGCTTGCGGCTTTCAAGGATAGTGTCGTACAGACCATCCTCGTTGACGAAAGTAAAACGTTGCTTGCCTCCTGGCGTTTGAAGGGTGTCGGTTGAAACGACATCCTCTGTAAGTCTCTCTCTTACATGACTTGCTGTCAAACCAAGGTTCCTGCAAACATCTGCTAAACAGAAATAAGGTTCGCCATCCTTTACAATCACACGGATTGGGGTACTGTCTTCGCCCAACCCAAACTTAAATAATAAGTTTTTCTTCATTTGAAAATTTTTAAAACTATTATTGTGTTACTCTTAACACATTGCAAATATACAAATAATTATTTTCATAAACAAGAAAAGTGGTAAAATCTTCGCAGACTCCACCACTTTATATAAAAATAGTTTTAAAAATTTTTCTGTTTTTCGAGTGCAAATATAGGCAAAACATTGATAGAGAGTTGCCTTTTTACACTTTTTAAGATGAATTTAACGTAAATACAGTACTCCCGTCACCCATTTTATAAGGCAACGGTTCTAATTACTAAAGCCGGATCAGTTACTTTACATACCTTATCACCACACCTTCTGCGCTGCACCCTTGGACACAAAGGAAGTCAACACGGGACGTGGAAAGGGATACAGCAGATGGCGATGGATCTTAACAGAAACGGGGAGAATGTTGCATTCCTTTCAGAACGAGACATAGATGTTGAATCTTCTTCGGAGAAAAAAGAAAAGAAAAAGGGAAAAGCAAGAGCAGATGCACTCGTACTGTTCCAAGGTCGCCCTGTGATTGCCGACTTCAAGTATTGTATCACGAAAAAGGCAAATACACTTGCCGGTGACCTTGAGGAAGGATTTGGTCAGGCAGGTACTATAGTTGTTAAGTTGGAAAACATGGATGCTGGGGTGTTCAAGGAAGCCGTGGATTATCTTGTAAGAAACAACATTCCATACGGAAATATTAAGGTTATAAACAAATATGGGAAGAATATTGAAATTACATTAAAAGAGATACGATTTGGTGCGTACAAGAAAAAATTAAAGGGATTCCTTTGATAGGTATCCCTTTAAAACGGCACGAGGGGGAACGAATCCGGGCTCGCATAAGCCGAGGTGGATTTGAAATCTCCGTTGCAAATATACGAACAAATATTGAAACTTCCAAATAAATCGGGAGAAAAATGAATGAAGCCCTGCGTTATGTTAGTGAGCAGGCGACGAACAATGCTGCCACGGCAGCCAATGCTGCAATAGCCGCGATAAAGGTTGTTGCCATCCATTTCCAGTCGACGGGATTGCGTAGCTTAGGGTTCTCTGCCAGATAGTTCTTGCCAAAGGTCGTGAGCCGCGCTGCCTCTGGAACACCTCCCTCAATGTATACCACCCGTGCAAGGCCACGCTCATGCAGTTCGTGCAAGGCTGGGTGGTCCATTTCCGTAAGGAGGTCAAGCCTGTTGTCGCTCAACAGTCGCAGCACTCGTTTTTCCCGCTTAGTCAGTCTGATACGCTCCATAGGGCAAAGATACGGACTATTTTTGAAACTACAAAATAAAATTGATGAAAGATGATGGATGAAGGAGGATGGATTGGAGGAAAGATGGTGAAAAACCGTGCAGTTTCCATCATTTCACGACAATAGATTTATTGTCGGAAACGGCGGGCGGTGTTTTTTCGGTTCAATGCGGAAAGCATATATCTTTGTGGTGATTAATCGCAATTCGTAATATGAACAAGAAACTATTGAATACTCTGCAAGACAAGTGCAAGGACTTTGGATTGACAGAGAAGGCCATCGAGGAGCTGGCACAGTCGGCTTCCGAGGGTTTGACGGATGAATCCTCAGACGAGGACATCACGAAGGTTGCGGATTCGCTTGTTCCCTACGCAAAGATGATGCAGGGAGAGATTACAAGGAAGACGCGCAAACAGACTCCCAAGCCCAAGACCACTCCGAATGAGGATGGGGATAACGGTGACGGAGCAGGTGACGACGATGAGGGCGGCGAGATGCCCAAGTGGTTCCGCGATTACAAGAAGCAGAACGACAAGGCCATCAAGGACCTGCAGGACGAGAAGGCTGCACTGAAGGCTGAGAAGGCCAAGGGTGAGCGCAATGCTGCCATCACTCTGAAGGCGAAAGAGCTAGGTATCCCCGATTTCCTGATGAAGCGTTTCAGCATTGCTGACGACGCCGACATCGAGCAGGAACTGAAGGACTACAAGCAGGAGCTGGTCACCAACAAGCTGATGCCGGAGGCCAAGGCCGACATCTTATCATCCTCTCAAAAGGCAATGGAGGATGATGCCGAGACATGGGCTAAATCATTGCCTGATAACTAAACGAAAGTGAAAGATGATTACATTCGCATCACAATCCTACACTAAGCACCCGAATCCCTTCTGGCGTGAGGAAGTGAAGATTCTGCCCGGCGGTTTCAAGCCTGTGCAGGACTTCCCCGTAGGTACTAAGCTGCATCGCGGAACATTCGTGAGTGTTCTCCCCGGTCTGACTTGTGCCGTCATTAAGATGGGTAAGGTTGTGACAGGTGGCACCACTACGAAGCCGCGCGTAGAGAAGGGCAGCGACTTCCAGGTAGGCGACGTGGTGATGGACCTTGCCAACGACAGCAAGAGCCCCACCGTCAGCGCCATCGACACCTCGAACGCCGAGTATGACGTGCTGACACTCTCTTCCGCCATTACAGGGCTGGCTGCTGACCACCTCTTGCAGGAGGCCAACGAGTACCTGGTACATTCATCGGTAGAGTTATAGCCCTGATACCTTCAAAGGGAACTCCTGCTGCTCTTCCAGAACGGAAGCTACCAACACTTGCATTCGTAAAGTACCTACACTCATGGAATCTGCGGATAATGTCATTGCCTTGAAACACAGTCCCGAGGGAGTTAAGAATGCCCTCGGGACTGCATCTACACCCTTAATCAGAACATGCAATTATCCGAAGTTCAATGAACTTAGATACTTCACTAGAGTAACTTACCTGCCGAGATTCACTAGTTTTTACTTTACACAAGCGAAATTCCCGCCATCACTGCGTACTATTAATTATTACATAGATACTTGGGGGCATTTGCCTATAATGGATTTTCCATCGACATTAACTACCATAGAGTCCAGTTTCTGGCTGCGCATGACTACCAACGCTAACCGGGTCATCATCCTCCGCTCTGAGACGCCTCCGACCGTCAGCACGGACTATTACAATGCCAGTAAATTTGGTGTCATCCTTGTGCCATCTCATTTAGTAGGAACCTACAAGGCGGCAAGCGGATGGAGTCTAGCCGCTGCCAAGATTCAACCGCTAGAGGGGTCGAAGTACGAGGTGTTCAACGAGTGGGAGTATGATTAACTGTCGCAGAACTGCTCATACCACTCTAATTCCTCTGCCAAGTCGCTGGGGAGCGTGCTGATGCCTTTGATGTTGCTGAAACGCTTCCATTGCAATGCCTCTTTGTAGTGTGATATATTGTCATCTGGGACATATAACACAACACCGCTTGCATACGCGTTTACTTCATAATCGGTGGTAGGCTCTGGGTGGGGATTGAGGCAGATAAAATTGCCGCTACGGTATCTGAACTGATTCGCAGCGCCAAAGTTGTTGAATGAGTATGGGGAAAAGACATTAATTCTCGAATAAGCCGCACCAAGTTCAAATGGATATATAGTTGTCGTTCTAATGAGGTTTGGAGGACAGAAAAGTTTTAGAATTGACGACGATGTAAAGGTTCGGCCTAGTGCCGTCACACCCGTAAAATGTACCATGTCTCTAGAAGAGACCAATTGGCTATTGCTTTGAAACACAGTCCCGAGGGCATTTATCTGAATGCCCGTCCAACATCCTTGTAGATGGTGTTGTCGAGAACATGGGCGTAGCCTTGGGTTGTGACGAGTGAGCGGTGTCCGAGGATCTGCTGGATTGTGGTCACCGGGACGCCACGGTGGATGAGGATGGTGGCACATGTCACACGACCCACATGGAAGGAGAGGTGCTTGCGGATGTGCAGCCGCTTGGCCAGTCTGCGGAGGATGGTGTTACAACGGCTGTTGACGGGCAGGGATGGGAAGAGCAGTCCGCGCGTGGTGATGAGGTCGAGGGCCTTGCCGGAGAACATACGGGTGAGCGGTATGCGGACGATGGTCTTGGTCTTGTGCATTCTGATAATGAGCCACTTCTGCCTGTTGACCGTGTGTATATGGTTGAAGTGAGCCTCACGGACATCAGAGTATCTCAGCCCTGTGTAACAACTGAACAGGAAGGCACGGGACACCAGTAGCTCCTCATCTGAGAGTGTGCTGTCGGAGAGTAGCTGCTCCCACTTGCGTAGCTGCCGCTCGGTAAGTGCCTGCTTGGATGTCGGTTCTGTGCGGACGTGCCACTTGCGGAACGGATCAGACGTGAGCAGTTCCTCGTCGATGGCCACATTAACGTAACGGCGGAAGACCTTCATCTGCTTGGCTACGGTGTTGAGCTTCAGTCCCAGGTCGTTGAGGTAGCCCTCGAAGTCAGCCACGAGCCTCGGTGACAGGTCGGCGAAGGTCATTGCCGGACGGAAGTCACGGAGGTGGCGGAGCGTGTTGCGGTGGTTCTCCCGTGTTCCTTCCGACACTGCCGCCTCCTCGACGGCCTGCTCCATGAATGGAAGGAACGGTGCGGTGTTCTCTTTCTTTGAGGTAAGTTGCAGCAGGAGCGACTCGATACGCTCCAGACGTTCGATAATGTCTTGATTAGTCATATTGATATAACGTGTATTAGGGCAGTATAGAGATACTTCCAAGGAGAATGAAAAGTGACCTAATAATTAATAATTGTTCGTCAAACAATAGTTATTTTATTAAAATAATTTGGTAGATGGTTAAATTTTAACTATCTTTGTACCTAGGATGATAATAAATTTAAAGTAGGTATTCGATAAGTAAAACTGTGTGTTTTTCATAGTATTAGAGTTAAGATTATTTTTCTTGGCCAGTCGCGACGGGAGTCGTAGCTGGCTTTTTAAAGACCTCCTCTATAAGCTTGGCATTGTTATCATTTATGATAGAGAAGTCTTTTGCGATATACACGTCGGCAATATCCAGTGATCCTACATGGTTCAGGGCTTCGTCTACATCAGACTTGCTGAAGCGCATGAGGTTACGGGAGAGTGTGGCGAACGTGTGCCGTGCTTGGTAGAAGTTCAGCCCCTCGATGCCGACGGCCTTACCGACATCTTTCAGGCCCTTGTTAAGGTTCTGATTGAACGTGCTGGCCGTACTATACCGCTCCGAGAAATTGAACACTTTATTCTTTCCCTTGTATTTCTTCACAAGATCTTTGATGAAAGGATTGATGACAACCTCGATATAAGCCTCATCGCTTCTGCGGTCTTTAGTCTTTGCTCGCTTGTAACGTATTACGTCGCCCTTCCTGTCGGCGCAATAGTACATGTCCACCGAGTTCATTCCCATTAGGCAGAAGGAGAGGATAAAGCAGTCACGGGCAAGCTGGGCGCGGCTGTGCGGCTCGCCCTCAAAGTTATAAATCTTCAGTAACTGTTCAAGAGAGAGTGCTCGCACACCTTTCTTTAATACCTGACGGGGAACTTTATACCGCATGAAAGGATCGTTTTTGATTACCTGCTCATAGTCGGTGTTGTACTTTCTCATGGCTTCCCTGTATAGATGGCGCATCTGTCCGAGATATAGCGACTGAGCTCTTGGTTTCCCCTTCAGGTGTTCTTCGAACCCCTTAAGTGTGCTGTAAGTAATAGATGTGAATGGAAGCTTGCGTTGTCCAAGGTGCCCTCAAGTGTGTTAAGCATCGTAACGTAGTTTTTCTTTCCCTTAATGTCCGTGTGCTCCAGCCATTCATCAGAAAACGCAAAGAACTCCACTTCGTCATAAGCTACCGTTATGCGCTCCACGATGTACGAGGCATCCGCTTTTCTTCCGGCAAGATCTAGAGAAAGCGCAGCGAGCCTGTCTTCGAGTTTCCGGCGCATACGCTCAACCAGCATCGCCTTCTCGACGTTCTTGATTTTCTTTCCATTGGATGAGAGTTCAGAGTCAGCTACGCTAATCTCCGTCGAAATTCTTTTCTTTGAATTCTTTCCCTGACAAACGAGGAATGTCACAGGGTGCACTCCCTTCTTGTTCTTCTTGCCAATTTCAAGTGTAATTGTTGCCATATTTTTTTCGGATGTTTGACGGATGTTTTAGGTGTCAAAAGTGAAAATGGTATCCAAAAGTGAAATTTGTGTTTTTATATGAACAATCCCTGCAAACGTATATTTGCAGGGATTTTCGGTGTGTGATCCCGTTGGGATTCAAACCCAAGACCTTCAGAACCGGAATCTGACGCTCTATTCAGCTAAGCTACGGGACCAATTTGCGGTGCAAAGGTAATGAATAAAATTGAGAATTGTGTGGTGAGCGATGATATTTTTTCGAAAAAATAATATTCTCAGAAGAATTACTACCTTCAAAACGTCGGGAACAAACATGTTTTGTAGTCAAAATGCAAAAATTATATCGTTTTTACTTGCAATTCAATAAATAATATGTACCTTTGCAGAGCATTTTAACAATTAAGGTACAAAAGATATAGCCATCATGAGCAAACTGATCATACCAACATATTATGAGCGGCTGCTGGATATGAAGCAGACCGAACAAGGCATTAAACAGATCAAGGATTTCTTCCAGATGAACCTCTCGACAGAATTGCGGCTGCGCCGCGTGACGGCTCCACTGTTCGTGCTGAAGGGTCTGGGCATTAACGACGACTTAAACGGTGTCGAGCGTGCCGTGACGTTCCCCATTAAGGACTTGGGCGATGCCAAGGCCGAGGTGGTGCACTCTCTGGCGAAATGGAAAAGACTGACACTGGCCGAATATGAGGTGGAACCGGGCTACGGCGTGTATGCCGACATGAATGCCATCAGGGCCGATGAGGAACTGGACAACTTGCACTCGCTGTATGTGGATCAGTGGGACTGGGAGGCAGTGATTACGCGCGAGGACCGAAACCTGGACTTTCTGAAACGGGTGGTACGGCGCATCTATGCGGCCATCCTTCGCACGGAGTATCTCACCTGTGAGACGTACAACCAGATAAAACCGTTCCTGCCGCGTGACATTCATTTCATTCACAGCGAGGATTTGCTGGCGATGTATCCCGACAAGAGCGTAAAAGAGCGCGAGGACCTGATTGCCAAGAAATACGGCGCAGTGTTCATTATTGGTATCGGTGGGAAACTGGCCAATGGAGAACCTCATGACGGTCGTGCGCCCGACTATGATGACTGGACGACGGAGACGGCAGAGGGCCATCGCGGCTTGAATGGTGACATACTGATATGGTATCCTATTCTCGACCGTGCCGTTGAGCTTTCGTCGATGGGTATCCGTGTGGACAAAGAGAGCTTGCTCCGGCAGCTGAAACTATCGGGTGAGGAAGAGCGCGAGAAGTTGTATTTCCACCAAAAGTTGCTGGCGGGAGAATTGCCACTGAGTATTGGTGGCGGTATCGGACAGAGCCGTCTGTGCATGGTGTTGCTCCATAAGGCTCATGTGGGCGAGATTCAAGCCAGCATCTGGCCCGATGACATGGTGAAAGAATGCGAGGCCTTGGGGATGCCGCTAATCTAGGGGCTCAGAATTGTAGACCATTGTCTCTCAGATGTTTATGCGGGGACGCATTTACGCAGAACGATCTCAATGGTTTCCTCTAACACGGAAAACCAACTAGGTTAATTCCAAATCCAGCACCGAACGGAGTTGTTCGACGGCTGGATTTTCTTTTAACAGTTTCTCAAATACTTCTCTTCGGCTGAGGATTTTGCTCACTTCATTCGACTTGGCAAGACGCAGTTGCAGGGTGATATTGCCGTTGTGCAACTCTTTAGCCAATGTAGCACAGATGCGTTTTTTGATGGTCGACATCTGGTCGAGCAAAATCTGATTGTCGACCACTACCTCTACGTCGGGAAAGGTAGTGATGACGGGATGCATGTTTTTCATGCGGTGCGACATGGCAGCCATCTGCTGGGGCATACGCTGGCACATGGCATACCATTGTTTCTGCAAATCTTCAACTGTGAAACTGTTGTCTTCGTCTTTGTTCGTCACCTCGGGCTCACTCTGATATACTTGTTTCTCAGGGCCGCGCCTGATGGTATTGAAAGTCATGCCAATGCTACCCAATTTGATTTTACCTGGCGATGAGGTTGCAATGGGAGACGGACCAGTGGATGCCGAAGATGAAGGAGTGGTCTCAGGCTGGGGCACAGACTGACCAGGCAGCGCAGCCTGAGCCGGGCGCTGCTGTGGTTGCCCTGCCGCGGTCACCTGCTGGGCCGTTGCTGGCTGGGCTTTGTCTGTTTTTTTCTTGAACAGGGTTTTCAATCGCTTGGGGCTACGCCCCGCGCTGACGCCATCGTCTTCCTGTGTAATCTGGGCAACCTGTATAAGGGTCAGTTCAACCAACAGCCGCTTATTGGAGCTTTGACGGTAGTTGATGTCGCAGTCATTCATCAGTTTGAGGGCACGATAGAGGAACTTCGTGGGACATTTCTGAGCCTGTTCCTGATAACGGGCGGTCTGTCGCTGGCTAGCCTCCAGTAGTGGCAGTGTCGCGGCATCCTTGGCCATCAGCACATTACGCACGTGTGAAGCCAATCCATTGATGAGGTGGCCCCCATCGAATCCCTTGTTAATGACATTATTTAAAAGTACCATCACATCGCTCACCTTGTTTTGCAAGCTGAGGTCGATGATGTTGAAATAGTTTTCGGCATCGAGCACATTCAGGTCTTCGATGACTTTGGCATAAGTGATGTTGCCTTGACAGAAGCTGGCTGTCTGATCGAAGATGCTGAGCGCGTCGCGCATGCCGCCATCGGCTTTCTCAGCAATGACGTTCAGGGCATCTTCCTCGTAGGTGATGCCTTCTTTTTCGGCCACCATCTTCAGGTGGTCGATGATATTGGGAACGGTCATCCGCTCGAAGTCGTAAATCTGACAACGCGACAAGATGGTGGGCAGTATCTTGTGTTTCTCGGTGGTTGCGAGGATGAAGATGACATGTGCAGGCGGTTCTTCCAGGGTTTTCAGGAAAGCATTGAAAGCCTGTGTCGACAACATGTGTACCTCGTCGATGATGAACACCTTGTAGCGTCCCACCTGCGGTGGAATGCGTGTCTGGTCCATCAGCGCCTTGATATTCTCGACCGAGTTGTTGCTGGCCGCGTCGAGCTCGAAAATGTTGTACGACCGCTGTTCGTTGAATGCGTCACAACTCTCGCAGTGGTTGCAGGCCTCGCCCTCGTCGGTGGGCGTCATACAGTTGATAGCCTTGGCAAAGATACGGGCACAAGTGGTTTTTCCGACGCCCCTGGGCCCGCAGAAGAGATAGGCATGAGCCAGTTTGCCGCTCTTCACGGCATTCTTCAGCGTTGTGGTAAGCGCTGACTGGCCAACCACCGAGTCGAAGGACATCGGCCGGTATTTGCGTGCTGAAACGATGTATTCCATTGTGTAGTTTCTAGATTTTTGATGCAAAGATAATGAAAACCGAGGGGAGTACAAAAGAATTCTTTCCTTTTTTCGGCCCCGTGACAGCATTTCTACGGCATTTAAGTCAAATTTAAATAATAAAATACAAAATATAGACAGCAGCATGCCATAATTCAATAATTATGTTTATCTTTGCCACTGAAAACGCCTTGAGAGTGTTTTTATAGTATAAATTTTTGAATCATGAGTCGTCTTGGCAACATATGGAAATTCATCAGTCACAACAAGTATTGGATTGTGATGTTTATCGGCGTGCTGATTGTCGGCTTCGTCGATGAGAACAGTTTTCTGAAGCGAATAGACTATGAATTCCAGATACGCGACCTGAAGAGCCAGATAGAAGACTATAACCGTCGCTACGAGAATGACTCGCGCCAGTTGCGCGAGCTGAACCGTAATCCCAAAGCCATTGAGAAGATTGCGCGAGAGCGTTACTTCATGAAGGCCGACGACGAGGATATCTTCGTACTGAGCGACGACCGTATACATGAAAATAACAATGAGAGAGCTGACTAAACAACAGAGTATTCTTTTCCTCATAGGTGCGGTACTGATGGTTGTCGGTGCCGGACTGTATGTGTTTGGCGTGCAGGTAGTAGCCCCCTGGGTGTTTGCCGTCGGTGCATTCCTGTTTGCTTCCATCCAGCTGATACAACGCTACGATGGCAGCAACCCCACCATCAAGCGTCTGCGCCGCATGATGATCATGGGCGATGTGCTTTTCATGCTGGCCGCCGTATTCATGGTCGAGAACGCCTATCATTTTCTTTTGCCGACCTTCCTGAAGTTTGGCATGGGCGGTTATAATGCCTACCTCACCTACATTCACAACAACTGGGTGGTGTTGCTCCTCGTGGCAGCCATGTTGGAGCTCTATTCTACCCACAGAATCAGCAATGAACTGGACAAAGAGGCAAAAAAACGCTAAAAGTAGGTGTAAATGTTTTAAATAGCATAAAATTTTTTTTGTGGTTGAATAATACATTGTACATTTGCGAAAGAATTTGCAAAAACAGTATATGAATAAGACACTATATCTTTTGTTACTCGTAGGAATATTGACGTCTTGTGGCAACTCTTATTCCGTGCAGGGCTCGTCGAATGTCTCAACGCTCGACGGCCGGATGCTTTATCTGAAGGTTTTAAAGGACAATGAGTTGAAGAACGTCGATTCTTGTGAGGTCGTTCATGGTAAGTTCCAGTTTGGCGGTAATATCGATTCCACCAAGATGGCCACTATCTTCATGGACGATGAGAGCATTATGCCTATCGTATTAGAGAATGGCGAGATTGTCATCAAGCTCGACAATACCCAGCAGTCGGTCAGCGGAACGCCCTTGAACGACAAGTTGTTTGAGTTTATCGACAAGTATAACCAGCTGCAGAATATGGTGAACGAACTGGGACACAAGCAGAGCCAGGCCATTATGGACGGCGAGGACGAGCAGGTGACCAACGCACGCCTCACCCAGGAGGCCAATATCATCGCCATGCGCGAGGACAGTCTGGTGACCAATTTCATCACCGACAACTTCGACAACGTGCTGGGTCCTGGTGTCTTTATGATGGTGACGGCCGGCTACCGCTATCCCGAGCTTACTCCTTGGATTGAGGATATCATGAGCAAGGCCACCGACTATTTCAAGAACGATCCTTATGTGAAGGACTATTATCAGAAGGCTCAAGAGAACCAGGCCATCATGAACGGCATGGCCACGCCCGAGGTGGCACCGACTCAGCCCGCCCCAGCCACGACTGTTCCCTCAGTCAGTCTGCCGGTTGATTCCACCCTGAACGCAGCGCCACTGACCAAATCACCCAAATAAATGAGAACATTCATCAAGAATGCAACCATAGTGAATGAGAGCCGGCAATTTGTCGGCTCTATTCTGATAGAGGAAGACCGTATAGCCGGTATTTTCGAACACGGCATGGCGCCCCAAGGACCATTCGACGAACAGGTCGATGCCTCGGGGTGTTTCGTTTTCCCTGGCGTCATCGACGAACACGTGCACTTTCGTGAGCCGGGACTGACGGCAAAAGCCGACATCGAGAGCGAGAGTCGCGCTGCTGCCTACGGTGGTGTGACATCGTTTTTCGACATGCCCAACACCCTACCCCAGACCACTACGCTCGAGGCTCTCGATGAGAAATTCGCACTGGCAGCCGAGAAGAGCCACGTCAACTATAGTTTCTTCTATGGTGCCACCAACCAGAACACCGACACGTTCGACCAACTGGACGAGCACCGCATTCCGGGCATCAAACTCTTTATGGGGTCGTCAACAGGCAACATGCTGGTCGACCGCCGCGAGGCATTGGAGAAAATTTTCAGTTCCTCGCGCCTGCCCATCATGGCTCACTGCGAGGATACAGGCATCATCAACCGCAACATGGCCCGCGTGAAGGCAGAGTTCGGCGACGACCCTGTCATCGGGTTCCATCCCGTCATTCGCTCCGAGGAGGCTTGCTACGAGTCTACCCGACTGGCTGTCGAGCTTGCCAGCAAATACGGTACGCGCCTGCATGTGGCCCATCTGACCACCCAAAAGGAACTGAGTCTGTTTGAGACCTGTGAACAGCCGGCGAGAGGGAAATTGCGCGACAGTGAAACAGAATCTGAACAGTCTATCTGTTATATTCCGCCTCGGCCCGCTCCGCTCCCGAAGATTACTGCCGAGGCTGTTATCGCCCATCTTTTCTTCACCGACTGCGACTACCCACGGCTCGGAACGCGTATCAAGTGTAATCCCGCCATAAAGCGGCCTACCGACCGCGAGGCACTGCGCAAGGCATTGATGGACGGCCGCATTGCTACTGTCGGCACCGACCATGCTCCTCATCTGCTGAAAGACAAAGAAGGAGGCTGTGCGCGCGCCGCCTCGGGCATGCCCATGATACAGTTCTCTTTAGTGGCCATGCTCGAATTGGTCGACAAAGGTGTGCTCACCCTTGAGTGTCTGACTGATGTGATGTGCCACCGTCCGGCTCAGTTGTTCGAGGTGCGTGAACGTGGCTATCTGCGCCAAGGATATAAGGCCGACGTGGTGGTGGTACGCCCCAACAGTCCGTGGACCGTCACTCCCGACATCATCCAAAGTAAATGCCAGTGGTCGCCCATGGAGGGACATACCTTCAACTGGCGCGTAGAGCATACTTTCTGCAACGGCCAGCATATATATAATAAAGGTGTGTTCGATGAGAAGAGCCGCGGCGAAGCCATCACCTTCCGCTAACGCCATCTGCCTCATAGCGTCCTTCACGCCCCAAGGATAATACGCCTTAGCCCATAACATCACTCTTCAACCCACATTCAACGCCCCATGATAGCGAGAATCATCATCCCCCTCATCCTTATGATTGTCCTGTCTGATTTGTATCTCGACAGACACTATCTGCGCCGCCGTGTGAAGTACACATGGTGGAAACGCCTGCTCTGGTGGATTCCCGGAGCTGCTATGATGGTCTTCGCGATTGTCCTGTCCTGTTCGAAGGACTTTGCCCCCGACGACATTTCGGTGCTCTATTGGTTTTTGTTCCTGCTGGGCTTGGTGGTGGTTCCTAAGGCTGTCTATGCCCTCTGCTCGTTTTTGGGCTGGCGCTTCTGCCGCTGGCGCAAGAAACGCATCAATTGGGGAAACCTCATCGGACTCGTTCTGGCTTTCTACACCATCTTTGTACTGATTTACGGCAGCACTATCGGGTTCAGCCGACTGGAGGTGAAGCATCTTGACTATACTTTTGATGATCTGCCTACGGCTTTCGATGGCTATAAGATTGTGCATTTCTCCGACATCCATGTGGGTTCTTACACGGGTTCGCGCAAAGCCATTCTCGACCGCGCCCTCGACAGTATTGATGCCCAGCAGGCCGATGCCATCGTTTTTACCGGCGACATTCAGAACATCCGTCCGCACGAACTCTATCCGGTCATGGGCCGGCTGAACCAGCTGAAAGCCAAAGACGGCGTTTTCTCTGTGTTGGGCAACCACGACTATTCGTATTATACGCGCCATGACGACCCCGCCATCCGGGCTGCCAGTGAGCGTGAAGTTATCAACCGCCAGCGCCAGATGGGTTGGCAGTTGCTGCTGAACGAGCATCGGGTGATTCACCGTGGCAACGACGAGTTGGTCATTGCCGGTATGGAAAACCTTGGAGAGGAGAAACCGGGCTTGCCACCGGGCGACTATCCCTTGAAAGGCGATGCGAAGAAAACCCTGAAGGGTGTTGATCCTGAAGCATTTGTTGTCATGCTGGAACATGAGCCATGGGCATGGCGCCATCACATTCTTCCTGAGCGCAAGGTGCCCCTCACCTTGAGCGGCCATACACACGGCGGACAGATTACGTTCTTCGGATTCTCGCCCATGGGAGTGTTTCAGAAAGAGTGGTGCGGCGAATATCGCGAGGGAAACAGCATTCTCTATGTGACAAAAGGCTTGGGCGGCGTCATCCCTTTGCGTTTTGAGGCAACGGGCGAGATTGTCGTCATCACGCTCCACTCGAAAAAGAAGTGACTACTGACTGTCGTTCCTTTTCATTCGTTTTTCAACAGACTTGATGCCAGGAAACGGCGCATCAAAACCACTGGTATGCCACGCCGACGTGCATAGTCAACCAACTGGTCCTCACCTATCTTGCCCACATCAAAATAACGGGCTTTCGGATGCGCCATCATCAATCCCGACACCGAAGCATGTGGAGTCATCATTCCGCTTTCAGTCAGCCGTATACCAATGTCTTTCATCCCCAGCAGGTCGTCCAGCACAAAATTGATGCTGGTATCTGGCAGCGAGGGATAGCCCACGGCCGGGCGTATGCCCTGAAACTTTTCCTGATGTAGTTCGTCGATAGTCAGGTGCTCGTCGGCTGCGTATCCCCAGTAATGTCGGCGCACCTGCTCATGCATGTGCTCAGCAGCCGCCTCGGCCAGTCGGTCGGCCAGCGTCTGAACAAGCATCCGCCGGAAAGGATCATCAGGATACATCTGCTCGGAGCGATGGTCAGTGCTGGTGGAAAAAAGTCCTATCTGGTCTTTCTGTCCTGACGAAAGAGGTCTCAGAAAGTCGGCAAGACAGAGGTTCGGGGCGCCTGTCTGCGTGTGTTTTTGTTGGCGAAGCATGGGCAGCCGGTGGTTGTCTATCACGATGTCATCGCCGTCGCTGTTGGCATTGTAGATGGCAAACAACGCATAAACGGGGCATTGGGCCTCCATCTCGCGAAGCATATCAACGGCTTCCTGCCGCAACTGCTCCTGCTGGGCGACGGGTTTGCCGCTCAGTCCCCATGCATGAAAGAAATAGAGCCAGTTGATGTATGGCTCTATCTCGCTGATTCGATATGTTAGGATTTTTCTCAACTTTCACTCTCACTTCCCGCCTCTTGTCGCCTTATTGGTCGGGATTCTCCACAAACCCCTGATATTCGGGCACGAGGTCGGCCATAATGACCCTGTAACTCTCGTCCATGCGTTCCTTGATGTCCTCAGCGCCCTGCTCCTTGGCATAGATGGGGGCATGGATGGTGAGCGTCATGGGATGCCAGCACACCCACTTCCAGTCGCGCATGCGAGGCATGATATTGAACGAACCGTTGATGGTCAGCGGCACGATGGGCAGTTGCAGTTCGTCGGCTAGCATGAAAGCGCCGCGGCGGAACGTACCCATGTGGCCAGTAAACGACCGGGCTCCCTCTGGGAAGACCACGAGTGAGATACCGTCGCGCAAGATGGCCCGTGCTTTATCGTAGGTCTCTTTCACCTTGCGCGGTCCGCTCTTGTCGACAAAAATCTGATGACTCTTCTCGCAGGCATAGCCCACAAACGGAATCTTGCGCAGGCTGCGCTTCATCATCCACTTGAAGTTGCGGCACAGATAACCATAGATGAGGAAGATATCGAAGGCACCCTGGTGGTTGCTTACGAAGACATACGACTCACCTTTCTTCAGGTTCTCGCGCCCGCTGACTTTCACCGGAATAAGGAACACCCACAGGATGAAACGGGCCCACCACTTGCCGGGCTCATAACCCCAGAAGTGACCGTTGCCCAACGAGCAGCCCACGACTACCGTGAGGCTGGTGATGATGGTGGCAATAATGGTCAGGGGCACTGCCACGCATAGCTGATAGATGCGATAGAGATATTTCATCGGTTATTCTCTTTACCAATCATTCGTCTAATTCGCTTGCTCACTCATCTACAATCTTCGGATATTTGCGCGTCCAGCCGTCCCAGCGCAGTCGCATCACGCCAAAGAAAGCCTCGCCGAAGATACCGCCACTCATTTTGCTCACGCCCTCGCGACGGTTGATGAAGATGACAGGCACCTCCTTGATTTTGAAGCCAATCTTATAGGCTGTGAACTTCATCTCTATCTGGAAACCGTAGCCTTTGAAGCGTATCTTGTCCAGTTCGATGGTCTTCAGTACGCGACGCTTGTAGCATTTGAATCCAGCCGTGGTGTCGTGCACCTTGAAACCAGTGACCAAGCGCACATATTTCGAAGCAAAATAGCTCATCAGCACGCGCCCGATGGGCCAGTTCACCACATTCACACCACTCACATAGCGCGAGCCGATGGCCAGGTCGTAGCCCTCGTCGGCACAGGCACTATAGAGCCGTGGCAGGTCGTTGGGGTCGTGGCTGAAGTCGGCATCCATCTCGAAGATGTAGCCGTAGTCGCGCTCCAAGGCCCACTTGAATCCGGCAATGTAGGCCGTTCCCAGTCCCAGTTTACCGCTGCGCTCGACAATGAACAGACGGTCGGCAAACTCGGTGTCAATCAACCGGTGCACAATCTGTGCAGTTCCGTCGGGCGAGCCGTCGTCGATGACGAGGATATGGAAGCACTTCTGCAGCGCAAACACCGCACGGATAATCTTCTCGATGTTTTCCTTCTCGTTGTATGTGGGAATGATTACAATACTGTCGCTTGCATTCATAGTCATGTGATGATTGTTGGAATAATGATGCAAAAATACAAAAAAATGGGGACACTGCAAATGTTTCGCCGTTTTTTGTGTCAAGTGCCGTTGTTTTTCGTGGATTGGGTTGGCGGCTATATCAGCACCGGCAGATAAGCCTTATCAGCATCATAAAAGACTCATCGAGTCATAAAAACTTGATAAAGCAAAAAGAACGACTCATCATTTCATGATAAAAAAAGAAAACTGGAGCACGCAGGAATAACCTACATGCGTCCAGTTTGTTCTGTATCGACTCCCTTTCCACGGCTTACACGAGCTCTCATACTGCCCCAACGGAAAGTATAACGAACGGTTAAGTTGACCCGATGGGGGCTGTAATTAGTGTGATGATGCATAGTTACGCCATCAACATAAGTATGGCGGAAAGAGTACGACCAATACTTATAGGCAAGAGCCACCGACAGCCGGTTCTTGAGGAACATTTTCCGAATGGTCTCCGTAAAGCGAATCTGGCTCCCGTTACTGGTTTCCAAAGTCTTTGCAGGTGGTTCCCACTGGAAATCGGTGTTCAGGATAAAGCCGCCGGGAAGTGTGTTGTTCGACAAAAGTGCAACGAAACTTGAGAAATGGGTGGCCGACCTGCCGAGATACTTCTCATTCTTCAGTGCCCCAAGCAGATTCATCGAAACCATCCACTTCTTGGTGATGGGCTTGTTCCAACTGACATTTGCGCTCCACTTGTCAGTCTCTCCCACATCATCATACGAGGAGTACATCACATCGGCATCCTGCTCCTTATATACATGCGAGCCGAATAGCGGCTGCTGCTCCCAGCTTACGTCAAGCGATAGTCGCCCGAAAAGAGTGAGCGTGGCTCCCAATCTGTCGAAGACAACAGGCTTCAGATACGGATTTCCAACACTATACGAGTACTCACTATCCCACAATACGGCTGGATTGAGCATGGACATCGACGGTGAAGTCAATCCACGCAGATAGGTAAACCGCAAGTTGTGATTCCGTTTTTGATTAATAACATAGTTCAATCTGACATTGGGAAAGAGATGGTCGTAGTCACTGGCGTAATTTTTATCAGATTGCAGCTTTGAGCGCGGATTGATATGTTCGTGTTCATAACGCAGCCCAAGTGATGCGCTCCACTTTCCTAACGAGAAGTCGTAACTGCCATAGAGGGCGGCAACCTCTTCTTTGTAGAGAAAAAGGTCACTATAGGTCATGTACGGATTTACCACACCGTTTTCACTCTGTTTGTTATCAGTTTCGGTATCATTGTCCCAGCCCGTGAAAGCAGCGCCACCTCTGAGCTTGTTGTTTTTCCCCAACTTTTGTGTTACATCCACTTTCAGGGTATATGTTTTCTTGTGCTGCTCGCTCTGGTTGTTGCTGTCCCACATATCGGTATTACCCTCACGCCACACATGCTTGTTCTGTGTTGACTTGTCATGAGCATAACAGGCATAGGTACTCACCTCGCCCGTCTTCCACGTGTGAGTGTAATCAGCAGCCAGCTGATACTGGTCCGATTTGTTTTTACCCCATGAGAGATCTGCAATCTCACCAAGCATGGTCGAACCTGAATAATTAGTAATGTCCGACCGTCCGTGTGAGTGATTATTTTGCAAAAGTCCCCCCACCTCGAAAGTCACAATATCTTTCGGAGTAAAATCGTAGCCCAATCCCACGCTGAAGTTATACACCCTGCTATCATTGCCAGCTTTAGTGTTATCGAGCCGCCTGTTGCCTGACATCTCAAACAGGGTCTCGCCATAGCTTTTGCTGTCTACATCACTATAAGATAGCGACGCATTGCCATATGCCGACAATTTGCCTTGCCGCGACTGGAAGGTGACGGTTGGACGAATGGAACTATAATAGCCTGTTTCACCGGCAACGCCCACGGTAGCCATGCCGCCATCGGTGAGATTCACGGTATGAATCTTGACGACAACCGATCCTGCCATCGATGCACGCTCCTCTGCTCCTGACGACGCAATAACTTGTATATCCTTAATGCTGGCGCCCTTCATGGTATTCAGATAATCGAGCAGGTCTTTCCCCCGAAGTCTCACGATACGACGGTTTACATAGACACGAGCCACTGGTCGGCCAAACAACAACAAACGGTCGGCTGTTACCACCATGCCTGGCAAATAAGCCATGATGACATCAACTGGTTGCTGGCGGAATTGGGGATTCTGCGACAGATTCATGCGGTAGCCTTCCGCATCGTAACGAATACGGCGGCCCTTCACCAACACTTCGTTCAATTGCCGCACATCGTCAATCATACTCACATCCACCTGAACTTTCTTTTTTGCATCCACCTCAGCAGTAAACGGCTTAAAGCCCACAGCTGTCACCACCATCGTGTAAAGACCTGGTTGAACACGCAACAAATAACCGCCCTCCTCGTTTGTTACCGTCTGATAAACCCGGGCTGTGTCGAGAACTGCTGTCAACCTCAGGTTGGCACCTGCCACCCCATGGTTGGCACCGTCAACGACTATTCCGTTGACATCACTAACAGGAACAGAAGGATTTTGCGCCCACAAGATTGCGGGAACAAACAACAATAACATATCCAAAAGAACGAAAAACCTCTTTTTCACCAGCGTATCACCAAATGTCAATAACATCTCCTTCATTATCATACCTCACAAATATAGGATTTCCACAACCATCACAAGTATACTACTCTAAAACTGAAAGCAGTATAATCATGGAAGATTATTCACTTTTTCCCTCCTGCTTCAGACTATTTCTCTCTATTCGCTGGAGCGCACCGCGAGCCTGAAGTTTCATCAATCTGAGTTTTTGGTTGTCAGGTTCTTTCTCTGCCAATCGCAAGAACTGCTCATAGTATTTCTTCTCGTTCTCCTGATCGGCGAGCATCATGCCATAGGTCTGTCCTAAATTAAAAAGAGTGGCCATGGAGTTTGGGTTGTAGTCAAGATGCATCTTCCATATATCAATCGCCTCCTGATAGTGTTCACTTTCATAATATGCCTCGGCCAGCGACAGGGTGAGCTGACGCATATTAACAGTATCGGGGAGAATAAGATCGAGTGCGCGCGATAAGTGTTTCACCCCCTCGTCATAACGTTTCAGTTCGTTGCAGATGGTGCCCAGCCGCTGCACACATCCATAATGGCGGTATTCATTCATTTCAGCAGCCTGGCTCAATCGCTGGTGGGCCAGTTCAAGACTGTCCATCTGTGAGTAGCACATGCCTGACGAATAAAGCGTATTGAAAGTTGAATCGCCCAAAGAGAGCAGCCGGTCGTAGATATCAGCAGCCTTCGGGTAATCCTGACAAAAGAAGTAACAGTCGGCCAAGGCGCGGTTCACCTCAATGTTCGAGGTGTCCTTACGGAAATACTCCTCAGCACATTTTGCCCCGTTCTGAGGCTGTTCGGTCTGTGCATAGGCCGTAGCCAAACGGGCAACGACCTCGCCGTCCATTGGGAAACGGGCATTCAGCATGCGCCCCCAGTACACCAGAGCATCGTTGTCTGCCAGGTTCTGACTGCTAAATACCAGTTGCCGCAACGACTCATGGGTCTGGCTATGGTCGTGAAGAGAACTCAACAACTTGACACAACGTCGGTAGTCCATACGTTTATATACGCAGTTGGCCAGAGCAAGGCGCGTGGCATCGCAGTCGTTCAATGAAAAAGCCTGCTCATAATACTGTAAGGCACCAAAAGTATTATACTCATCCATACAACTGTCACCGGCAGACAATAGTGAGTCTAACGATTCTTGCGCATGAAGCGAGAACGAAAAGGATAGCATTACCCATATAGGCAAATAATGGAAAATGACCGTCTTCTTCATAACTGAACTCTGATAATTAATGCAAAAGTAATAAAAAACAATGTGTTTTGCAAAAAAAATACACTTTTTTACACACAAGCCGAATTGAAAAGACAGGCCAGGGCCTTTTTTGCAAAAAAAACAGATTCGCCAATGCCCGATTAGTACCACTGCACGGCATTCGAATAGCCGGAGCGCTTGTCGTATTTCAGGGCGTCGGTCAGGGTTGAGGCATTGCAACGGAAGGAGAAGTTATAACTGGTGTAAGGAGCCAACACCACCGAGCACGACATGTTGAAGCAGTGCAGGTCGCGCTGCAGCGAGGCGGTGGTCATCGACATGGCCTTGTTCTCGAAGTCGTAACCGCTGGAGAAACTGATGTTCCATCCCTCACTCAACTTGATATTGCCGCTCACATTCAGTGTCTGGGTGAACTTATAGGGATAGCGCATGGTCTTGGTGTTGAACTTGCCGCCGGTATTCTCGCGCATGCTAATGCCATAGCCGAAGGTGATAGACCACGGCATCGAGAACTTCATATAGCCGTCGGCGTCGGTCTCGGCCAGTCCGCCTTGGTTCTCGGCTCCGCGCTGACCTTTCACCATGTCCTTGTCGATATTGGTCTCAACGCCTGTGTCGTCGTCATCCTCATCGTCCTCTTCTTTTCCTTTGTTCTTCTTGTCGTCATCGCTGCCCCCGCCGAAGAGTTTCTTCAGCTTGTCGGGTGTCAGTGTGTACGAGAGGTTTTGCGACATGCCCTGGAAACGTCCGAAACGTCCGTAGCCATACTCGGTGTGGGTGCCGACATAGGGTTTGCCATTCTCGTCGAGCTCGTAGGCATAGGTGGCAAACACAGCGTTGAGGTTGAAGGTATAGCTCTTGGTGAGCTTCAGTCGGAGGCGCATGCTCAGGTCGCTCCACGGACGGGTCTTGGCGGCCATGTTGTACGACATGCTGGCTCCCAGTTCATCGATGAGGCTGATTTTCTTGTAGTCTACGCTGTCGTCCTCTTCCGACTTGATTTTCATCTCGAGGTTGTTACCGATGTCAAACGAGATGGTTCCGCGCCTGTCTTTGCTGGGCAGCGAGCCCACTGAGTTCTGATAGGGTGAATACTCCACCAGCGACACATTGCCGTCGGCATCGGTCTTCTGGTAGGTGTCGTAATAGCCGTAGCGCTCTGTGCCGAAACTAGGCGCGAAGCTGAAGCTGACCGTAGGCGTGACAACGTGGCGGATGCGGTCGATCTTATCGCCGAAGATCTTGCGCGAGGGCATCCAGAAGCCATAGAGCTTGGTCGATGCCGAGAGGCTGACGTCCCAGTCGAAGATGTTGTGGAAGCCGTAAGTGGTGTCGCACACCTCTTGCTGCCGCACACGGTCCCAGCTCCTGGTCACCTTGCGGCTCGTCATACGGTCGTTGAAGTTGAACGAGGGTGTGACGTTCAGGTAGTTGAACAGCGTGAAACTGCCGTTGATGGGTATCTTGTGCGTCATGCCGTTCTTCCAGTCTTTGATGATATTGGCATGCAACAGCTGGTCTTCCTTTGTATTAATCTCATTGCTCAGATGACCGGTATAGCTCATCGATATTTTCTCGTACCACCGCTCCTCGCCAACAGCTTTCTTGCGCTTAAAGGGATAGAAACGCGAGATGCTGATGTTCAGGTCGGGCAGGGTGAGCGCAATCGTCGAGTCACGCATGTTCTGGTTCAGGTTCATGTTGGTGCTGATGGTCATACCGATGCTCGAGAAGGTGGTCGACCAGTTGACCGACGAGGTGCGGGTCGACTGCGTCATTGCCTGCGGATTATACATCGAGGTGAGGTTGTTGCGCTCGTAACTGCTCGTAGCAAAGTTGACACTGGCCGAGAGTGTGCTGAACGGATTCGACTTGGCATCCTGCCGGTGGTTCCACTGTATCTTGAAACTCTCCTGCTCGGTGAAGTCGGGCATGCCCTTGTCGCCGTTCTTCGTGTCCTGATAACTGAGATAGAACGAGCCGCTGTACTTATAGCGTTTGTGGTAGTTAGAGGCAGCCGACAAGCCCCACGAGCCCTTCGTGTAGATCTCGCCGAGCAGCTTCAGGTCCATCTTGTCGCTAATGGCAAAGTAGTAGCCACCGTCACGCAGGTAGAATCCGCGGGCACTCTCATCGCCGTAGGTAGGCATGATGAAGCCGCTGGAGTAGCTCTTGGTGAACGGGAAGAAACCATAGGGAATGGCCAACGGCAGTGGCACGTCGCACACCACCAGATAGGCTGGTCCGAAGATAGCGTCTTTGCCCGGGCGCACCTTGCCTCGCGAGAGCGAGATATAGAAGTCGGGATGCGGCTTGTCGCAGGTAGTATAGCGGCCGTGCTGGATGAACATCTCGCCCTTGTCGTTACGCTTGGCGCGCTCACTGGTCAGATAGCCGTCTTCCTGCTGGGTGTACACATTGCTGATCAGGCCTTTCTTCGACTTGAAGTTGAAGGCCATCGAGTCATTCTCGTAGGTATCCTGCCCCATCTTAAACACGGGCTTGCCGGTCAGCACGCCGGTAGAGTCGGCCTGTGGCGTGGCATGCACCACACTACTGTCGAGGCTCATGTAGATTTTTGCGCTCTGCAGGTCCATGTTCTGATATTTCACGTTGGCATTACCATAGATGTAAGCCGTCTTCGACGAGGCCACATAGACCAACGAGTCGTCGCCCTGATACTCCACAGGGGCATCGATGGTATTCTTCTTCGAACGGTTCAAACTGTCGAGGGCAATAGAGTCGTCGATGGCTTTATTGTGCTTATAGATGGCCAGTTCGAGCGAGTCCATCAGCGTTGTATCGGGTTCCTGCTGCATGGTGGTGCTGTCGTGCTGCTGGGTCTCAGCGGTGGCACGGCGTGCGGCGCGTCGCATTTCCTTGCGGCTTTTGGGCAGTGAGTCGGTGAGAACGGAGTCACTTACGGCGCCTTTCGTCCTGTCCTGCTGGAAGATAGGCGCACGCGGGTCGGCCACCACAAAGAGGATGACCGACACCAGCAAGAATATAATAGTCTTCGTTCTCATATTTTGCAAGGTGCAAAATTACGCAAATAATACCGAATACCACACAAATTGCCCGATTTTATGGTTTATTTAACGCTTTTCGTGACAATTTCGCCTTCTCCCTGTCGCCATCGGCAGGTCAGAACACCACCCCGATGGTGGCCATCACATGGTGAATATGCTTACTGCCCGAGGTCAGTCCGTGGCCGTCCTTGATGTTGGTCAGTCCGATGTTTGCCTCCACGCCCAGCTCCCAGTGACGGCTCAGACGGTAGGTGACAGCGGGCTGCAGACCAAGCACAAACCGCTTGCTTTTGTCCAGGTGGTTGAGTGGCGACTGAGGGTCGGCATCTATATAATAGGTATCATTACCTATGCAGTACGAGAGCACAGGACCCAGTCCCAGCGCCCAGCTGCCCTTGCCCTGTCCGACGTGGTATCGCGCCACCAGTGGTAAGTCGAGAAACGTGAAATGGTCATCGTCGGCACCATCCATGGCATCGCCGAAAGTGTTTTCCGAAACGTCGCGAATGGCCAGACCCGCCATCAGCGACCATTGCTCTGACAAGTTGTAAGCCAATGCATAGCCCGCTCTCAGGGCCAGTCCGTTGTCGGTGCTGCCGTCCTCGCGCTCAGCCGTAATTCCAGCTCCTAAGCTGAAGCGGTGTTCCCATTTACGTTCCTGGGCCTGCGCATTCAATGCGGCAAGCAGCATCAAACTCCATAATAATCGTTTCATATCAAAAACTTCTATTTGTCACACAACTTTTTCCGGCATATTGGTGTAAGCTGGTACACCTAGGCTACAAGCGTAGCCCTACAATGCCTACCTACTTGACAGTCAGCTCATAGGCACGGCCCCTGTCGGCCTCGATTTTCAGGTTGGAGTGCTCTTCGACGATGGGCTTCAGACGACGGATGAGCGTGTAGAGCGTCTCGCTGGCATTCTCCTTCTTCGGCCAGAGGGCATCGCAAATCTCTGTTTTCGACAACCGGTGCGAGGGCGACTGCCACAGCATCTCCATCAGTTGCTGCTGCATGGGGGTCAACTTCACCACACTGCCTTTGGCATCGACGAAACGCCCGTCGACCAAAGCCAGACCGCCATAGAGGTCCATCGCCGCAAGTCGGCGATGACGATAGAGGCAGAAGAGGCCCCACAGCAGGGTCATCGACCACAGCACCATGGCCGGGCGCTGGTCGGAAAGCGACAGGATGGTTGCTGTCGATACCTCCGGACGAGGACGGAAATGCCGTTTCGTATCGACCGCCAGCACCGCCTTGCCTTTCAGCGACTTCATGCGCAGGTAGCCGTTGAACACCCTGATGGTATCGGCGCTGATGACATTCGACTGTTGCTGCTCTAAAGTCTTTGCCAATGCCTGATTCATATCTTTCGTCACCAGTTCCTCGGTTGCCCGGTAACTAGTCAGACTTACCATATTCGAAGCCACAATCAGTGCAAAGAGCACCACAACTGCATATCTCTGTTTCATATTGTCTCTGGTGGTTTAAAACACAAAATTACATATTCATTTCCATATAACCACCATTTGACCTGCAGTTTTACATTAATTTTACTTTTCCCGACACGAGAGTGGGCGCCCCGAGGTAAGAGTCACCTTCCTTGTTGAATGATGAAGCAGGCAGAAGTGCACTACCACAGGGGCGCCATTGTACTGTTTACAGACGGCTCTTCTCCGCATTACCCGCACCGGTGCCCTTGTACTTCGACGGGGTGACGTTGAAGCGGTAGCGCAGCGACAGCGATACGTAGCGCGAGTCGTTGTCCTCTACCTTTCGGAACATCATGCGGTTGCTGTAGAGCGTGAAGCGATTGATGCCTCCGTTAAAAAGGTCGTTGCCTGATAACTTCACGTTCAGCCGACGCTTGAAGAAGTCTTTGCTGACGCTGAGCGAGAGTATGGCGTTGGTACAATTGAACCAGACATTCTGCTGGTAGCCGTGGGTGTGCATGCTGAAGTCAGCCTGCAAGAGCCAGTCGTGCGGCAATGCCACGATGTTGCCCAGCTGCAAGGCGAGCATCGGGCGGTTGAAACTCTTCTCTTCATCGAGGAACAGCGACTTGAGCCACGGCTTCATCAGCATGACGTTCCATTGTGGTGTCCACGTGGCAGCACTACTGACCTTCAGATT